>Ga0066376_10000079_pt1 | contig 74377 bp, 62 predicted proteins | sample Knorr_S15_td_Bot_FD_77009 | JGI IMG/M metagenome (GOLD analysis project Ga0066376, IMG submission 77009) | Marine microbial communities from Southern Atlantic Ocean transect - Knorr_S15_td_Bottom_ad_5009_LV_A | ecosystem: Environmental > Aquatic > Marine > Oceanic | place: Southern Atlantic...
ATCAGCAGCGCGATCAGCAGCGCGATCAGCAGTGCGAAATTTGGTAGATTAGGGCGCTGTCACGCCGCCGCACACCCTCCCGGAAAAAGTGGCCTGTCCAAATTGAGACGATCCCGATTATCTATCCATCATGCAAGACTACCTGAACGACTGCATACTTTCTGCGCTTGAATCCCTCGGTGGAGTGCCCGCGGACTTTACGCTGGAATTTCAGCAGCCCGCAAATCCGGATCATGGTGACCTGGCCTGCAACGTCGCGATGAAGCTCGAGAAGCATTTTCGGAAGGCTCCGAGGCAGATTGCAGAAGAAATACGGGATGCACTCGAAGCGCAACCGCTGGACCCCGACCGGATTTCCGAGGTGCAGGTAGCGGGGCCGGGATTCATGAACTTCCGATTCTCGGATAAATATCTGCTCAGCGCGCTTGCAGACATTCTGGAAGCCGGAGAGAAGTTCGGGCATTCAGGCACCGGTGAAGGAAAAAGGGCGCTCGTTGAGTTTGTGAGCGCGAATCCAACGGGACCCCTCACGGTCGGACACGGACGAAATGCAGTCCTGGGGGACACCATAGCCAATTTGCTTCAATGGACCGGGTATGAGGTCGAGCGCGAATATTATTTCAACGACGCCGGCCGGCAGATGCGCGTGCTTGGTGAATCGGTACGCGCGCGATACATGGCCCAGGTTGATCCTACTCTCGGGACGAAGGAAATTGGTGAAGATGGAGAGCTGTCAACTGTGCCAGAATCGTTCCCTGAAGACGGATATCTCGGCGAGTATATCGATGAGATTGCGACGCGGCTCTTGAAGGAGAAGGGGCCGGACTTGAGTACCGAAGGTGATGCCGACGTGTTTAAGAAAGCCGCCGAGGGGAGCATCTTCAAGGAGATCGAAGCTACCCTCGAGCGAATGGGGATTCAGATGAACTCCTTTTTCAATGAGCGCACGCTCTACGATTCTAATCGGGTCTGGGATATCGTCGAGCAATTCAAGGAGCTGGATCTGGCGTATGAAAAAGATGGGGCGACGTGGCTCAAGACTACCGCTTTCGGAAAAGAACAGGATACCGTCCTCGTCAAAAGCAGTGGCGAGCCGACCTATCGGCTGCCGGACATCGGCTATCACGCGGATAAGCTCGAGAGAGGATTCGATCTTGTCGTGGACGTGTTTGGGGCAGATCACATCGCCACATTCCCCGACGTCGTGGAGGGTGTACGCGCGCTCGGATTCGATGCAGACCGCATCGAGGTGGTTATCTATCAATTTGTGACACTGATTAGAGGCGGCCGCCCCGTCAAAATGAGCACCAGAAAAGCGACGTTCGTGACGCTGGATGAGTTGATGGATGAGGTAGGCGAAGACGTGACTCGCTATTTCTTTTTGATGCGATCGCCGAACACTCATCTTGAATTCGATCTGGATCTGGCAAAGGAGGCGTCCGACAAGAATCCAGTCTTCTACCTCCAGTATGCTCACGCGCGAATCCGATCGATTCTCAGAAAGGCCATAGAGGTAGGATTCTCTCACGAAGGTGACGCCGATCTGAGCCTGCTTCAACACGAAGCCGAGCTGAATTTGATAAAGGAGCTAATGAGGCTTCCAGAATCCATCGAGCGGGCCGCGGCGCACAAAGAACCCCACCGCCTTTCGACATACCTTCGAGAGATCGCCGTGGCGTTTACCCAGTTTTACGGCAAGTGCCGCATTATTGGAGAAGAAGAGAATCTGGCCCGGGCGCGCATGAAGCTGGCTCTGGCGGCGGGACAGGTTTTGAAGAACGGATTGTCGGTGCTCGGTATTTCGGCACCTGAAAAAATGTGAATCGATGAAAATCGCGTTTCAAGGGGAGATAGGGGCATATAGCGAGGAGGCCGTGGCCGGCTTGTACCCGCTGGCTGAAATTGTACCGCAGATCAGTTTCGAGTCCGCATTTGATGCTGTCTCGAGCGGAAAACTGGATCGTGCGGTGCTTCCGATTGAGAATTCCCTCTTCGGAAGCGTCCACCAGAACTACGACCTCCTCAGCGAACATGATTTGAACATTGTGGCCGAGATTCAGCTCAGAATCAGGCACCAATTGCTGGCGACCGAAGGGAGCCAGTTGAGCGACATCAGGACAGTTTACTCGCACCCCCAGGCAATCGGACAGTGCCGTACGTATCTCCGCGAGCATCTTCCAAACGCAGAGATTATTCCGGCCTACGATACGGCCGGCGCGGCAAAGCTGGTCTCCCAGAACGGAAGCTCGGCAAGCGCAGCCATCGCCAGCCGCGCCGCTGCCACTGAGTACTCACTCGTGACGCTCGCAGAAGATATCGAGAGTAACCACGCCAATTTTACTCGATTTCTGTCGCTCGCGAGACCTGACGATGAGCCGGAAGAGGGGCTCTCAGAAGAATCGATCTCGACCGGCAATCCTAAAACGTCTTTGTTGTACGCGCAGCGCGAGAATGTCCCGGGTGGACTGTTCAAGAGCCTCGCTGTCTTCGCGCTGCGCGACATCGACCTGTACAAAATCGAGAGCCGGCCACTTGTGGGAAGCCCGGGGAAGTACATTTTCTATCTGGATCTGGAAGGCCACCAGGAAGATGAACGCGTAAAAAATGCACTCCACCATCTGAAGGAGGTCGCAGCTAGCGTCAAGGTGCTCGGCAGCTACCGCTCAGGCCGCATACTGGGTTAGGGCCTGTTAACATGGGTTTTCTTCCTACACGCTTCCCGAATTTCTTCTCCCCCGTATGGGCTCTTCTACGGCTCAGTCGGCCCCTAAACATCCTGATGATTGGAGCCGCTGTCCTGCTGGGCCGATATCTGGGATCGGGCGACGTTCGAGACGCGGATCTACTTTACGCTTCGATTGCTGCGGGACTTCTCGGGGCTGCCGGTAACATCATGAACGACCTGGTTGATCTCAAGTCGGATGTCATCAACCATCCGGATCGCGGCTTGCCTTCAGAACGAGTCTCGATTCAGAACGCCCGCATATTTCTTCTCGTGTGTCTGAGCCTTTCGCTGATGGCACTCGCAGCACTATCGCCGAATCACTGGGTTGTCTATGGGTTCTCCGCTCTTCTGCTCGGAACTTATAATTGGATTCTGGAACGCACTCCCCTGTTCGGCAACCTGGCAGTATCGCTTCTCGTTGGTCTCGCCATCGTATTTGGTGCTCTTCAGGTAGGTTTCTCCTCCACCGTCCTGGTGGCCAGCGGGTTTGCTTTTTTCACAACCCTGGCGAGGGAAATAGTGAAGGACGTCGCCGACATGGAAGGTGATCGAAGAAGTGGATTTAAGACCCTGCCTTTGGCCATCGGATCGGGAAGGTCCCTGCTTGTCATAAACACCATTTTAATTGGCATCGTAGCCGCATCAATCTTGCCATTCCTCCTGCTCGATTTTGGCGGTCTATACCTGCTGGTTGTAATCTGTACCAACATCTTCTTGCTCCTGTCCGTACAGTCTCCAGGTTCGGAGCTTTTTTCAGCAGAACGGGTTAGCACGACCTTAAAATGGGCCATGGTAACGGGGATGTTCGCTCTGGTTCTGGCTGAATCCGTTCCTTAACCCTAGTTTCAGCCTCAAGGAAATTCAGACTTCGATGCAAGATCTCACTCAGCTGGTGGCGGCGGCAAAAAAAGACGACGAACTCGCTCTTTCAGGCCTGTTGAAGCAGCTGGAGTCTCCAATCCGAGCGTTTTTTATTTCGAGAATCGGCCGGCGCATGGATGTGGATGACCTGGTCCAAAACACGTTGCTTCGCGTACACCGCGGTATCAAGGACCTGAAGGATGACACCAGACTGAAAGCCTTCGCGATGAAGGGCGCGCTCTACGAATTACACGATTTTTACAGAGGCCGGTACACCACAAAAGAGATACTCTACGACGCTCACGAGCCTCCTGAAGTGGCGGATCACCTTTCCCAACCCGCAGATCGCCTCGATGTCGAACTCGCCCTCAGTTCGCTCTCTCCAAAGGCCCGTGAAATCATTGAATTGAGGGAGTACGGATACAAATACGAAGAAATTGCCGACATGATCGGATCGACGGAAGCAGCCATTAAAATGCAGGTGAAACGGGCATTTGAGCGCATGCGTGATGCATTGAGCGTGTTTCTGATATGGATATCTGTACCAATCCTTTTTCCGGAGGGATGAATGTTACCATTTGGTGCAGTCCGGCGGCTAATACTGGGTAAGGGAGAGCCAGCTACTCCCACAACGGAATCGACGCATTTTATTTAAGCCACTGATGCCCCTGACTCTGGACGACATACTCCAGATAGATGAGTTTACGGAAGCAGATATTGCTGCCGTCCGAGATGCTATTTCTAACGACGCATCACTCGCACTAGCTCTATCCAATTGGATGACTCTGCAGGAAGCCGTCCGCTCAGATTGGGATGCTTCCGTTCCTTCGCGGGAGCAACTCGTCTTGCTGGCGCTGGAAAATCAGTTGGACTCGACTCTGCTTTCGGAACGCGAGCTGGAGATACAGCGGGAAGGCCGGGCCAAACTCGCGGGCGCGATCGACCTCCATCCATCGGTGAGTCTCGTACTGGATAAAATTCGAACCGATGCGGCGGCATTTGACAGGGCGTGGAGTTCATCCTTTTCGTCGCGAGTGGATCGCCCACCTGTCGTGGGTAGGCCAAAACTGAGCTTGGTGAGATACGCGCTTTCTGTGGCCGCTGTTGTGGCCCTTGTGGCGGTCGGAATCAACCTGATCCAGAGTGATGGATCTCAAATTGCCGGAGAGTATGTCACCCTCACGAGTCAGTGGCGAACGGTAACTCTCGAGGATGGAACTGAAGTTCAACTTGGTCCCGATTCAAGACTTGAAGTCGGGGTGGGTGCGGGTTCTTCCGAACGATACGTGACCTTCGAGGGCAAAGCCTTTTTCAACGTGGTTTCCTCGCCCACTCCATTCATTATCGAAACTTTTGAAGCACGTACCACTGTACTCGGAACCTCATTCGCCATGCGAACCAGCGAAGGGACGGAGGTTACCCTCGTCACGGGCCGCGTGTCGATCGCTCCCCTCGGAAATCTTGAAGATGCCAGAATTCTGGAGCCAGGACAGCAGGGACGCGTCAGTGACCGGGATTCTTCTCCTTCAGTCGACAGCGTCAATATCGAGCGAATGCTGCTCGGATTTGAGCCAATAATCTTCAAGGATACTCCGATGTCTGATGTCGTTGAAAGTCTATCAGATCGTTTTACCGTCAGCATTCAGCTTTCTGAAGGCCTTCAGGAAACCACTCTGACTGGAACGTTCGATTCGGATCTGGGTGCGAAAGGCATTCTGGAATCCGTCGCTCTCGCTATCGGCGCCGAGTTGACGTCATCGGAAGACGATTCGTTCAGCCTCTCCAGGTAAGCTCTTCACCTGCGTCCACGAAGGAACGCACCTTGTCGGCGTGGCTATAACCAGATTGGCCCATACCCGCGAATCTGATGTCGAATAACCGCCTTGTTGACTCGACGCTTACTCATCTTCCTCGGACTGATCCTGTTTTTTATTGCAGGTGACACGACCGCGCAATCGATTCGATTCAATTTTGATTCGACACCGCTCGATCGTGCGCTCTCCGATTTTACGACGAAAACTGGAGTTGGCGTCGTGTACAGCCCGGACTTGACGACGGGGCTGACGACGTCCTGCAGATTCAGAGGCACCTCGGCGCGAAATGCGCTGATCTGCATCATTTCAGGTCACCCGTTTCGAACCCAGGCGCTGTCCAGAAGCCAGATTGTCCTGGTTCCACTCGAAGAAAGGTCTGGCACGGATAAGCCCACCCAGCGGGTCGTCTTTCGCGGTTTCGTTCGAGATGCGGCGAGCGGCGAAACGTTGATCGGAGCGCACGTGGTGCTACCCAGCGTCGGCGCCGGCACCATAACAAATGCTGCCGGCTATTTTGCATTCCCGGGAATCGAATCCCGGCCAATGGAGATCGCCATCTCCTACCTGGGATATGCTCGTCTGGATACCAGCGTCGTTGCTGGAGATGACCACCACCAGTTTCAGCTGAATCCGACCTCTTACGGTATATCAGGCATTGTCATTGAACAGGACGTCTCTCGACGCGCCGATCTCACCCTCACACCTGGCCTCCTGTCGGTATCTGGGCGGGACCTGAAAGAACTACCCGGCTCACTTGGAAGCAGCGATGTGCTTGAATCACTGAGATGGATGCCGGGAATTCAACGGGCGGGAGAAGTCACCGGTGGCTTGCTGGTCCGAGGAAGCGGACCCGATCAGAATTTATACCTGATTGATGGAGCGCCGGTCTACCATCCGTGGCACGCATTCAGTCTCGTCTCAACGTTTCAGACGGAGACTTTCAAAGATATCGCCTTCTATCGTGGAGCCTTTCCCGCGGAGTATGGCGGCAGGTTATCTGCAGTATTGGACGCAGAATTACGAGACGGGAATCACTCCGAACCTCAGGCAACAATGGCTATTTCGGGGTTGAACGCTAGCTTTTTGATAGAGAGTCCGATTTCTGAAAAAAGCTCCTTCATGCTGTCGGGAAGGAGGTCCTACATAGATAAGATCATCGGAAAGTCACACCCGGTCTCCGACGATCTGGGCCGTCGGGACACACTCAGAACCGGTTACTATTTCTACGATTGGAGTGCTAAACTGTCTTTCCGTCCCGACAGCCGCTCAACCCTCTCAATATCCTATTACACCGGTGGAGATGTTCTTGATCTCAGGCTGCCTTTCGACCTTTCACTGGACTTTTCGTCCTGGCTACGCCCGGCAGACCTGTTCTTTGAAATCGACCAGCACTGGGGAAATCGCATCGTAAGTGTGCGCTTTCGGAGGCTCTTATCGGACCGGGTCTTCCTGACGGCAACCGCATATAATTCTGAATACGCCGCCGCCGAAAATACGTTTATCAAGGCGACCCAGTCTTCGTCTGTCAAATCGGCATATTCGGTCGACCTCCAGGATATTGGCGCGCGCCTCGATCTGGACTACTACCCATCCCTGACTCACCAGGTAAAAATGGGCGCCTCGGTGGTCCGGCACCGATTCCGATCCGATATAGTCGCGGCGGTCGCCTACTCACCGAGCCTCATCGAGCGTTTGGATCAGAACAGCGACACGGAAACGGTGGAAATGGCCGTGTACATCCAGGATCTCTGGCGACCAAGGGCGGACTGGCGCATTCTGCCTGGAATCCGGCTGTCCTATTTTGGAAAGGGACGCTTTGTACGGGCCGCCCCCCGGCTGTCCGTCCAATACATAATTGACCCTTCATGGCTCGTTCTGCGCGGCGCTATTTCCACCCATGTTCAATACCTGCAGCGAATTCGGGATCGGAATTCCTACCTCTACGATCTGGTTTCCAGCAGGTGGGTACCCTCGAGTAAAGATTCCAAACCTTCCCGTTCCGGGCAAGTAACGGCGGGCCTTGAGAGCCGTGCGCTTCCGCGAACGGTCATCACCATTGACGGTTTTGCGCGCGGGGGCCAGGGTGTACTGCTTCCAAAGGATGAGTTTCAATCTAAAGACGGTCTGCTCGGGCCTGGAATCGAAATCACGACTCTTCTGGGACAGTACACCAAGGGAACGGAGCGATCATTTGGTCTTGAGTTCGGAATCGACACGAGGCTACGATCCTGGCGAATCATCGCCTCTTACACGAGGATGAGAGCTGAAAATCGAATTAATGACGAGGCTGAAAGCGAGTATCGCCCATCGCGCTTCGACACCCCTCGCTCGTTTTCTCTGGTAACCATGAGAGATACACGTCGTTGGAAAACAAGTATTTCGATCCGCTGGAGGTCAGGATACCCCGTCTCGGTCCCCGAATCCCGCTACCAGCTGGTTGACGCGATCTCAGGCGAAGCTACGTGGTATTTTCATCGACCCAAACTGAACAATGGCCGACTCCCTGCTTACTTCAGAATCGATACATCGGCAAGTTATCGTTTTCGAATGGCCGACGCCGACTGGTCATTCGGAATCAGCCTGTACAATCTGATAAACAGGAGAAATGTTATCGGTCAAACGTGGGATCCAACGGTTAATTCTGCCCGACCTAAAAATCGATTGGGCCTGCCGATACTTCCTCTTTTCGAACTCGAGATGACGTTGTGAAACGACTGAAATTCATAGCTCTCGCGGTTGTCCTGGTGGTGTCCGCTGCATTCTTCGGGTGTGATTCCGTTGTACCCGAAGACGAAGGGAATCTGGTTGTAAATGCGTTCTTTGATACTGGACAACCTCTTCCACCCGTTCGTGTTACGCGTACCCGACCCCTGTCTATTCGTCTGTCTGAGCCTTTCGATGAGGCTGTGGACGCAACGGTTCTACTGGAACTCGACGGAGTGATCCATACCTATGTGGCGGATGATTCTCGATCGGGAACGTTTATCCCGGCACCCGAAAGCAGGTCTGTCGTTGCCACCGCGGGTGCCCGCTATCGCTTGACTGTTGAAACCCAGGACGACAGCGCGATCGCAAGGGGCATATTACCTTCTAAGCTCAATTTGACCGACATCCGGATATCAATTGCAGATGAACCCATATCTGCGGTCTTCGTCGACACCTTGGACATCGGGCTGGACTCTTTGAATCTGCGCCTGAATGCGTCGACCGGTTTCATTATTCCCGTTCAGGTCTCTGTCTCTTGGGAAAGCGCGATCAGTGATGAGTGGATAGAAACCAGGCTGGATCCCGTTACCGCCTTCGCGTCTCCGTTGATTGATTTCTTCTTCCTACCGTCTCAGGTATTTCCAGAAAACAACGCACTGGCGGGCCTGGATGGACGGCGGACGTGGTCTGGAGTGTACGCCGTGCCGGTGGACTCACGCGAAGATTCCCTCCCTGAACACAGTCTCAAGGTGACCCTTTTGAGATCGAGTGAAGAATTTGCCCAATTCGCGACGAGCCGGGACAGTCCGGCTCGTCGCGAACCGGTATCAAACGTCGATGGAGCGATTGGCTTCGTCGGTGGCGTATCGATTGACTCTGTCCGGGTTACGGTCGGAAATTGAAACTATGAAAACGATTAAACCTCTCGCACTCCCAGACATTCCGCCCGACGGCGGGACCGTGACTGCCGTCACCGTTCAAAAGAAAGACCCAGATCGCTGCTCCATCTATCTGGACGAAAAATTTGCCTTCGGAATTCACGTTGATCTCGTGCTGGAAGCCGGGCTGAAAAAAGACCTCCGTCTTTCCGAAGACGAGTGCCGCGAGCTGGTATCGGGAGATCTCTATTTCAAAGCCATGAAACGATGCATGAGTTTCATCGCCTACAGACCCCGAACCGAGTTTGAAATCCGGACAAGACTGAAGGAGTTAGGAGTTCCGGAAGAAGTCTCCAAACGGGTCATGGACCGCATGCTTGATCTGGGGTACTTGAACGACAAGGAATTCGCCAAGCAATGGGTCGAAACTCGCTCACGATCCAAGGGATTCGGACCGCTGCGACTCCAAATGGAGCTTCAGAAGAAAGGAATTGATCAAGGACTTGCCCAAGAGGCCGTACTTGATGCATGCAGTGACGAGTTGGTCCTCAAAAACCTTCAGGATCAGATGAAACGCGCGATTCATCGGTACAGAAGGGACGTCGACATCACAACGAAGAAACGGAAGATCGTCGGATTCCTTTCTCGTCGCGGATTTTCAACCGCCGATATTTTTAAACAGATGGACGAGCTCAAAATATCCTGAACAGGTAGACCCAATCGCGTCGTTCCTACCGTTGAATACGGTATTATTGCACTTGAATAGGGATCAATTTTAGCCTCTATCGAATTGTAGCTCGAATCGAATCGGGAATCGTCCCGCTTTCGGCCCCACAGCGAATCCCGCATGAGCCAGACAGCCGACAAGACGCCCGCCGCGTATCGTTTCGGTGGAACGGACCTGGTCCTCCTTTTATTGGGGATTGCAGGATTGCTTGGTTACGTGCTCCTCTTCCCGGCTCAGCACCCTGATTCGACTGCGGTCCACGAGATCACCGAAAATGAGGCGATCAACAGCGCAAACGTGTTTCTTTCCCGACAGGGATTCACTTCCGATGGCCTGGAAATTACCGCTCACCTGGAAAGACGGCCAGACCTCTTATTGGATCTTCAGCGCACACTTGGCAGACAGACCACGGTTGAATTTCTGGAGTCGGACAATCGAAACCAGATAGCGGCCTATTTCTGGAATGTCACTTATTACATCCCGCGGGATGCCGACGCGACTGGTATCGTAGAAGACCGCAGTCCAATCTTCGTGGTTCAGCTCGCGCAAGAAGGCAGCGTCCTTGCCTTTGAGAATCGGAATCTGATCGTTGGAGCTCAGTCACGTCTCTACGGATCGGCACTTGAGCGAATCAACAGGCGTGCTCTCTCTTCCATCATCAGAGCAGACACCTCCAGTAACGTTCAGGCTCTGGCCGCACTGCAAGCCATCCCGGACTCGGTCTTCGCTTCCAGTCTGAGATTTGACCTGGATGTCACCACCGAGGAATCTGGAAATTCATTGCTCGACGCGCTCCAACTGTTTCAGCCTGTATCGCTCGATTCCTCGCGCATCGTACAGCTGATGAACTATCACCTTGACCGGACTGCGTTAGCCGACGTTACCTGGAAAATAGACTCAATGTCTGTCTTTTCGAGGGGCTCGGTTCAGATGGCGCGCCTCGTATTGCACAGTGAGCCTCCCATTGCGGGTCAACACGTTATCGCAAAAGCGTCGCTTCCAGTCACAGGAACGCTCTCTCGGCTCTCGGTGAGTTACAATCCCGATAGAGAGGACGATTCGACCTTGACGAGTGTGCTTACACTCATCAAGATCGGGCTGATTGCGCTACTCGGGTTCGTCATCGTGGTTGTGTTCTTTCGCCGTCTCTCGGCTCGACTTCTCGACATCAAGAGCGCTCTGGTGGATTCCATGATCCTGGGTATTCTCGCGGGCGTGGTGGTGGTCATGAACACGCCTGCCATGTCCAGCATATTGGGTGGAGCACCGCTATGGGGCAATGTTCTCGGACGGCTGATCGTCTTTTCGATCATCGCCGGGGTGGTGGCCATATTCACGTTCATGATCGCTGGCGTCACGGATTCTGTGGTCCGCGAAACCTACGAGGAAAAACTCGGAACACTGATCTTGCTGAGGCTCGGTGATTTTCAGAATAAACCCATGGGGGCCAGTCTCACGCGTGGTCTCTCCATCGGCGCAGTAATGCTGGGCATCTCCGTACTCGTCCTTCAACTCTTTCCTGGACTGCACCTGAAATTAACCGGACCGATGATGGTCGACTCATCATTTCGACCCATGATTATGCAGTCGTTTGCAGCGTTTGAGTCTTCCTACTTTTTGACCCTCCTATTGATGGTCGGTGTTGGAACGTTTGCCTATCGCTGGTCATCGAAACCAATCCTGACGGTGGCCCTCGTGACAGGGGTCGGTTCGTTGATTCAGATTGGACCCATGCCGCTCGTGCCGGGATACATTACCCTCGGCGTCAGTGCATTATTTGCTCTGACCCTTGTCCTGACCTTCGTTCGCTATGATATCCTGACGGCGATTGTTGCTCTGTTCTCGGTGAATCTGATGTGGGGACTGTCTGAAGGATTTTTGGTCGTTGGAGGCACTGGCTGGATCGATGTGTTCATGGGTTCAGTATTTCTTGGATCGTTGTTGATTCTTGGATTCGTCGGAGTGACCAGTAAACGAACCGGTCAACAAGTCATCAACTACGTTCCGGAGTACGTCACGGAATTGGCGGGGCAGGAACGCGTAAAAACAGAACTCGAGATCGCGCATCAGGTCCAATCATTTTTTCTGCCACGAAAAATGCCCGTGGTAAAAGGACTGGACATTGCGGGGATGTGTCTTTCTGCGACCGAAGTAGGAGGAGATTACTACGATTTCATCACGCTCGACAATGACCGCCTCGCGTTTGTTCTTGGCGATGTGAGTGGAAAAGGGATTCAGGCGGCGTTTTTCATGACCCTCGTGAAGGGAATTGTGCAAACATTGTCGCGGCAGGGCCTCCCTCCAGCAGAGGTCATGCGAAAGCTGAATCACCTGTTCTGCCAGAACGCACCGGCAGGAACGTTCATTTCGGTCATCTATGGCGTTGTAGATCCGATCAACAAGACATTTACTTTCGCGAGAGCTGGCCATAATCCAGCGATTTTATATCGAGCCGAGACCAGCCATGCTGAGGCATTGAGGCCAAAGGGAATGGCGATCGGTTTTTCGGACAGTTCGATATTTGATGATAACATTGAAGAAGCCGTGGTCGAGCTGAAGGATGGGGATACGCTCGTTTTTTATACGGACGGGTTCTCGGAGGCCATGAATAGATCCAGAGATCTGTACGGCGACGATCGATTGGTGGAAAAGATGACGCACATCGGAGAACATGGCGCCTTGACTATTCTGCGGTTGATGACAGAAGATGTGCACCATTTTATCGAGGGTATGGGAAGGACTGACGATATGACCATGGCCGTGCTGAAGTTGAGCGTGTCATGAATGAGTTCGAGGTGACTGAGCAAGCCCTTGAATTCGTCCGGGAACGAATAAATGATGACCCGGAGACCGGCCTGATTCTGGGCTCAGGTCTCTCCGACCTAGCCGATGTCGCCCACAATCAGGTGGTAATTGAAACGGAGTCGATACCGGGCTATCCCAGATCCACCGTCCAGGGGCACAAGGGACGCTTGATTTTCGGGACGATTGAGGACCGAAAGGTGGTATTTGTACAGGGACGACTGCATGTCTACGAAGGCCTCACCGTGCACGCCGCGACGTTTCCAGTGCGGCTCCTTGCTGAGCTGGGAGTCAAGAGCTTGATCCTCACCAATGCGGCCGGAGGAATCAACCCTCGGTTTTCCCCGGGAACGCTCATGTGGATAACGGACCATATCAATTTCAGCTTGGGAAGGTCCATCCGAGCTGGCCACACCCAGGCACCAGAGACCGCCTCGCGAGTCAGACACAAAGCGCATCCATATGATCTTGAATGGACCGGACGAGCGGCTGAATTGGCGCGTGAAATGGGAGTTCAGACCGAAAGCGGTATCTATTTATGGACGCTCGGACCGAGCTACGAAACGAAAGCTGAAATTCGAATGTTCGCCTTTCTGGGTGCCGACGCGGTAGGGATGAGCACTGTCCCGGAAGCAGTGGAAGCCTCCGCTCGTGGGATGCGCGTCCTTGGCCTCTCAACCATTACCAACCTCGCCACCGGTCTCGGTGACCTGTCTCTGAATCATGAAGAGGTGCTCGAGGTGGGCCGGCAGGTCCAGAACGACCTGCAGCGTCTTGTGCGGGCCTTAATCGTGAAAACGTGAGCTTCTGCCAGCAGGCTTTAGGCCATTTTCCAGACCCGTTTTTGCGTTTTTGTGAGCCGCGTGTGCATATTTAGATGGAAATGTGCCCCAGACGCATATTTTGGCCTTTCCGTTGACACCACTGAAGATGCTCCAGTCCAACTGGGCGAAACGGCGCCAGGGACCCCGAGCGAGAGGAATTGATGAGCCAGGAACAGGAATCGCAGGAGTATAAAGACGATTTCCACGAACCGGAAGACGAATATTATTCGGGTGGGAATAGCCGACCAGCTAAATATCGAGACGAGATATTTTCGAAGCGGGTACCGGCTGGAAAGCGAACATACTTTTTTGACGTAAAGACAACTCGATCAGGTAAAGACTTCTTTCTAACCATTACTGAAAGCAAGAAGGTCGACGAGAACCGGTACGAGAAGCATAAAATATTTCTTTACAAAGAGGACTTTGGCAAATTTGTATCGGCCATGCATGAGGTGGTCAGATACATTCAAGATGAGTGCCTTCCAGACTATGAATTTCGTGGTCTTCCCGATATTTCCCTGCCGGAAGGGGAACTAGATGAGGCGTATTCCGGTGATGAGGATTCTTATTGATTTGAAGGTTATGCACCCGAATCAAAACTCCCAGAACGCTCCGAAATTCATCTCCATGGTTAGACCGGTCCCTGAAACCCTTCTTGATCTGATTCGACCCGAAGTACGGTCCCAGCGACCCTACACCGTACCCGGAGCGCGAAAGGTACCGGTCAAATTAAATCAGAACGAAAGTCCGTTCGATCTGCCACCTGCACTTAAACGAGAACTGCTGGAGGCGTTTTTCCAGATATCGTTCAACAGATACCCCTCCGAGCAGCCCGCGAAACTCTTGACCGCTCTGGAATCTCATTGCAGCGTTCCAGAAGGGAGTATACTCGTAGGAAACGGCTCCAATGAATTGACTTACACGCTGGGAATGTGCTTCATACATCCCGGCGATGTCGTGGTTTTACCGTGCCCAATGTTCGCCCTATACGAATCCATGATTCACCTGCACGGCGGGCAAGCCGTGAGTATCACCTGTCGTTCCGACTTTCAATTCGACGTTGGTGCAATGTTGGACGCCATCGAAACTAACCGGCCCAATCTGGTCATTCTGACCACGCCGAACAATCCAACGGGACTCGCAATGCCGTTCTCGGATGTCGAGAAGATTGTTCGCGCTGCACCGGGATTCGTCGTCGTGGACGAGGCTTATCATGAGTTCAATACGGAAGCCAGCGCTCTTTCGCTGTTGGACGATTGCCCCAACCTGATCGTGATGAGAACGCTATCGAAGGCGTTCGGTCTGGCGGGACTTCGGCTCGGATTCATGGTGGCGCGCCCGGAGATTATCAGTGAGATGATGAAATCCCGCCTTCCGTTCATGGTAGATCGAATGTCGGAGCAGGTGGCGCTCCTACTGCTTCGAAATCAGGAGCTCGTAAAGGACCGGGTTCAGATTATTCTGAACAATACACGAACGCTCAAAGAGGCTCTTTCGTCGATTGACGGTGTCGAGGTCAGGCCCACGAACACCAATTTTGTGCTTTTCCGAACCTCGGCCGATCCAGCTACTCTCCTCAATGAACTCGCCGATAAAGGGGTCCTCGTCAGAAACATGGGAGGATACCCCGAATTGGTCGGATTTCTTCGTGTTACAAGCGGGACCGAAGACGAGAACAAGGCCTTTCTGGAAGCGTTGAATTCGATCGTTGGAAAATAGCCTCCTTCTTCGATAGCTGCGATAGGAGTCGAAAAACACTCCCATAAACTGCTCACCTCAAACGTGTATTCATGGATCTAGTACAGGTAGATATCATCGGACTCTCCACGAGCCCCTCGAGCGGTGGTGCATACGCGCTTGTGCTTGGAGAGGTAGATGGAAACCGTCGCCTGCCCATTATCATCGGAGCTTTTGAGGCCCAGGCGATAGCGCTGGAGCTCGAAAAAATACAGCCGCCCCGGCCGATGACGCATGACCTGATTCGAGATCTCTTCGAATCAGTCGCAGCGAACGTAACGGATATTCTGATAGATGAGCTTCGAGAGGGCACTTTTTTCGCCAAAATTCGATTTGCAGTAAACGGAACAGAAGCTCAGTTGGACTGTCGGCCCAGTGATGCAGTGGCACTGGCTGTGCGCGTTGGAGCTCCAATATTCGTATCGGAGGGTGTCCTCGACGAAGCCGGCATTCCGACTGAAGATGAAGACGATCTTGCAGCCGTTGAAGCTACGCCGGACGAGTCAGCGGAAGAGCCAGAAGAAGGGTCACCCAAGAGTCCTCTCCAGAAGTTGGAAGATGATCTTGCGAAAACGATTGCCGACGAAGACTACGAGCGGGCGGCGAAACTGCGCGATGACATCATGCGCTTAAAAAGCGAGCAGAATTGAATCCCATTCCTTTTTCCTCTTTCGAATCCTTCTCACGCCTGTTCAAGGACTACACTGAGGATTTCGAAAAACTTGCTCCCTTTTTTAATGGAGACTATCGTAGCGACGAAGACCTGATTCGTGCTTGCGAGCGCGCTGCTGCCAAGCATCCGAATCGCTCGCAGCTGGCAGAAATTCTGACCCGACAGGCTGCGAACTTCGATATCGCTGAGAGCTCAGCAAAGCTCGTCGAAAAAATATCGAACCCATCTTCCGTCGCCGTCGTGACCGGCCAGCAACTCGGGTTATTTGGCGGTCCGCTCTACACATTGTTCAAATCTGTGACGGCCATTCAATTGGCTGCTCGGCTCGAGCAACTTACCGGCCAGCCTGCGGTGCCTGTGTTCTGGCTGGAGGGTGAAGATCACGACTTCCAAGAAATTGCTTCGGCCGGCTTTCTGTCGGGAGATGAGGCTAAAAAAGTGGTCTACAATCCAGCTAGTCCGGCCAGTCCGGCCGATGGTGATTCTGCGATGACAGCTGTGGGGCGCCACATGCTCACACCCGAAATTACGGCAGCCGTCGAAGATGTTGAAAATCTTTTGCAGCCCACCGATTTTCGGGATGAATTGATTTCTCTCCTGCGCAGTGCCTACGCCTCTGAAAACTCAATGCTGAAAGCGTTCGTAACGGTAATGGATGCCATTATAGGACCTGGCAGGATTCTTTTTCTGTCTCCGGATGATCCCGGACTGAAGTCCATGGCGAGTCCACTCTTCGCGAAGGAAATTGAAGACTTTTCCACCTCATCTTCGCTACTTGAATCAGTAAACGCAGACTTAGAGAAAGACTATCACGTCCAGGTTCGAACTAATCCGACCAACCTGTTTCTGCATACCGACGCTGGCCGCATGGCCATTGACATGGGTAATGAGGAGTTCCAGACGCGAGATGGGCAGGGCGTTTCTCGTGACCGACTGATGGAAAGGCTCAAGGAGAGTCCGCAGGATTTCAGTCCCAATGTTGTGATGCGTCCGCTGATGCAGGATACCGTCCTACCGACGGCAGCGTACGTAGCCGGACCCGGAGAGGTGGCCTATTTTGCTCAGTTCAAGGCACTCTATGAGTGGGCGGACATCCCCATGCCTATCATTTATCCCAGGGCAAGTGCGACCCTTCTTGAAAAACGGGTCGGCAAAATATTAGAGCGGCAGGACCTGTCAATTCCTGACTTCGAAGAGCAACTAGAGAGACTTTTTGGACGAGTCGTTTTGGATCACATGGAAGTTGATCTGGATTCAGAATTCAAATCTGCGTCAGCGAGTCTGCACAAGGCAGTAAATGAAATCAAGCCTGTGATAGAAAAAATCGACCGCTCCCTCGTGAAATCTGCGGACGCCACACGGGCTGCCTTCATGAAAGAGTGGTCTCGATTGCAGAGTCGGGTAGAAAAGGCGGAAAAACTGCAGCACGATGTTGTTAGAACCCAGCTAAATCGAGCATCAACGAGTCTTTTTCCGTTCGGAATTCTCCAGGAACGAGTTCTGTCACCACTATATTTTTTGAATAAGTACGGCCCAGATCTGGGGCAGACGCTAATCCAACACCTCGACCTGAATACGACCGCTCACCAGGTCATCGAGATTTGAATTCATGGCTGACTATCCTTTCCAGGAAATTGAGAGCAAGTGGCAGTCCTTCTGGCAGGTAAACAAGACGTTTCGCACGAGCGAGGACGTTGATACCTCGAAGGAAAAGTTCTACGTCCTCGACATGTTTCCGTATCCAAGCGGCGTGGGGTTGCACGTCGGGCACCCGCTCGGATACATCGCCACTGATATCATTTCCCGCTACAAGCGGATGTGTGGTTTCAACGTCCTGCACCCGATGGGTTTCGACGCCTTCGGACTACCTGCCGAGCAGTTCGCCGTGGAGCATGGGGTTCATCCTCGCATTACCACAGAGAACAATATTGACAACATGCTCCGGCAGTTGAAAGCCCTGGGGTTGAGTTACGACTGGGATCGAAAGCTGGCCACCACGGATGTCGATTACTACAAGTGGACCCAGTGGATTTTTCTGAAACTGTTCAACTCCTGGTACGATGGGGAGGCGGATCGGGCCAGGCCTATCGACGAATTGATTCCGCTCCTCAGAGAAGAACATGCAGGATGGAGCGATCTGTCAGATCTTGAACAATCCCGTGTCCTTGAAAAATACCGCCTTGCCTACCTCGCAGAAGTGCCTGTAAACTGGTGTCCGGCCCTCGGAACCGTGCTCGCCAACGAAGAAGTAACCAATGAAGGTCGCAGCGAAAGAGGCAACTATCCGGTTTACAAACGTCCCCTCAAGCAATGGATGTTGCGCATCACCGCGTATGCGGATCGACTGGTGGGAGATCTTGACGGAGTTGACTGGCCCGAACCCGTTAAAATGATGCAGCGCAATTGGGTCGGGCGGAGTGAAGGGGCTCACATCGATTTCGCCGTTGAAGGACAGACCCAGAAGCTTCGCGTATTTACAACCCGCCCGGACACCCTTTTCGGGGCCACCTATATGGTTCTCGCTCCAGAGCACGAGCTGGTTGACTCGATCACTTCTCCTGAGAATTTATCTGCCGTAGAGAGTTACCGAACAGAGTCTGCAGGAAAGACTGACATCGACCGAATGTCAGAATCGAAAGAAAAAACCGGTGTCTTTACCGGTTCGTACGCCATCAATCCAGCTGGTGGGAGCCAGATTCCCATCTGGATCGCGGACTATGTGATGATGGGCTATGGAACGGGTGCCATCATGGCAGTTCCAGGCCAGGACGATCGCGATTGGGAGTTCGCCGAACAGTATGACCTCCCCATCATTCGCACCGTTCAACCCCCAGACGGATATGCAGGGAAGGCCTATAAGGGTGAAGGAGTGGCCATCAACTCCGAATTTCTGGACGGAATGGGAGTCGTCGAAGCCAAAATCAGAATGAACGAGTGGCTGGTGGCCGAAGGATTTGGGATGGCCACCGTGACGTACAAACTTCGTGATTGGCTATTCAGTCGGCAGCGATACTGGGGCGAACCCTTCCCTATCCTACGTGGTGAGGACGGTTCGGTCAGAGCGGTCGACGAATCCGACCTACCCGTGGAGCTTCCAGAAATGGAGGACTTCAAACCCACTGCTAGCGACGATCCTGATGCCCCGCCGCGGCCACCTCTCAGCCGGGCACCCGAATCCTGGAGGGTGGTGGAGATCGATGGCAAACGCTACGAGCGCGAACTCAACACCATGCCGCAGTGGGCAGGTTCATGCTGGTATTACCTGCGCTTCATCGATAACAAGAATGATGGTTCGTTTATCGATGCTGAAAAGGAGAAATACTGGATGTCTCCGACCGGGGTTGATCTCTACATCGGGGGGGTGGAACACGCGGTACTACATCTTCTTTACTCGAGGTTCTGGCACAAAGTGTTGTTCGACCTCGACTATGTGTCTTCAAAGGAGCCCTTCGGAAAACTGTTCAATCAGGGCTACATCCAGGCGTTCGCCTATCGGGATGAACGCGGAGTTGCGGTTGACGCGACTCAGGTAGTCGACCAGGATGGACGCCCGGCAATGGCTGTACAGGATCAGCACGACCGTCAGTATTTTTTCGAGGGCTCCCCCGTCCAGCAAGAGTACGGAAAGATGGGTAAAAGCCTTAAAAATGCCGTTTCTCCGGATGAAGTGAATGAAAAATACGGGTGTGACACGCTCAGACTTTATGAGATGTACATGGGACCCCTGGAGGCTTCCAAGCCCTGGAATACCCGCGACATCGTTGGTGTGAACCGCTTCCTTCGTCGTGTGTGGCGCAACTTCGTCGACCCTGATTCCGGCGAATTGCTGGTCTCCGATGTGGAGCCCACCGCAGATCAACTGCGAGCCCTTCATAACACGATTGCCCGGGTCACGGGTGATATGGAGCGGATGTCCTTCAATACAGCAATTGCGGCTCTGATTGAGTTCACTTCTGTGCTGGTGGCTCTCGACAAGATTCCAAGGCTCCTGGCTGACCCGTTTTTGCTCCTGCTCGCTCCCCTTGCGCCACATATGGCGGAGGAACTGTGGCAGCGAGTTGGGCACTCTGGAACTCTCGCATACGAGCCGTGGCCGGAGGCAGCTGAAAAATGGCTCGCCCGCGATACCATGAAAATCGCTGTTCAAGTGAACGGAAAAGTGAGAGGAACTATCGAAGTTGCCACGGATGCTTCCAAGGAAGACATCATCGCAGCGGGGCGCCAGGAAGAGAATGTGGCGCGTCACCTCGAGGGCAAGGAGACTCGAAGAGAGATCTATGTCCCGGGTCGCCTTGTCAACATTGTCGTCTGAATCGGAATCCAGACAGAACCAGTCGCGTTTCTACAATATGAGTAGTGTACCCAAATACGATGTGCTCGCGTTCGGGTCCCATCCGGACGATGTAGAACTATCCGCTGGGGGCACCGTTGCGCAAATGACCGCCCAGGGATATCGCGTCGGAATCGTGGATTTGACCGCCGGTGAGCTCGGGTCACGAGGATCCGCCGAGCTGCGCCAGGAAGAAGCCGTTAAGGCTGCCCAGATTCTTGGTGTCGAGAGGCGTGTCAATCTCAATATTCCTGACGGAAGCATCAGGAATATCAGAAAAAATCGGCGAAAGGTGATAGAAGAATTACGGATCTGTCGTCCGGATCTGATATTGATTCCCGCCCCCGACTGCCGGCATCCGGACCATCCCGCGGGCGCCAGGCTCGTGGCGGACGCGGCATTTTTTTCGGGACTCGTGAAAATCAGGACCAAAGCTGAGGACGGAGCGCCACACGAGCCCTGGCGCCCGCATCACATTCTTCATTACATGCAGTCGATTCCTTTCGAGCCGACGATCGTAGTGGACGTGTCTAAGACCTGGAAAATCCGGACGGAAGCAGTTCGCGCCTACGCTTCACAGGTTTTCGATGCCACGTACGAGGCGTCCGAGGACGAGCCTGAAACATTCATTTCAAGCGCCGCTTTTATGGAGTGGTATGATGCCAGGGCCAAAACGTATGGACACCGTGTAGGCGCTGCATTTGGTGAACCATTCCTGTATCGCCACGGCCCGATCGGCACAGACGATATGATTGCCTTGCTGAAGAAGGAGAAACCGCTCAGATAAAGGGCTCCGGGGCAAGGATCATCTCCAGGTCAGCGTGACTCGATTGACACCGACTTGGATCACTGGAAGAAAGACGAACGTCGTTTCCAACTCTTGGATGTACTGAACTTCGCCTTCTCCACCGGAGATACGCATGTTCTGGTACTGATCTCCTTTTCCTCGGATTTCCAGAACAAGATTTGCGAGCGGCGTTTCGCTGTCGTTGACAAGGTCGATGTGCATCTCGTCTCGACCCAGCGCGGCGATCACCGGACGGACCTGGTCGCGCTTGCGCCACCATGTGAGCACGTCTGAGACGGGCACGACCCACGCACCCTCTCTCTTGGCTCGGGCCACAACCGATTCGAAGTCTGCTGCTTGAAGGGAACGCGACGCGTAGGTTTCAGGGTAATACGGGAGAACATAGTACCCTCTCGCTTTCTGCACGATCTCGTAGGTTTCCTCAAACGTATCGGCCAGGCCTTCGGTAATAGGAATAATGGATAGTGGATCTGGCAGCGCCTTTATCTGAGCAGTCGACATCGCATCCGATGGAACCAGTTCTTCTCCCGGGATGAAGAGTGGCATCGCTTCTTCTTCGGCCGGCATCAAATCTTCGATCGTCAGCCTTTCGCGATAATCTACATTGTCCCACCAATCGATGACGCCGGGCACCAGACTTGGCTGCGCCGGGAGGAGCAAATAGTCGCCCCAATATCTTCCATCGCACGAATGGTGTTTCCGTCATAGAATCCTGCAGGTGGATACACGCCGTGAATTTCCCGAACTCCGAGCTGTTCGCGTGCGGTCAAGAGTCGATCTCGTTGCACTTCCATGGGCTGACCTAACAGCACAAAGTCGTTTTCAGCGGTGAGACCGATCTCTCCGAGCTGATTCATACGAATCATGAGCTCCTGAAAAGCATGTATCTCCGAAGATGCCAGATAAAAACTGCCCGGCACGTCGTGAGCCTCAAGAATGTCTAGAAAGCTCTCCACGCCCTCCATATAGGTCAATGGGTAAATCCTGCAGCAGCCATCGCGGCCACACTAAACGCCATTGGACGCGCGTTTGGCCATGGGGCCAGAGAAATGGAGGTAACCTGAGCCAAATCACCGATCGCATTGACGATCAGGCGTTGATAATTTTCCTGCTGAACTTTTTCGCGCGAGACATCTTGTGGATTGAATCTCATCCAAACCGCCTTCCCCTTGCCATACCTGCGATACACAAGCGTTGTCAGGTCTTCAAAAGAGGATTGATGTTGCGGATTGTAGGGAATGAACCTTCCGCCGCTCTCAGCTTCCGTAACGCGGGCTACGGTCAGGGGCCGCTGTGCAGCGATATTCAGGTGATATCCAATTGGAATACCATTTCCCAGGGGTGTATTGCCGTCGAGACTCTGAAGAAAGCCGTATGGCTGGCTTGGAATATCCGTCAATTGACGGGCACCGAACAGTTCTTCGAACCAACCGTCATCGGCACGATTTCCATCTTCATCGAACATGGCAAATCTACCGGAGGCAATCAAACCGCCGCCATCCTCCACATAATCTTTGATGCGACGTTTTTGACGTTTTGACACGGCTTCCGTCGCTGGCATGATGAGCACGCGGTAACGCTTGTCGATACCGCCGCCGATGTCCCGCTCATCAATAATGCGAAATGGGATGCGTAGTCCCAGAAGCAAGAGCTCCCAGTAGTACACCGCATCCTCGACCATCAACGTGTCGCTTGTGATGTAGCGATCCGTCTGGATGGACCGGAACAGCGCAACGCGCGGCTTCTTGCGGTCATCCAGAAGGGGTAGGATGTCCATTGCAACGCTCCGCGACGGCTGCTGAAAATTAATCATTCTGTACAGCCTGAGCATCCACCCGTTGGGGAAGGAGCCCTGTGAAAGCCAGGAGCAGCACGAGGACGACTGGTAGGATATGTCGGGAGCTTCTACGCATCAGGAATCTTCCCTAAAGACCGCCAATTCAGGACTGAGAAGGTCGATGTGAAAAATTCGATACTGTTGAGGCTTGAGCTCGCGAATAGACAGCTCGAGAATCGTACCGTTTTCCTTCAGCTCGTACGGAGGAATGTCGATTTCGTCCGGAAACGGCTTGAAAATATTGATCAGCTCAGAGCGTACGTTGACCGCGGAGACCGATCTCCCAAGGGAAATACTGACAGTGACTTCTTTCGCCGTAGCGCCATTGTCGTTGGATATACTGACAAACAAGCGTGATGGACTTCGTTGTTGAACCGTCGCGTGCAGCGCGCGCTTCAGGCGCCACCAGTGAGCCACGGAATCGCCCGAGGCGACCCAGATGTTCTGAGATTTGGCGCGCCGCACAATGGCTCGCAAAGTTTCAAAGTTTTCTCCGGAGCCGAGTAGTTCGGGATCGTAGACGAGGTCATACAGCCCTCCTTCGTACTTCACTCTTTCGAGAGATTCAAAGAGGAGATTGGTCATCAGGTCGGGAGCTGCACCCTGGAGTCCGTTGTTGATGTCTCTGTCTGAATGTTGGGTCGTTCCGATTCGCGTGAGGGCTGAAAATTCTTCCCCCATTATCTTGGGCGCAATACGGCGTCCTATCGAATCTGGAAGAAAATAGGTGTAGTCCGAGAGATAGAGGCCGCCCATTGTGTTGACTCCGATCAATCCGCGTTCGGTAGAGCGATAGCCTTGAACGGTGCCGCCCGTCAGCCCTTCTAAAATGCTTCGCAATCTACCCAAACGTTGAGCCTGATCGATGGGAAATCCGTCGGCCTCAACCCTGAGAGAATCGTACACGGCCACATCTCCCTGCTGATGGAGTCGGCGCAGAAGAGTCGCGTATGGGGAGGCAATTTCGGGGGCGACGAAATATGTCCCCGGGGCATTTTCCTCGTCCAGCATATCGGCAATCGGGCCGAAAGCCTCAATACCGGCCCTGGTGGAAGTGGCGCCGGTAATCATCGCCGCTGCATCGTGAGCGGCAGGCCAGTCGTGAACCCAGATCGTTGGTTCAGCGCGCAGATACCGCATGGCGTTGTCGAAAAAGAATCCTATGACTTCCGCGTCTTCCCTATCATCTCGCCCGACGCCCATGGCATCGCGCTGGAATCCCATATAGACGAATCGCCCTTCACCGTAGGTTCCGGTGACCACTCCTGTGGTATTTGCGGGATTGTCCGCCCCAACGATATTGTCGGTGGCAAAATCATACCAGTACGCGATGGGTTTCGTCCGTTCGGGTTCATTTACGCTAACTTTCACGCCCTGGTTGTACACCTGAACCTTCACCCGATATCCGGGAGGGATGTTCGCTGTCAGAGGAGTGTTCGATCTCATTGTGAGTCGTCGAATTCCCGAGTTCGTCCGTGGATACGGTATTTCCTGATCAGGATCGAATCCTGTCCATGTGAAATAGGACACGACAACCGCATCTTGCTCGCGTGCCACACCATCCATGTCCCGAAGTCGGGTTACAATGGGCTCAGCTCGGGCAAAGTCCACAGTAGGACGGGTCGTATTAAGTGTATCAAACCAGACGTAGTCGCCCAGGGGAGCGAAATTGGAATCGTCAGCAATCCTTTGCTGCGCACTCCTGAAGGCCTCATCAGGCTCTGAATCCGCGGTCGTCGGAGGAATAAAATTTTCCGAGTCCGTAATGTATTTGGGCAGATAAATACCGGGAGGGGTAAATCCTGGGAAGGTGTCCGAGTAAATTCTGAACTGCCAGTTTCCCCGATCTACGAATCCCTCAAATTGGACGCCGAAGGTCTCCTCCATGAAACTCCAGCCCCGCCACGTTCCGTCTTCCTTGTAGATACCGGGCTGCCAGGTTGCCAGTACGTGCCCACCATTCTGCATGAACTCCTGGATACGACGAATCTGCAGGTCGCTCATTGCCCGCGTGGACGGTAGCACGAGGACCGCAAAATCGTCCAGATTTCCAGCTTCGAGATCTTCATCACTGATGTTCTCGAACGGGATACCCTCTCGTCCAGGCTTTTTGATGAAAAACTCCCTCCAGGACAGCAGCGTCAGATCAACCCAGGCCGTACTCGTATCCCTGTAGGTTATTGCGCGATGAGCGTTCCTGGTATAGTTGCTGTTCAGAAGCGCAACTCGGGGTCTGGTGTCCTCACCAATTTTAGCCGGATGAGCATCCTGAATTCTGAATGCTCCGAGTGCAGACTCCAGCAACAGAATGTACACTAGAATTCCTGCCGCCAGGGAGGTTATCCCGAGCGTCAGGAACCAGATGGTACTAATTTTTTCGAGTTGAAAGTTGCGCATCGATCTCAGATTCTAGTAGAGAACAGTCGAGTTGGATTCGACCTCAGCATGGAGGGATAATCCTTAGAGCCAGGCGAATCCTTCATCGTCCTGCTGTTCCTGGGTATCGGCCTCGCGAGCTGAATCATCAGGCTGCACGGGTACAAATCCTTCATCCGTGTATTCCCAGAACAGTGAGTCCTGTGCTACGGGAGCCTGACTCGCAGTGGCTGGTGCCGGGGCCGCGTGAGGAGTGGTGACTCCTGGCGCAACAAAGACATTGGTCGTGGGGGCCTGCTGAACAGGGACGGCCAGACTCGTCTGTTGAGGGGCGACGAGAACGTGAGGTTCCTGGACAAATTGAGTCTGGACGACGCCTTCTTCGCGAGCGCGGCGCTCGCGAATCTTGTACAGGATGTAGGCAGCGACAGCCAAAATGAACGTCGCGATAGTTCCTATAAGTATGATCGTTGAAAGTATTGGAACAAGTTGCATGGCAATTGAGACCTGATGAAGGGCAATCTACAGTTTCAAATGGTGTAAGGGCAATCTCCGTGCCTAACTCGAATTTTGGCGAAATAAAGCTTAAACGGGGCTGTTATCGGCCTTTTTGGAATGAGTCGTATCGAAATGATTCATTCTGAGACAGCCTAGTGAGACGAGACTCAGCGCTTGGCTCCTGTGCCGATTCGCTCGAGCTTGCCCCAGTTCATACCGAATCCCAGAAATTCTTCGATCGTGGCGAACGTCTTGGTGACGTCGATCATCAGGATGAAGAAGAGTCGGTAAAACAGGGAATAGAAAACGAGTCGAACTTCTTCCTTTTCCACAGCCACGCAATAGAGCGCCGCGATAAGATCCAGGAGGGTCAATGAGAGCCACCAGTAGACCAGGTAATAGCTCATATCGAATACGAGAGCTATGAAAATGAAGTAAGCGTTCGCAAATACATTCATGATGGGCCAGATCAATGACTCGAATGCCATAGACCACATCACGAGGGTACCACCAAAATTGATGGTAGGATTGAAGAACAGGTCACGATGTTTTCGGACGGCCTGAAGGATTCCTCTTGTCCAGCGGTAGCGCTGTTTCAGGAGATCAACGATACGATCTGGTGCCTCCGTGAAGGATTTAGCATCCGGTTCATACTCTACTCGCCATCCTGCACGGATGATCTTGAGAGTTATATCGGCGTCCTCAGCGAACGTGTCCGAGCTGTACCAGCCGGCGTCCACAATTGCCTGTTTTCGGAAGAGCCCAAGAGGTCCTGGAATAATGTTGACCAGCTTCAGGATGGACTGTGCGGACCGGGCCATATTCAGGCTCTCCACATATTCCAACGCCTGTAGCGTTGTCCAAATGTTATCGCGATTGAGCACTTTCACGTTTCCTGCGATGGCACCGAGCCGAGGGTCCACGAAATGCCTGATGGTTTTTCGGAGCGTATCCGGAGAAAGTTGGGAGTCGCCATCAACGTTCAAGAGAAAATCGAAGTTGGAAACCTGGATCCCGGCGTTGAGAGCGGTGGATTTCCCGCCGTTGGATTTTTCGACGGCTCGGACCTCTACCTGACCGTTTCGATACCAACCCACCATTGCACGAGCCACCGCACGGGTGTCATCTGTTGAGCCATCATCGACAAGAATGATCTCATACTTTGGATAGTCCATTCCCAGAAGTGATTGAACCGTGCTTTCCAGAAGTTTGCCCTCGTTAAATGCGGGGACAATGATCGATATCGGGGGCGTAAACGAGGCATCATGACCCGTTTCTATGGTGTGCTTTGTGGTGTTCAAATAGGCCAGATTCATCAGAGTCAGGTACCTGAACAACAGAATAACAAGGAAGAGTACGAGTGCGACGATTGAAGAAAACACAATCAAACCACTCGGTTTCATGGTGTTTGTCTCTCCGGTGAGCCGAAATAGATAGCCAAACGGATCATACAGAAACAGGTAGATGATCGCGAAGAGGACCAGGGAAAGCAGACCGTAAACGAAAATGCGCCTGAGGAGCATTGATTCTGTCTCTTGCGCGGTGGGAATATCGTCTTCCTTCTTGCGCAGGGGCACAAATTCCGTTCGTGTCACAGCGATTTTTGGGCGCACGAGTTTCTTCTCATCGGTGTCGACGATCGAATCTGGTTGCTGTATGTCGCGTTCTTCGGGCATGGAATGTTGTGTTATTCACCTTGTAGATCGGCATTTTTTGCGTGATCCTAAGGCTCTTCGTCATTTCTAGAGCGTCCAGTAGAGCGCTCCTCCAAACGTAAATGTGTTGTACTGATCGATAAAGGCCGACGCCCCGCTTCCGAGAGTTCTGGTCGACGCTCCCATGGTTGTTCTGAGAGTGACAGAAAAGTGGGAGGCGATCCGCTTGATGAAATCGGCTTCAAATCGTCTCGAGGCAAAACCTGAGCGCCCGCAACGTGCGACGTCGCGAGGGTCAGGATGAAAATGATGATGATTCCGATTGAACGGCGCATAATTCTTCTGCGTAATGGTGCGGTTCGGATATTGTTACAGGTCAATTGGTAGCGTTATCGACCGCTACCTCGCCCGGCCTAACCTTTCGGCTCAGGCCTCATCAAGGGCGTAACTCAGAAATTCTCCAGCGTTCTGGAATGGGCGACCGTCAGGGACTACAATTGCCGAAACGGAATGCAGCAGATGGTCTGCCTGGACGGGTGACTCCGCACGCAATCGGTCCTTCAAGCGCGCAAAAAAGCTCTGAGCTTCCTCTGCTCGACTGTCTCCAAGGAAGACAACCATACGCTCGACATCCGCGTTCGCAAGCATGTCGTCCTGAGGACGAAGTTCTTCACGAACGAGGTCCATCAGAAAGTCGAAATCAAAGGGACGTGCACTCTTCGAGCCCGAACGATCCATCCTGAGTGCCAGCAATAAAAATGGCTGATGAACGGCATCGCGATTCGAGAAATGATTTTCCAGACGGAGACGAAACGCCTCACGGTCTACAAAATCAGGTTCGAAGTGTACCGAAGGAGCTTCGGGTGCGGCTTCACCAGATCCGCCCGGTTCTGGGGCGGAAATGGGAGAAGTCGCTTCTGTAAAGGGTGTCGCAGGATGAGGGGGTACCTGTGAAGGCGCCTGCGACTGGGGGACTTGAGGAGTCGGCGTAGCCAAGGAGGCCTGCTGCGTTGGCGCCGACTCTGAGGTAGGGGGAACCGGAGCGGGTGCTTCTACAGAAACTGGAGGAGGAGCAACCGGAGGAACGGGAGCCGGCTCAAACGTAACACCCTGTTCTGGCACAGTAGAACTCTGCACTGGAGGAATGGGCGTAATCGGTGCGGCGACCGCATTTAAATTGGTTGGTTCGACGAGATCTTCCAGATCCCAGTAGTCAACTACCTGACGCTTGATGTGACCGATGTGGGGTATCAGAGAGATTCGGCGCTTGGTGGTCGAATGCCCTTCTTCACCCAGTTCGATGTGCATGGAGCCTGTCATCTGAGAGGACATGAAGTCAATCACACGATTGGACTGCTGATTGGCCGGCTCAGGCATTACGAGTATAGTCGTGGTATCGAGCGTGTCAATCTGCTCCAGAAATTGGATAAACTCATTTCTGAATCGGTCATAGGAGCGAAATGCAACGAACGGCATGAAGTCGTTCATAATCAGGCGCGTTGGACGGTGCTGCCGGATGAGCGTTACCAGATCCCATAGAGCCTTTGAAACTCCGTCATCTCCCATATTCTGGAGATTCATCAGGGGGGATACGCGCATCAAACGAACGATGCCGCTTTCGTAGGCCTCTCTAAGATTAAATCCGATCGACGCAGCCCGAATCCTGAGGTCCTTCTGGCGATCGGGAGAGACAAATAGTGTGGGTTCACCGAGGGCGGCACCGGTGCGAGCGAACATCAGGGTCAATAAACCCCGCCCGCTCGCTGCGCGGCCGTATATCAAATATGAACCGCCCCTGTATAGTCCACCCCATGCGTTGTCGATAACGTTGACGCCGGACAGATGTTTGGGTGCGAAGTTCACCGATGATGCTGTAGATGTGTTCATTACAAACAATGGCTGATACTGGATTGTAGGCTCGATGCCAATCTTCTGTCTCAGGTAGAACCCAGAGTTCGGATCGACAACAGCAGGTCCCCACCAAAAGCCGTGCCATGTCCATGGAAAGAACTAAAAAAGTCTCTAATGGCTGTTTAATGAACATTTTTGTGTCAAAATGATCCCGATTTGAGACCTGGATCACTTCGAATTGAGAAAAATAGAGGGAATGGACACCAGACGTCTCTCCCTAGCCTGGGATGATCAACGGACGACGAGCAGCCTCGATAACTCTCGATCCCCGGAGAACACATTCTGTACGGCAGCGCGGCATACCCGCTTCATGAAACGATCCCGATCACAGGCGGCACACCCTATATATGAGGAGCATCATCTATACGAGGGCAGGCTGCTACATACGAGGACAGGAATCCTATATAACTATATAACAGGTCAGGCATGAAGGAGGATGAAATCTCATTTTGAACAAACGGAATGTGAGACAGATTTCATTCTGACACGAGAATCGCCTCTAAAACTATTTGTCGATCCTTTTTACAGAAGAACAGAAGTTTGGTCCGATACTTGTGAAATGCCTGATAGTAATAAGAATCACGCACGAACAGCCACGGATCAATCTCCGGCTACTCTCAATGATGAAGCGCATTTTGCAACAGAAGGGAATTACCACAGGCATCCTCGTCCCTGTCGTATTTCTAATGGTCTCCTCATTCTTCTCCGGTTGCGACATCTTCGGAACCGCAGTTGATGAACGGGCACCACGCCTTTCAATCATCCGGCCCTTTGACGAAACACTCGTCTCTGGGAAGAATGTCCTTATCGCTGTGTCAGCTGAGGCTCTCGGTGAAGGCAACTGGATTTCGTTCGTGAATATTAATGTGAACGGTGTGCTGGCAGGTGAGGCTATCAGTGATGGCACGAACTTCAAGCTGCGCATTAATACATTCGACTACCCTGACGGATTGTACCGGGTCGAAGCCATTGCTTTTGACAGGTACCAGGCCCGCGGAATATCTGCTCCCGTTTTGATGACGATCAACAATGAATCAGATGGACCTGGTCCAATCATGAGCATCACTGATCCAACGGAAAACGATGAAGTATCGGGTGTCACTCGGATCGTCGCCAGAACAGATGTCGGAGAACCCTTTGTAACGCGTGTGGATCTTCTCATCGATGGTGTTCCAGTACTCACGGAAACCGATCCCATCGGAGGTAACACATTTATTTTCGATTACGACGTTGCCAGTCTTGGTTTGGGAGAACATATTCTCGAGGTAAAAGCTTGCAGCGGTCCAACCGTGTTCCGTATTTCGGAATCGGTCAGTGTCACCATCAGAATTGATGACGGCGGTGTTCTAGGGAGTCCAGGATCTATTCGCTGGAAAACACCCGGCATCCAGGGCGACGTGGATAGTGCCCCAGCGGTAGGCTTCAATAATGACATTTATATCGGGACAACGGAGGGTGAGAGCTGACTCACGTGGGACCCATCACCTACATCTGCCGCATCCATGGCTTCACGAGCCATACCCCGCAGATCTCTGGCACTTTCGTTGTCGGCGATGTACGATACGATTTCTTTACGAAGTCTGGCTGGAAGGTCTCCTGCAAGGAAAGCGGCCAGAATGTACTCGTCCACGTGCTCGATATTTCGAGACATAGGGTTTATCAGTGCGCCTTGCGCGATTTTAGAACGGCTTGTCAATAGTCTCATAACGAGATTTTTTAGACAAGTGGTTGCGGTGACTGAATTATTTTCTGCCCCAGACCGAAAATGACCAAACGCATCGTCCCGGCGTCTTGAATCGCAGCCCATCGAGGCGCATATTGCGATCCGCCATGGACAACGATCTCCATTCCATACAACAAGCCAGAACGCTTCTGCGCAGAGCGCGCAGTGCTTTTGACGCGTACCACGCGTTTTCTCAAGAAGCGGTTGACCGAATCGTACGTGAAATGGTTCGAGCGGGGATCGATGCCTCAGAACGCCTCGCCAAAATGGCCGTCGAAGAGACCGGATTTGGTCGAGTAGAAAGCAAGATTCAAAAGAATTTGTTTGCCACCAGGACGCTCCAGGAGCGAATGGTCAACATGAAGACGTGCGGCGTTATCAATACCACCGAAAATGGATCGGTCTGGGAAATCGCCTCGCCAATGGGAGTGATAGCGGCGCTCATACCATCCACCAATCCAACGTCAACCGCTCTGTACAAGGCTATCATAGCGGCCAAGGCCAGGTGCGCCATCGTAATCAGCCCTCATCCCCGAGCAAAAGCATGCACGTTGGAGGCTATCAACATTGTCGCGACCGCCGCATATCGGGCCGGCGCACCCGAGGGACTTTTCGGTTGTATGTCAGAGGTGAGCCTGGAGGGTACTGACGCCCTGCTCGAAGACCCGGAAACCGATCTGATCCTCGCCACGGGCGGTTCAGCCATGGTTCGGGCCGCCTACTCCAAAGGAAAGCCCGCTTACGGAGTGGGATCGGGAAACGTACCGGTGTATGTCGATCGTTCGGCCGACATCGAAAAGGCCGCGGCTGATATTCTGTATGGCGTTTCCTTCGATTGGGGAACGTTGTGCTCTACCGAAAGGAGTATTGTCGCAGACACGCCTGTTCTTCCGCGATTGAAGGAAGCTCTGCGTAAGGGAGGCGGTTACTTTTTGAATGAGAAAGAGGCCGATCTGCTTCGAAAGATTGTCGCGCCCGGCGGAAGACTCAATGTTGATCAGGTCGGAAAATCTCCTGAAGTCATCGCTGCGCTCGCCGGATTCAAAGTCCCCAAAAAGACCCGGGCGCTTATTGCTCAGGTTTCCGAAGTCGGCAAAGGTGAAATCTTGTCCATGGAAACCCTGTCCCCCATTCTGAGCCTGTTTGTGGAGGACGGTTGGGAGGCCGGGTGCGCACGGTGCAAAGAAATCCTGGCATTCGGAGGCATGGGTCACACGCTGGGAATCCACGCAACGAGTGAACGGATTATCGAGGCGTTCGCCCTCGAAAAGCCGGCTATGAGAATCGTGGTCAACTCGGTTGCGGCTCTCGGATCCGTAGGATATACAACATCTCTGTTCCCCGCGATGACGCTGGGGCCTGGAACGATTGGTGGCTCGATAACCGCAGACAACATTTCGCCGCTGCACCTTGTCAACATCAAACGACTCGCATTCGAGACCAGTCCCATTAACCCTGGTAAAAGCACCGTTTCGATGGCGCCATCAGGCTCTAAACGAGCACATGGCGGACACGGATCACTTCGCAAAGATGGTAGACCCACAAAGCCCTGGATGGAAGAAATCGATGCTCGGCTCCGTGAACGAGCCGGAAATCCGGCTTTGCGAACCGGTGGGGGCGGAATCAAGAAAATTGCCCGAACGACCGCGCCTTCTCCTGTTGCACCAACCGCCAAAAAAACGGAAAATGGTCTATCTGAAGAAGACATCGACCGAATCGCTGCCCAATTTCGGCAGTCTTGAGCTTCCTATTCCCCAAGATCTTCGAACGGCGAAATTGACTGCAAGACCGATCAAAAGCTATATTTGCTGGTCTAATGCTTTTTTCAATCTGAATTATGAAATGGTAGTGCCTGATGGCCAGCACAAGTGATTTCAGGAACGGCTTTACTATGAATTGGAACAACGATATCTGGACGATTATCGAGTTTCAGCACGTAAAACCGGGAAAAGGAGGCGCATTCGTCAGAACGAAGCTGAGAAACGTCAGAAAAGGCAAAATTGTCGACAACACCTTCCGAGCCGGCGAAAAAGTAGAGCAAGTGAGAGTGGAGAGGCGTCCGCATCAGTTTCTTTATCAGGATGATCTCGGGTTGCATTTCATGAACACTAAAACGTATGAACAGACGTCGCTGCCCACAGATGCCGTGGCAGGTCGCGAATTCATCAAAGAAGGAGCCACCATTGACATCATCATGCACGCGGAAACAGATCAGGCATTGACGACAGAGATCCCAATGGCCGTCGAACTGGTTGTGACCGAGTGCGAGCCTGGATTGAAAGGAGATACCGCTACCGGTGCAACGAAACCGGCAATTGTCGAGAGCGGCGCTACCGTGAATGTGCCCCTTTTCATCAATGAGGGAGACGTGATCAAAGTCAACACCGAAAAAGGTGATTACGTGACGCGTGTCAGTGCAGTCTAATCACGTTTATTGCCACCCACTGAAGCAAGAGGAAATAACATGGATCTCAAACATCTGAGAGAAGTGCTTGAACTGGTTGCCGAATGCGACGTGTCTGAAGTTGAAATCGAGGAGGAAAATCTTCGCCTCGTCATCCGCAAACACGCACCCGTTGCCGCACCGCCTCAAATAGCCTACGCAGCCGCGCCCCCACCCGCTGCCGGACCAGCGCCGGCCCCAGCCGCGCCTTCGGCTGAACCGCTGCCTGTGGAGACTCCGTCGACAGGTGTTGATGTGCGTGCACCAATCGTTGGCACCTACTATTCGGCGTCTTCACCCGATGCCGACGCATTCGTTTCGGTTGGACAAACGGTCTCGAGCGGCGATGTATTGTGCATCATCGAAGCAATGAAGCTGATGAATGAAATTGAATGCGAAGTAAGCGGAACCATCAGCGAAATATTGATTGAAGACGGGACTCCGGTTGAATTTGATCAGCCCCTGTTTATCATCGAGCCAAGCTGATCGAGAACGAGGACGCTGCCCGTGATTGAAAAAATTCTGATCGCCAATCGTGGCGAAATCGCCCTTCGTATAATTCGAACCTGTCACGAGATGGGGATCGAGACCGTCGCGGTCTACTCAACAGCGGATCGGGACTCCCTGCACGTTCGTTTTGCGGATGAAGCGGTCTGCATCGGAGCACCTGCCAGCCGGGACTCGTATCTCCGATTCGACCGCGTAATTGCGGCTGCTGAAGTGACCGGCGCGGATGCAATCCATCCGGGCTACGGTTTCCTCGCTGAGAACGCCGACTTTTCGGCCATCTGCGAGGACCACAACATCAAATTTATTGGACCCCCACCGGAGACCATCCGGCTGATGGGTGACAAGAGTCTGGCCAAGATAACGATGGCTGAGGCGGGCGTTCCCGTGGTGCCTGGCTCAGACGGTGAGGTCAAAAATGCTCGTGAAGGCGCGAAGGTGGCTAAAAAAATAGGCTTCCCTGTAATGGTGAAGGCCTGTGCCGGCGGAGGCGGGCGAGGAATGCGCCTCGTCTGGAACGAGGAAGATTTCGAGACACTATTTCACACGGCAAGCTCGGAAGCTCTAGCAGCTTTTGGAAATGGCGGCTGTTACATCGAGAAATTTGTAACCGGCCCCCGACACATTGAAATTCAGATATTAGGAGACGGAAAAGGCAACGTTATTCATTTTGGGGAGCGTGAATGCTCAATACAGCGCAGGCATCAGAAACTGCTTGAAGAATCTCCATCCCCCGTTGTGGACCGCGAATTACGTGCACGCATGGGTGAAGCTGCAATAAAAGGCGCCAAGGCCGTCAATTACGAGGGCGCGGCCACCGTCGAATTTCTCGTCGACAGTAAGGGCGACTTTTATTTCATGGAAATGAACACCCGTATTCAGGTCGAGCACCCCGTAACAGAGGAAGTTGCGGATTGTGATCTTGTCGAATATCAGATCCGCGTCGCCATGGGTGAGGAGGTCGATGAGCGTGACATCATTCTGGATGGACACGCGATGGAGTGCCGTATCAATGCGGAAGATCCGTTCAATAATTTTTCTCCCTGTCCCGGAACGGTTCACACCTTTCATCCTCCAGGTGGCCACGGTGTTCGGGTTGATACGCACGTCTACGCGGGCTACGTCATTCCACCATATTACGATTCGATGATCGCGAAACTGATCGTGCGCGCTCGAACGAGGGACCTGGCGATTCGAAAAATGCTTCGAGCGTTGGACGAATTTGTGATCGAGGGGGTGAAGACGACCATTCCGTTCCATCAACAGTTACTGAAGAACGAACAGTTTATCCAGGGCAATTTCGATACGCAGTTCCTGGAAACCTTTAAGCTTGAAAAACAAGAAGATGAACTTTCCTGAAGAGCTGTATTACACCAAAGACCATGAGTGGCTCAGAGTCGAGGGATCGATCGGGACCATTGGGGTCACCGACTTTGCCCAATCAGAATTGGGAGATATTGTCTATATCGAAATCGACACTCTGGACGAGTCAGTCGGCCGGGACGAAGTTTTTGGTACGGTAGAGGCTGTGAAAACGGTCTCTGAATTGCTGATGCCCGTCAACGGAACAGTGACAGAATTCAACGAAGGGCTGGAGGACAATCCCGAAGCGGTCAACAACGATCCCTACGGAGATGGATGGTTGATAAAAATTACGATCGACGACGTCTCTGAGTTGGAAGATCTACTCTCGAGATCAGCTTATGCCGATATGGTCGGCCAATAGATAAGAAGTACCGCTTATGCACGAACGCATCGTCATTCTGGACTTCGGTTCGCAATTCACCCAGTTGATAGCGAGAAGAGTCCGGGAAGCAGGAGTTTACTCCGAAATTTTTCCTTTCTCGATCTCTGTAGAAGACGTTGCGGCGCAAAATCCAAGCGGAATCATCCTGTCCGGAGGACCCTCATCGATCTATAACGAGGGTGCCCCAAAATTGGACCCAGCCTTCCTGAATCTGACCCGCGAAGACGGATCTACAGTGCCGGTGTTAGGAATCTGTTACGGTTTATTTGCGATGGCTCACGAAATGGGCGGCGAAGTGCAGGCTGCGGATAAACGTGAGTTCGGCCGCGCTGCAATCGAGATCGATTCGGATTCTCGCTTGTTTCGCGATGTGGCCCAAGGCTCCCAGGTTTGGATGAGCCATGGAGACAAAATGACGCTGCTACCGGACGGATACGAGGTAATTGCACACACTTCTAACGCTCCGATAGCAGCTGTTCACTCCACGGATCACCCCCACTATGGCGTTCAGTTCCATCCAGAAGTGCACCATACGGAATGCGGAAAGCAAATTATCCAGAACTTTGCGATCCAGATATGCGGGTGCAAGGGCGACTGGTCGGCGGCCTCGTTTATCGAGGAGAAGAAAGCCGAAATTCGTAAGGTCGTCGGGGATGACCACGTCATCCTGGGCCTTTCAGGGGGAGTGGACTCATCCGTCGCTGCGGTGCTCCTGCATGAGGCAATCGGGGATCAGCTGACCTGCATTTTTGTGAACAATGGCCTCCTCCGAAAAGGCGAGTGGGAGCAGGTCCAGGAGACGTTCAGGGACCACTACCAGATTCGGCTGAACGCAATTGATGCCAGCGACCTTTTCCTAGATCGGTTGGAAGGCGTGGCTGACCCTGAGAAGAAACGCGTGATTATTGGCAACGCTTTCGTGGAAGTTTTTGACCAGGGTAAAATGGAAATAGCCTCGGATCTGGGCAAAAAACCTAAATTTCTGGCGCAGGGTACACTCTACCCAGACGTAATCGAAAGCGTGTCGTTCAAAGGTCCCTCCTCCACGATCAAAACCCACCACAACGTCGGGGGCCTCCCCGCGGAAATGGAATTGGAGGTGCTCGAACCCTTTCGAGAGCTGTTCAAGGACGAAGTTCGAGAAATCGGTCGTCTCCTGAACGTCCCGGAAGAGATCGTTGGCCGGCACCCGTTCCCCGGTCCTGGATTAGGGATTCGCGTTCTCGGACCCGTCAATCGATCTGATGTGGAGTTGCTCAGGGAAGCCGATGATATCTTCATCAGCGAACTTCGAAAATGGGATCTGTACGAGGAGGTGTGGCAGGCATTTGCGGTTCTGTTGCCCGTCCATACGGTCGGCGTGATGGGAGACGAAAGAACCTACGAGAAGGTGTGCGCACTGAGGGCTGTTACCAGTGTGGACGGAATGACGGCAGACTGGTCTCGGCTCCCGAACGATTTTCTGGCTCACGTGTCCAACAGGATTGTAAATGAGGTTCAGGGTATCAACCGAACCGTTTACGATATCAGCTCGAAACCGCCCGCCACCATTGAATGGGAATGATGCGACAATCGCGAATGGTGCTTTCAGCCTGCCTTCTGGCTGCGCTAGTTCTGCTCACGCCTTCGGACGCCGTGGCGCAGCAACGTGTTGGAATTCCCTCTGTAGCGAAGGCTGATTCCTCTCTCCAGAAAGGCGTCGAAGATTTTGAAGCGGGCCAGTTTAGAGCGGCTTTGACCATTTTTGAGGGCCTGTTGGCCGATTACCCGAAAAACGCCTCTTCTTCTGCCGCAAGAATAATGGCGGCCAAGTCGGCCTACCGGATGGGTCGATTTACGCTCTCGCAATCTTTTCTATCAAATTTCTCGACCGATTTCCCCTCAAGCGGCTATTTGGAAGAAGCCATGCACCTGAATGAACTCGCTTCGAGTGCACTTCGCATTGCCTCCAACTCTCCCCAGCGCGTCGGAATTCTCCTTTCGCTGTCCGAAGAGGATCGAGTGGCTTCGCAAGCGATTTTCAATGGCGTCCGCCTAGCTGTCGAGATGCATAATTCCGGCCGGAACAGCCGAAAAATAAAAATGATCTATCGCGATGTGGAGGATGGACCTTCAGCCGCACGCCGCGCCGTCAGGGAATTAAGCGATGAGGGAGTCTCCCTGATCATCGGCACACTCTACAGCGAAGAGGCGATCGCAGCCGCTGATCAAGCCGAAAGAGAGCGCATAGTTTTTATCGCTCCGCTCGCCACGGATGAACGCGTCTCCGATTCAAGGACCTTCTCCTTTCAGACCAATCCGTCCATGAGAGTTCGGGGAGAGGTGATGGCTCGCTTCGCGATCAACGGTTTGCGTCTGAATCGACTGGGTGTCATTGCCGCTTCAGACAGTAGAAAAGTGGGCGAACGGCTGAGTGATGGATTCATCGAAGAAGCCTCGCGGATGGGTGCGGATCTGGTATTTATTGACATCCTCCCTGACGAATCCTACTGGTACCGGCTGCCTGATCTAATCACGGCCGATACACTGGACGGCATCGACGCCCTCTACGTTCCTCTTGCAACCCGCGACCCCATTCCGCTGGCCGGCGCCATACTGTCCTCATTTGATCGAGTCGGAAGAGTGCCACGTCTACTGGGTAACTCTGCGTGGCATGACCTCCCGCAGCGGGCGCACGCGTCGGTTTACACCACGACGTATTCGAACGATTTCCTGGTCGACGAAGAAAGCTCCACATATCGAGAATTTGCAGAAAGCTATTTCTACCTTTCCGGTACACCCCCGGATCGATTGGGAATCACCGGCTATGATGTAACCACATTCAGTCTGCGGGCCCTCTCCCGTCAGGATTCTCGACAACTACATGATGTTGTCCGAAACATGCCCGCGTTTGAAGGCCTGGGGATGCGCATACATTTCGAAGGCGGAAATGTAAATCGATACATGTTTTACCATCGTTACCGAAATGGTACCCTTGCACTAATACGTTAATATTCGCCCTCAGGTGGCCAGGAACTGGCATCGTAGCCTTTCGTATGACCCGCCCGCTGAGCGCGGAAGTGCTTCTCAAGGAGACCCAGGACATACGAATCAGCCTTCAGGATTCGTTTTCACAGGGCCAACCCTTCAATCCCTGAACATCTCGTCCATGAATCGTCTGATGTATTTGAAATATCCCTGGATGGCCCTCATCATTGCCATCACTCTTTCAGCCTGCGGCGGAAGCGGTCGTCTGCGATACGAAACTCCGCAGGAAGCCTACGAAAAAGGCCTCGCACAATATGAAAATGGTGACTTCGAGCGTGCGACCGGCTTTTTTCAAGGTGCATTCGATTTTGGGCGTACCCACCAGTGGGCTGCAGATTCTCAACTGCTCCTGGCTCGGTCCTATCGCAGTAATAACGAATACCTTCTGGCCGCGAATGAGTTCACCCGTTTCATGCAGATTTACAGGAGTGATCCACGCGTTCCCGACGCGGAATATGAACTGGCGATGACTTACTACGATCGGTCTCCAAAGTCTGAGCTCGATCAGACAGACACCGAACGCGCCATCGTTCAATTTCAACTTTTTATCTCGCGGTATCAAGATCACGAATTGACGGAAGATGCGCAGAGCCGGATCATCGAATTGCGGGGCAAATTGGCCCAAAAGCAGTTTCACACTGCGCAACTGTATGAACGCCGGGAGCGCTGGAATGCGGCTGCTGTGTCCTATGAAGCGGTTTTTGACCGTTATTACGACACCGACATGGCAGATGATGCCCTACTGGGAGCGCTGAAAACCTATCTGGAATATGCGCGCTTGAGCATCCCGTCACGCCAGGCCGAACGCCTTCGTCTTGCCGAGACGAACTACGACCGACTTATCCAGATCTTTCCCGACAGCCCGCTTGTGAAGGATGCTGAAGAGATCTACCGCCAAGTCCAGGACCTGTTGGGTAAATTCGACTCTAGCTCCAGATCATGATTCGGCTGGGCGTATTCGGTGGCTCGTTTGATCCGCCCCATCTAGGACATTTAAGGATTGCCCAGATTTCCTGTGATCACCTGGCTCTTAGCCGCTTGTTGTGGATCCCGACAGGATCACCACCACACAAGCCCAGTTCGGAGCTTTCGGCTTCCTCTCATCGACAGGCGATGGTGCAGCTGATGGTCAAAGAAGATCCGCGATTCGAAATGGACCTTGTTGAGATAAATCGCGAGGGGCCCTCGTACACCGTCGACACCATTCGACTGATGGAAGCCGCATTTCCCGAAGCGGAGCTGTACCTGATTATTGGAGAGGATCAGCTGCGTGTTTTCGATACATGGAAGGACCCGACAGCAATCAGAAATTCCGCCCGCCTGACGTGCTACAAAAGGACCCAACTGGCAGAAGCTACAGAAGAGCCTCAAGAACCCCCAATCTGGCTGCCGGGAGAGCCGATGGAATTTTCCAGTACGGCTATTCGGGACGGCATTCGCCGCGGTGAGCGCCAGTCGGTGAGCCTGCTTCCCGCAGTAGAGGCCTATATCAAGTCCCACGATTTGTATCTTGAGCGCTAACGCACCCATTGCAGTTAGTCTTACATGCTATCCCCTCCTGAAAGTCTGAGAGATCGTATTTCTCAGCTCATTTTCCCCCGGATAGGCTCCAATATGAGTCCCTCCATATCCGTTGAAGAGGATGCTGAACGCATTGAGAATCTGATGCGTGACTATCCCATCGGAGGCCTTTGTCTGTTCAACGGAGACCGAATCCGAACTCCACAGACACTCACACGATTACAGAGTCTCGCGCGCTTTCCCCTTCTGGTAGGAACCGATATGGAGCGCGGACTCGGTCAACAGCTGCGTGGCGCTACCGTCTTTCCACACGCAATGGCCTTTCAGGCTATTGGAGACCTCGACGAAGAATTGCTCGAAGCCGCAGCACGAGCAGCGGCGCGTGAAGCGCTGGCTGCCGGCCTGCATATCAGTTTTTCGCCCGTCGCGGACGTCAATTCGAATCCACTCAATCCAATCATCTCAACTCGAGCCTTTGGAACGTCTGCAGAAACAGTCTCCAGGCTTGTTTCGGCTTATATAAGGGGGTGCAATGGTGAAGGACTTCTTTCAACAGCGAAGCATTTTCCAGGTCACGGGGGCACGGACTTAGATTCGCCTGAAAGCCGACCAGTAGTTTCGAGCAACCGCAAAAATCTTGAAGAACTCGAGTTGATTCCGTTTCGGCGCGCCATTGAAAGCGGAGTGTCACTCGTCATGACCGCCCATGTAGGGTATCCAGGCCTGGACGAGACGGGAGTCGAAGCCACTCGTTCGCGAGAAATCGTCACCGAGCTTCTCAGGAAGAGGTTGAATTTTCGAGGGGCGGTTATTTCCGACAGCCTGATGATGTCCGGCGTCGAAAGGGGCGATGAACATCCGGGAGCATTGGCTGCCGATGTCTTGAAGGCAGGAGTGGACATCTTGCTGGATGTGAATGATGTCCCCGCTACTGTAGAGTATCTCACCACGGCTGTACTCAGCGGAGATCTATCCAGGTCTGTGGTAGACACCGCCTTTGAACGCGTTTGGAGCCTTAAAACCAGGTTGGCTGCCCGCTTTGGAAAAGGAATGTTTATCGATCCATCTCTGGCCCAACCACTCTCGGTCATTGGTAGGGATGAGCATCGCGTTCTGGCCCGTCGTATCGCCTCGGAATCGATACAACTTGCCATTGGAGAAAAAGAGGAAATCGGCCTACGGACTCCTCGTATGGGTCAGAAAGGACCCCTGTTCATTCTTATCGAACCACGTCAGATCAGCCACGATTCAGGCACAGATTTCCTGGAAAAGTTGTTCCTTTCTGCGTTTCCATTAGGTTCATTCTGCAACATCGGCCCGGACGCGGAAGGAGATGATTACTCTGGGTTGATCGAGGAAGCGAGTGACCACTCAGACCTGATTGTGGGCATGATCGTCAAGCCCTCTGCCGGGCACACGTATGGATTGCTGCCGTTTCAAAAGCAGTTGGTTGATGATCTCGTGTCAGCGCATCCAGTCTACCTCGCCGCACTTGGGAGTCCAGTCGTGCTCGCAGATTTTCAAGACGTTCGCGCCAGTATTTGCGCCTACAGTGATGTTGAGCCGAGCATGAGCGCGTTGGTGGATTTTCTTGTTGAACTAAAACCGGGGCCCTCCATTGCCCCTCTCGTTCTTTCCACCTTGAGAGGTGAATCGTGATCGATTGGATTCATAAGTTGCTGGGCCTGGCCAAGGACCCTGACCCTGGCATGGCGAATGTAGACCTGGAGCACCTCTCGCGTGTAATCGGGTGCTCGATCACAAATGAGAATCTGTTCATTCAGGCGCTTCGACATCGGTCGCTTCTTCGGGGTAAGCCCGACTCGCACATGATTTCCAATGAGCGCCTGGAATACTTGGGAGATTCGGTCGTGGGTTTTCTGGTCGCAGAACATCTGTTCAACACGTATACCGACAGCGACGAGGGTTTCTTGACCCGTCTGCGCTCAAAACTGGTAAATGGTCGCGCGCTCGCGGAGCGAGCGCGCGAACTCAATCTGGGAAGCTTCATCCAGGTCAGCGACAGCCTCAACGAAGAGCAGCGGGGCAGCAATAGTATCCTCGCCGATGCCTTCGAGGCCATCATAGGCGCCATATATCTCGACCAGGGCGTAGACGCCGCCAGGGCGTTCATTCACCGGACTGTGCTTCACAGGGTGGATCTGGACCTGCTCGCGCGTACCAGAGATAATTACAAAAGTACTCTCCTTGAATACGTTCAGGGCAGGAGCCAAATTCAGCCCGAATACGAAGTTGTCGAAGAATCTGGACCCAGCCACGACAAGCGGTTCGTGGTCGCAGTGATGCTCGATGGAGAGGAGTACGGACGCGGAGAGGATCGGAGTAAGAAGAGCGCTGAACAGACGGCAGCCAAAAACGCGATTGAGACACTGCAATCGACAGAGGAGGGTACGGGATTCAAACAATCTTGAAACGCAGTAGCAGTATTTTTTCGATCTTTGGCGTTGACTCTGACGCCACGATACTCTTCACTCTGACGCTCTGACTTTCATGCCCATTCGTCTGAGGTCTACCGACCGATTTTCAGATCGCCACATCGGCCCTTCCGACATTGATATATCGGAAATGTTGTCCTTCGTCAATGCCGGTTCCCTGGACGAACTCGTTGATGAGACTATTCCAGCGGCCATCCGCATGAATGGCGATTTGAACGTGCCTGCTGCCCTCACTGAAACAGATCTACTGACACGCGCGTCGGAACTGGCCGCTAAAAATAAACTTTTCCGATCCTACATCGGGATGGGATATTCGCCAACGGTGACCCCACCTGCCATCCAGCGCGGTATCCTGGAAAATCCGTCCTGGTACACCCAGTACACGCCCTATCAAGCAGAAATTTCTCAGGGCCGACTGGAGGCATTGTTGAATTTTCAGACCATGGTCATCGACCTCACGGGAATGGAGATTGCCAACGCTAGCCTACTCGATGAAGGCACAGCAGCAGCTGAGGCAATGATGATGCTTCATAGACAGACCAAGCGCAGCCATCGATCCCGGTTTTTTGTTTCGGAGGAATGTCACCCCCAAACAATCGCTGTCGTTCAGACTAGGGCCCTTCCGCTGGGAATTGATATCACGATTGGAAACCACCGAACATTCGAGTTTGGAGATACCTGCTTCGGCGCACTGATTCAATATCCGGCCTCCGATGGGGCCGTTTATGACTACAGCGGTTTCTGTGACCTCGCACACGAAAATGATGCCTTCGTCGTTGCAGCAGCGGACCTGCTCGGCCTGACCCTGCTCAAATCGCCTGGATCGTTTGGTGCAGATGTAGTGGTGGGTTCGACCCAGCGATTCGGTGTGCCAATTGGCTTCGGAGGACCACACGCTGCCTACTTTGCAACAAGTATGGCATTCAAGCGCCAGGTACCGGGGCGCATGATTGGTGTAAGCGTAGATGCCGACAACAACCCCGCATTGAGGATGGCACTGCAGACTCGAGAGCAACACATTCGGCGTGATAAGGCCACCTCCAACATCTGCACAGCCCAGGTTTTGCTGGCCGTGATCGCCAGCATGTATGCCCTCTATCATGGCCCCAAAGGACTCGCCGCAATCGCGACAAGAATATTGGACGCGACCCGGCTCTTGTCCGCCGCTTTTGAAGAAATGGACCTTCCCGTGCGGCATTCTGACTTTTTTGACACGCTTCATGTCGATGTTCCAGATTCGGAAGCACTGAGGGAAAGAGCTGTCGCGGCAGGAATCAACTTGCGATATTTCGACGACGGCTCGATTGGGATTTCTCTGGATGAAACCCTGAGGGAGAGCGATTTGACGGACTTGCTGGAAGTGTTTGGAGGTTCGGGCGATCCGGCACAGGTAAGTCGCCTGGCGGCTGACATGGAGTCCGGGTACTTCGGCAGCATGGGAAGAGAAGATGATTATTTAACGCATCCCGTGTTCGAGCAGCATCAATCCGAGGCGGCTTTGACCCGGTACATGCACCATCTTTCTACCAAAGATCTCTCGCTGACGACAAGCATGATCGCCCTTGGTTCTTGTACCATGAAGCTCAATGCGGTCGCCGAGTTGATCCCGATCACGATGCCGGGCTTCAACCAGATACACCCTTTCGCGCCCAAAGATCAGGTCGAGGGCTATCACGAAATGATGGGTGAGTTGAGGACGTGGTTATCAGAGATTACAGGATTTGCAACGACCTCTCTGCAACCAAACGCGGGAGCCTCCGGCGAGTACGCGGGTCTGTTGGTTATCAAAGCGTACCATGAGAGTCTGGGTGAGATGCACCGTAACGTATGTCTGATACCCTCTTCAGCGCATGGCACGAATCCTGCAAGCGCGGTAATGGCGGGGATGAAAGTGGTTGTGGTCGCTTGCGACGACAATGGAAACATCGACCTTGCCGACCTGACGACCAAGGCTTCTGAAGCAGGAGACCATCTTTCCTCCTTGATGATCACTTACCCTTCCACACACGGTGTGTTTGAGGAATCGGTGATGGAGATCTGTGACACGATCCACCGCCATGGTGGACAGGTGTACATGGATGGAGCAAACATGAATGCGCAGGTCGGATTGTGCCGGCCGGGAGACATCGGGGCCGATGTCTGTCACCTTAATTTGCACAAGACCTTCGCCATTCCCCACGGTGGAGGCGGACCGGGAGTGGGACCGATATGCGTGGCGTCCCATCTGGCCTCCTTCCTGCCGGGTCATCCCGTGGTTGAGGCCGGCGGATCGTTGGGGCCAGTAGCAGCTGCACCGTTTGGAAGTGCTTCGATCTTGCTCATTTCCTGGGCGTACATAGCCATGTTGGGTGGCGATGGTCTCAAGAAGTCGACCCAGGTTGCCATCTTGAACGCAAACTACATGGCTCGGCGGCTCCAGCCCCACTATGACATCCTCTACACAGGATTGAATGGCCGTGTCGCCCACGAATACATCCTCGATCTGCGTTCCCTACGTCAAAACACAAAACTTACCGAAGTCGATGTGGCCAAACGACTTATAGATTATGGATTCCACGCCCCCACGATGTCCTGGCCTGTGGTCGGAACCGTGATGGTCGAACCTACGGAGAGCGAGAACAAGGCGGAATTGGATCGATTTATCGAAGCCATGATCTCGATCAGAGCTGAAATTCAGGAAGTCGAATTGGGACTGGTTGAGAGCGATATGAGTGCGCTGTCAAATGCACCCCACACAGCGTCAATGGTGACAGCGGACGAATGGAATCAAGTTTATTCGCGTGAAAAGGCGGCATTCCCTGCGTCATGGTCCAAAGAATTCAAGTTTTGGCCATCGATCAGACGAGTAAACGACGCTTATGGCGACCGGAATCTCATCTGCTCCTGCCTTCCACTCGAAGCCTATCAGGATTGACAGTCGGTCGGATTCGAAGAGGACATAGTGAAATCATCTCCGCTCACCCCAGAAGAGTGTACAATTTCCCGGATAGATCTCGACCGAGAAAGTCAGACATCATTCTCGAAATCTGTGCGACCCCGGCCGCATCCACTCCAGTCTTTACGCCCAGCTGATCCAGCGTGTAGCAGACGTCTTCCGTCGCGACGTTTCCTGTCGCTCCCGGAATGAAGGGGCATCCACCGAGGCCGCCCATCGAAGTATCGAATCGGTCGACGCCGAGCTCGAGCGCAGCCACCATGTTGGCAAGTCCCAATCCCCTCGTATCGTGAAGGTGAAGGACGAGCGGAACGTCTGATACGGCCCTCACGGCCCGGATTACTTTTTCGACAGACGCGGGATTAGCCATACCCGTCGAATCGGCCAGAGAAAACGACTCGAGATCGCTCGCAGCAAAACGCTCCGCCAGACTCACGATAGCGTCGAGCGGCGTATCCCCTGGAAGCTTGTATCCCCAGACTGTCTGCAAACCCAGCTGAACTTCGAGGCCTGCATCCCGTGCGAGGCGAATCATCGAAACCGCCTGAGACACTCCTTCATCTACAGACATATTTACGTTGTCCGCACCGTGCTGCTCGTTCGTAGCTATGGAAAGATCGACCGTGCGTATTCCACTATCTATGGCACGACGCACGCCCTTCTCATTAAGAACCAGACCCGAAAGTCGCTTATTTGGGATCGAGTGAAAAGTCTCTGCCAACTCCTGGGCATCCGACATCTGAGGGACTTTTTCCGGATGAACGAATGACGTGATCTGAATCTGCCTGAGTCCGGCTTCCATCAACTCCTCGATCACACGCACCTTCATCGAAGTTGGAATCGGCTTCGATTCGAACTGAAAACCATCCCTGGCTCCGACTTCACACAACTCGACTTCGAGTGGATATTTCCGTTGTTGGGATTCCAAAGTTACCTTTTGTCTTTCTCCGTTCTCAATTTCAGATATTCGGTGATGGTGCAGGACGAAGGATAATTTAAATTCTACCCGTCCCCGTGCACCAATTCTCCTCCTAGAGCCATTTACTGGCTTGATGATACTGACCGGAATGTAACATGCGAACTGTCATTTTTCTTTTCCTTTGTGCCCTGTCTTTCAGGCCAACGTGTGCCCAACCCAGGACTACCTCAGATGCGCCACTTAGCGAACGTCTCGTCTCCTACACGTTGAACGTGACACTGGATCCGGACTCAAAAACCATATCAGGCACCCAGAGGCTGACCTGGAAAAATCCAGGAAACGTGCCTGTAAAGGAATTACAGTTTCATCTCTATCTGAACGCTTTCAAGGACAACAACTCCACGTTCATGAGAGAAAGTGGTGGTGCGCATCGTGGCTTCGTCGCTGGGGACGATGACCCCTGGGGTGGAATCGAGATCACAAGTATGCGTATTGCGACCGACCAGGACGATGTCAATCCACTAATCCCGAGCCCAAGCGACGGCGATCTTACTTCGTCCATGCGATTCATTCAGCCGGATAACTCAAACACGCAGGATCAGACAGTGATGGCGGTTGCCCTGCCAACGGCTGTGGGTCCCGGTGAAACGATTGCGCTCGATATTGTCTTCGAAAGTCGAATGCCGGAAATCGTAGCGCGCACAGGGTGGAAGGAGAGTGAGTCAGGAAATCCGTTCTTCATGGTGGCACAGTGGTTTCCGAAAATTGCCGTGTATGAGCTACCGGGGCAGCGATATGTGCCCGAGGACGCCCAGGAGGGGGTTTGGAACGCTCACCAGTTTCATGAAGCCAGTGAGTTCTACGCTGATTTTGGCACATACGACGTTACGATCGAGGTTCCTGAGGATTTTATCGTCGGCGCGACGGGTGTACGCGTTGAAGAGTCAATCGAGGGTGGATTCAAGCGGCTCAGATACCTGGCGGACGATGTCCACGATTTCGCCTGGACTGCCAGCCAGGAATATCTGACGATCGATGACCAGTGGAAGCACGTTTCCATCAGACTGCTGATACAACCCGTTCATGAGGGACAGATACAGCGCCATCTGGATGCAACGAAGGTCGCGTTGGAGTACTACGATAAATGGATCGGCGAGTATCCGTATACGACGCTGACGGTTGTTGATGGTCTGGGCGGTAGTAATGGAATGGAATATCCCACGCTGATCACAGCCGGTACGGTATATGGCCTTCCCGAGTGGATTCGTCCCTTAGAACTGGTCATCATTCATGAATTTGGTCATCAATATTTTTACGGTTTGATGGCCAGCAATGAATTCGAAGAAGCCTGGCTCGACGAAGGAATGAATTCCTACATCGAGACGAAGATCATGGACGAAGTGTACGGATCCGGTTCCGTTCTTGAGCTGCTCGGTATCAAGATTGGAGATATACAGGGGCAGAGGCTGGGCTACACGCTAAATCGGCCCTCCACTGGAGCCCTGCTCACTGATTCCTGGAAATACCGTAGAGGAGATTACAGCAAGGCGTCGTATTCCAAACCAGCGACCGTCATGAATACGCTCGAAAGGTACCTGGGTTGGGACCGAATGCAGGACTTTCTCAGATTGTATTATCAGGAATGGAGCTTCCGACACCCCTCCACGAGAGATCTTCAGCGCGTTGTCGAGAAATCATCAGAGGAAGATCTCAACTGGTTTTTTGACCAGTATGTGTACGGCACAGCGGTTCTGGACAACTCGGTCGAATCGATTTCCAACCGGAAACAGGAAGACTCTACATTCCTGTCCACCGTCACACTCCGGCGCAATGATGACGGTGTTTTTCCGATGACCCTGCAGATCCGGCGGGCTGATGAGTCCCTGGAGCGAGTGGAATGGTCGGGAGAGGACGAATGGATCGAGATGGAATTCCGGGGCGATTCCAGGGTAGTAGAAGCTTACCTGGATCCGGAATTCGATGTTCTTCTCGACGTCGATAGGATTAACAACAGGCTGGTTATTTCGAGTGAATCAGACGGATCATTCGCAAGAAAAGCCCAGTTGCGATCCATAGCACTTTTTCAAAAACTGTTCTACCTCCTTCACGGTGTCCTCTGATAGCGCTCCGCCTCGTCCGGGACTGATCGGTCAACCAGCACTCAACAACCAGCTTAGCACTCGCCCCATATGTCTGTTCACTATCTGAAATCAGGAATTGATTCGACTCGAGCCCGCCCGGGCCTGATTGTACTCCTCTACTTCGCCAACCTGGCGATGGGGCTGATTCTGTCGATACCCATCCTCATTGCGTTCTCCAGCGTTCTTTCGTCCTCCGGATTCTCTCCAGAGCTTGCAGAAGAATTTGATCTCAGTCTATGGGCCGACCTGCTGAGAGAATCGGGGCCTGTATTGCAAACCGTATTTGCTCAGATGCTCTGGTTGATACCGGTGATCTACGTCTGGAAGATCGTTCTGTCGGTTGGCCTGATCGAAGCACACGTAAACGGCGGGGGTGGATCGTTCTGGAAAGGGGTAGGTCGCGACACCGGGCGGGCCACAATTCTTGGGATGGTATACCTGGTCATCTTTGTCGCCGCCGTGATTGGTGTAATCATTGTGGCCTCCATCCTGTCCACAGTCCTGTCCGGCGAAAAGGGCACACTCTGGGTTTGGTTCATCTTCACACCGCTAGCCATATTCATGGCGATGGCCCTGATTGACATGATGCACGATTTTGGTCGACTCGAACTCGTCGTTTCGGGAAAGGGAATAATGGAGAGTTGGTTTGCGGGCATGAAATGGCCCTTCATTTCAGGAAGTGCAAATTCCATTTATCTGGGTTGGATGGTGCTTGGTCTGGTGGCCCTATTTATTCCACTCCTGCTGGATCTGCGCATGGGAGGATTATTCCTGGCCTTCCTCGTCCAGCAGCTGTTCTTGTTCCTCCGAGCCGGTGTTACAGTCGGTTGGATAGCGAGTGAAGTCCACTTTTTTGAGGACATGCGCGTGGCCATGGAGCCCACAATTGCGACCGACGCTGCGACAGAAGAGGGCACCGTCTGAGAGACGCCAGCAGAGCCCCTTCCCAGGGCTCCATCTCGCGGCCCCATCTCAGACTGAGAGATTTTACACCAGCACACTAAAACAGAAAGCGCGGGTCGAGCATCGCTCGACCCGCGCATACGCTGAAGACCGGTGACCCTGCCCCACCCACCAAAATAAAACGGGGCCACACAAGCTGGAGGAGGTAGCTTTAAATCTTCAGGTTCAGTATCAGTCTGATGTTCATCCGGATAGTGACTGTGGCACCTTACGATGCACGGATTTCCGAAAGAATGCCGGTCATTTCATCTCCAACAGGAATATTCAAGGATGACTGCTCACGCTCGGCAAGCATTTCACTCATGAATCGAGCGTAAGCCATACGCTCTCGAGACGTGACTCCTTCTGCATCAAAAACCTTCATCAACTTGGTCCAGACTACCTCTCCGATCTGACCTTGCATATACCGTGCAAGAAGAACGGAAAACGATGTTCCGAAATTTGCTGAAGACATTAAATGAGCGGAAGTCTGCATCTGGATAATCCTCCGTTTTCAGCCGGTTAGGCCTAATTGGTTTGTTGGCGACGCGATGTCCGATGAACTGTACTGATTCAATACAAATACCGCGCCCGTTTTGGAAATAGACACGGCGACCGATTCGATCATAACCCGCTGAACAGCACTATCTGGCGGGAAATGCCCGTCTTGGTGAATGGTCGTTCACACTTACTACACACAATTCGCGAATAATAACTAACTGTTATTTTTATACTTACCGTCATTTTTGCCGGTATTCAGCCCTCCGGGCAGCAGGATGGCGAATTACCCTCAATCGAACGGAATTATCTACCTCGGATGCACTTCTTTTCCTCTGGGGTGACTTCGAATCAGGACATCGACCACCAGAATGGACACCAAAACCTCTCGTTCGTGACGCTTATCAGTCATAATTGACATCTCCAGGTCCGATTTCCACATAACGAAACAAATGTCTGCAAGGCCGTATACCGATTTCCATAAAATGGAACTTGAATCACCTTTTCACTTCTGTCACAAGAAAGATGCTGAAACTTCTGACACGCTCCGAAGAATTCGTACTCCTGGCCGTATGGCGTCTTCAGCAGGATGCGTATAGTCTCGCAATCCAGGGAGAAATCTCTCGAATTACTGGTTACGAATGGTCCCTGGGATCGATTTACACTCCTCTCGAGCGGCTTCATCGCAAGCGTTTGCTCACCTCTTCCCTCAGCAGCTCTACGCCAGAGCGAGGCGGCCGAAAGAAACGCCTCTACCTGCTGACATCCGATGGAAGAAGCGCCCTGGCTCGCGTTCGACAGGTTGAGCGTGCGATGTGGGCTGGTCTGCCTGAAATGGCACTTGGAGGAACTGTCAAATGACGAACTCATCTCCAAATTGACCACCCCGGATAAGCGCAGCCATCCTGGCCTGGCTTCTGCACGATGATTGGCAGACTCCAGCTGGAGATTTTGAGGAAGCCTTTCACTACCGCATCGATCAAGACGGTCTCAGAGCCGCTCGCCGCTGGTACCGCTGGCAGGTCCTTCAACTCATTCCCGACCGTATCACCGAAAAGATGATCTGGAATTCCGCAATGTTCTTCACCAACCTGAAAATATCTGTTCGCACACTCCGAAAGAATCCTGGATTCGCCGCCATCAATATGGGTGGTCTCGCGGTGGGCTTAGCGGCCTGTATTCTGATCATGCTTTTCATCAAGGACGAACTGACCTTCGATGCCTTCCATCCCAACTCCAATCAGATCGTTCGGGTCGTCGAAGAATTGACTGGCGGTGATGGTGTAGAACAACACTTCGGCTATAGTCGGGTCGCGCTGGCAAATGCCGCACCGGAGCAGATTCCTGAAATTCTAGCCTCTGTCGCGATGGTTGGCCCGAGCATGCTCGGTAGACAGACCGTTCAGACGGATGGTGCCCGCTTCTATGAGGATTCCTACTGGTTCGTTAAGCCGTCATTCTTTGAGCTGTTCAACTTCCAGTTTTTAAGCGGCAATCCCGAATCTGCTCTGGTTGAGCCAAGAAGCGTCGTTCTGACTCGGAGCGCAGCCATGAGATACTTCGGGACGAACGACTCTCTCGGGCAAATTATTAATTTCGAGCGGCAGGGCGATTTTCAGGTTACGGGGGTGCTCGAGGACATCCCCGAAAACTCGCACCTCGACTTCCGCATGCTCCTGTCCTATGAATCCTTCACCACTATGGACGGTGCGCTGGAGTTTCTGGAATCATGGGAGCGCAATGGCGCAATCACATACCTGCTTCTCGCTGAAGGCTCCAATCGTGCCGCGGTAGAGTCCAAGCTAGCTGAATTGACAAGCTCGTTCCTCTCTTCCGGCGAATCGGATGTGCCAAAGATTCATCTCCAACCACTGAGCGACATTCATTTCGGGTCTGAACACATTGTATTTGAAGAAAACGTTCGAGAAGCTTCCATCTCCTCCGTCTGGATGTTCGGAATTATCGCCGCGTTTATCATGTTTATCGCGGTCATCAACTACACCAACATGACCACGGCTGGCTCCATGAAACGGGCCCGCGAAATCGGGATGAGAAAGGCCGTCGGTGCTAACAGATCTCAGGTGGCGCGCCAGTTTTTCAGCGAATCAACTGTTCTGGTGTCTCTGGCCCTGCTGTCGGCTCTTCTTTTGGCCAAGGCCTCATTGCCGGCTTTCAACTCAATATCAGGTAAATCGCTGGTATTCAGCGACATTCTCGACACTTGGTCGATAATCAGCCTCGTTGGCCTGGCCTTGATAGTTGGCCTACTTTCTGGAGCCTATCCAGCGTTGTTTTGTCCAGGTTCAATCCAGTCACCGTGCTGAAGGGCCAAGTCGGTACCAATTCGGGTGCTCCCCGATTGAGACAGGGACTCGTTGTCGCTCAGTTCGCCCTCTCAATTGGCCTGATCATCGCAAGTCTTATCGTCTTTCACCAAATGAACTTCGTCCAGCAAGCCAATCTGGGATTCGAAGAAGATCAGCTGATCGTTGTGGACATCAATGATGGAGGGGTTCGGAGGGACTTTCGCACCATTGTCAGTGAGTATCTCTCCCTTTCTGATGTCACCAATGTCTCGGTTTCGTCCAATACTCCGGGTGACTGGAAGTCCATCACGCAGATTGATGTGCGATCTAGTGAGGGAGGGGACGAAGATCTGATCGGTTCTCATTTTCTCGGGATAGACGATCGGTTCATTGAGACGTTTGACATGAGCCTCGTAGAAGGACGTAATTTGTCGTTGGAGACGATAGCAGATTCCATGTCGGTGTTGGTCAATCGGACGGCGGCCAACAATTTGGGAGTTACCGTCGGAGATCGAATTCATATCCCGGGCTCTTCGCTCTTTCGAAGCAGATCTGAATCGACATTCGAGCCAACAGTTGTCGGCATCGTCGAGGACTTTCACTTTGAATCTCTCCACAAGGCGATCGGCCCCATGATTCTGGGATATTATTCCAACCCCATCGACGTGATCGACTATTTCACCATTCGCGTTGCGGGCTCAAATGTCGCAGAATCCGTTGGAATGCTGAGAGAGGTAGGCGAGAAATTCGATGCCGGTCATCCGTTCGAGTTCAACTTTCTGGATGATCGTATTCAGGATTTTTACGAATCGGAAGCGCGAATCGGCAACATTGTCTCGCTGGCAACCGGCCTCGCCATTTTAATCGCCTGCCTCGGATTATTTGGGCTCACGGCATACACCGTAGCTCATCGAACAAAAGAAATCGGCGTCAGAAAAGTTCTGGGCTCCAGCGGAGCTGGGATCGTCAAATTGTTGACGCGTGAGATCGTTTGGCTGGTCCTGATCGCATTTCTGATTTCTGCGCCCGTATCGTGGTTGGCGATGAACACCTGGCTGTCGGGATTCGCCTACCGGATCGACATCAGTATCGGAATGGTCCTGGCAGCCGGCGCTGTTTCGCTGCTGTGTGCGCTGGGAACGGTGAGTTATCAAGCGTTAAAGGCCGCACGACTCGACCCAGTGAAAAGTCTGCGTTACGAATAAAATCCTGCGCTAGGGCAATACGATTTCTTTCCGCAGTCTGGCGACCGGGATGCCGAGTTGTTCGCGGTACTTGGTCACAGTTCTACGGGCGATCTGAAATCCTTTTCCTTCCAGCATGGTTGCAATGCGCTGATCCGATAGCGGCTTGTTCTTGTCTTCCTCGCCAATTATTCGCTCGATGATGGCCTTGACCTCCTTGTTCGATACCTCTTCTCCCGAATCGGTCAATAATCCCTCGGAAAAGAAGTACTTCAATTCATAAACGCCATATTCGGTCTGAACGTACTTGCCGTTCACGACGCGAGATATAGTGGATATGTCCATTCGGATAATCTCCGCTATGTCCTTCAGGATCATGGGTTTCAGGTTTCCCTCCCCTTGTCTGAAGAACTCGGCCTGCTGCTCGACAATCGCGTGCATCACCGAGAGCATAGTCTGGCGTCTCTGATTAATTGAATTGATAAACCAGCGAGCGGACTCGAACTTCGATTTCAAGAAATTCCGAGTCTCAGCATCATAAGTCTGTTGACCCTTTTTCTTATCCGTAACGACCTGTTCCAACATCTGGCGATACTGCTGGGAGACGCGAAGCTCGGGGGCATTTCCCGAATTCAGTGATATGAAAAACTCTCCGTCTTCCTGACGAACGGTGAAGTCCGGGGTGATGTAATTTTCAGCGGCCGAAAACTCTCCTTCGCCGGGCTTGGGATTCAAGTGACGGATCAGCTCGAACGCTGCCTTCAGTTCATGCCCTTCGATTCCGAGACGGCGCATGATCTGATCGTAGTGCTTCATCGTGAATGCCTTGTAGGAATGGGTCAGCATTTCGATAGCCACATCGCGGCCAGACAGTTCCTCTGGAAGCATTTCCAACTGGATCAGCAGGCACTCCTTCAGGTCGCGCGATGCCACGCCCACGGGCTCGAGCCGTTGAATACGAAACAGCACGTCCTCAACATCTTCCTCAGATAACATGAGGCCCTGGTTGAAAGCCACGTCGTCAACAATCGATTCAAGTGGCCTTCTCAAATATCCATCCTCGTCGATGGATCCGATGATCTGATCCGCAATGAGCGCATCCTCTTCGTTCAGATTCAAAAAAGAGAGCTGGTCGAAGAGATGTTCGGTCATACTGCTCATGGCAACCATGGGCATCTCTCTGCGATCTTCATCGTCGCTGTGATCGACGGTGGCCTTATATCCATACAGGTCATCGCCGGTGTCCATCAGCTCCTCCCAATCGTAGTCATCATCGGAAGTCTCGTCCTCACTCACAACATCGTCGTAATCCCCATCCTCAGTCTGCTCATCCAGAACATCTTCGAGAGCTTCCTCACCTTCTTCAAGCAGCGGATTAATTTCCATCTCTTGCTTGATGCGCTGCTCAAGCGCCAACGTCGGCAGCTGGAGCAGCTTGATGTACTGGATCTGCTGCGGAGAGAGCCGCTGCTGGAGAGATTGTCGTTGTTGCAGATGCAGCATGGCTTCCCTTAGGTACTCTGGTTGGGGGCCACGGATGACTCATCGCTCGCGAGAAACTCTCGGCGTTCCCGCACCATCTCCATAAACTCGCTATACCACTTCGATCCATATTTTCTCGAGAGCGGTTTTTCCAGATATTCGGCCAGGTAGGTAGCTGTACTCTTCCCGTATGTGATGGCCGGTTTGCAGATCTCGACCTGCTCATAGTTTAGCGAATCATACTCGCCGAGCTGTTCAGCCCTGAGTGGGAAAAGATGACATGAGATGGGCTTTTCGAAGGAAATCTTTCCTTCCTGATAAGCTTCTTGAATCGCGCACTTAGCGATGAGACCATCATAACGAACGAAGACACATTCGGAATCATCCACACAAGTTGTGGCATAATACCCAGGTGTGATTTCCTCCCAGGCGCCGTCTTTTTCGATTACGGCGAGAGCTTCATCGCGAAGGCGATCCTTGATATGAGGAAGAATCGCCTCTATCTCAGTGAGCTCACTTTCTTCAAGCGGTGCACCCGATTCCCCCACTACGCAACAAGCGCCTTTGCACGCGCCCAGGCTGCAGCAAAAAGCAGCTTGAACGACGTCGTCAGAGATAAGTACTTGGTCCACCACAAACATGATGCCGTATTCTATCGCTCACTGATTCAATAGTCAATATTGAAGGTATCGGATGTGTCTGTTCCAAGTAAACTTCGAATACAATTCTCAGGCTAAGGGAATGGCCCGCACCAGTTTTGGGATTTTTTGTTTTCAGAAAATAACTATCGAATCCTGAGATGGACTTTTTTTACCCGAAGATGTTCAGATATAGGGCTTTGTGACTATCGTATGCTCACCCCCTTCAACGATAGCAGTATATCCATGAGCGTAGGGAAGTATTTATGGCCCGACACATCCGGCCAGATTAAAATCAGTGATCCCCCCCTGGATCGGCAAGCGTGCTTTCAGATTGTGTTTTCGGACCCTAAATTGCATTCTGCCCGCGACTACCAGGACCCCATCAATTCGATTGATGTCGATGATTGAACGATCAGGAGAAATTTCAGGCCAGACATCCCCTCCAGAGGAGGATTTCGAGAAAGCCCTGCGCCCTAAATCGCTGGACGAGTTCATCGGCCAGGAGCAGATCAAGAAGAATCTCCAGGTATTCATGACGGCTGCCCAGCGCCGTAACGAATGCCTGGATCACGTGCTGCTGTCCGGCCCGCCGGGACTCGGCAAGACCACTCTCGCATACATCATTGGTGCCGAGATGGGGGCGCAAGTGAAGACGACCTCGGGTCCCGTTCTAGACAAGCCTGCTTCCATTGCCGGTTTGTTGACCAATCTCGATGAGGGGGATATCCTTTTCATCGATGAGATTCATCGTTTGGCACCGGTAGTGGAAGAGTACTTGTACGCCGCCATGGAGGACTATCACATCGATATTCTGATCGATTCAGGTCCGAGCGCGCGAAGCGTCAAGATCACCCTTCCGCCGTTTACTCTGATCGGTGCAACCACGCGAAAGGGTTTGCTCACAGCTCCTCTTCGCGCGCGATTTGGTATCGATTTTCGCTACGACTATTACTCCGCTGCGCAACTCAACGAGATTGTGGATCGATCCGCGAGACTTCTCGGAGTCGAGGTGACTGCGGATGGCTCAAGAGAAATTGCGCGGCGTTCCCGCGGAACACCGCGCGTCGCGAATCGCCTGCTGAGAAGGACGAGAGACTATGCGGAAGTCGATGGGGACGGCAGAATCACACGCGAACTGGCGGACCACGCGCTGAATTCGCTGAATGTCGATGTCGAAGGCCTCGACGATATGGATACTCGCATTCTGATGACCCTCATGGAGAAATTCGGCGGCGGTCCAACTGGATTGACGAACCTGGCCGTGTCAGTCGGCGAGGACGCTGGAACGATAGAGGAGGTGTACGAGCCCTATCTCATTCAGGAAGGATACATCGAACGCACCCCGAGGGGCCGCATGGCAACTCCTGCGGCGTACCGCCATTTCGGACTTGAGCCCACAGGACGAAATGTGGATCTGTTCGAAAAATAGGCCAGCCATAAATAGGCCGGCTGTGCATAGACCACCTTCAGATAGAATGGTCATAAACAGGAAGGCCATCAGGCTGTTATGAAGCTACCGTCTGGCCGATTGTCATTGGAACGCTGGCCGCTCTCGCGATTGGCGCCTATATCTACTCTCTCCCCGAGAAATACACCGGTGAGATGCGGACCGATGAGGAGAATTGGTATCCCGAAATCCTTCGAGATGGAACGCAAGATTATTTGCCCGATTTCTCATTCGCCGGATACCTCTGGGGCGAAGCCGATCCCCCTCAATTTGACGTCGATTATCTGGTGACCGAATTTGGGACCATCCCGAACGACGGGTTGGATGACACCGATGCGATCAAACGTGCACTGTCCGCTGCGCACCTCGACACTACCGCCGTCACCGTCACTGTCGGCTTCCCACCCGGTCGATTTATTGTCACAGACATCCTGTTCCTGGAGCGAAGCAACATTGTCATCCAGGGTGCGGGCAGCGGGGGAAGCACAGGTAGAGGGGGAGGCGTAGAAAATGGAACTGTCCTCTTCGTACCAGAACCCTTGAACGTCATCGCGAACGAAAAGGCGGAACGTATTCTGTCCGATTTGCAAGAGTATCTGATCGACAACGGACTACGAAATCTATGGCGTCCCTATTCACTATACGCTTGGTCAGGTGGCATTATCTGGACACGAAGTCCAGACGACCAGGGGACCGGCGCGCTGCTCGCGAGAGCCAGCGGGGGGCTCCGAGGTCAGTTCGATATTTACATTTCTACCCAGAGTAGTATTCGCGCCGGTGATGTGGTCGAGATCGCTTGGTTCAATACCGAGGGCGAACACGGTTCACTGCTTCGCCATGTCCTCGGGAACCACGATCTGCCGATCGGAGACCGTCTTTTTGAGACCCCTGAAAAAGCCCTGATCGTGCAGCCGGTGACCGTATTGTCAGTCGAAGAAGGACGCATCGAGATCAAGGAACCCCTCTTGCACGACATACGGCCAGAATGGAGCGTCACCTTACGATCTACCTCGTTTCTTGGGCAGGTTGGCATCGAGCACCTCAGCATTGAATTCCCCCCAACCACCTATGCCGGACATCATCTTGACGCAGGCTACAATGGCATTTACCTCAGTGGTACGGCTCATTCCTGGGTACGAGATGTCCGTGTGCACCATGCAGATACAGCCATTCTGACCTCGAACTCAAAAAACATCACCATCAGCGCTCTGACCATTTCAGGACGGAACGGACATCACAGTGTGTACGTCAGCAATTCCTACGGATTTCTGACACGCGATTTCGTCATTGAGTCTGATGCCCTGCACAACCCGAGCTTCAATACGGGAAGCACGCTCAGTGTCTTTACTCATGGTCGAATAAATCACGCCGTGCTGGATCAGCACGGGGGTCTGAATCATCAAAATCTCTACGATGACATAGTGACCCAAAATACGCTGCATCTGATGGATCACGGAGGGGCCAGGTACTGGTTTCCCACCGCCGGTCGATTTAACACGTTCTGGAATATTGTCGCCAAACAGGGCGGTAATTATACAGGCGTCACCCGTCACGCGCCCGACGCGCGGATTGTCGGATTACGGGGACCAGAACCAACGCTTTCGATCAGATACGGTCCATCACCCTACATAGAGGGATTAAACCAGACAGGCATACTAGTACCGTCACTCTACGAGTACCAATTGAATCGCAGGACTCGCCGCTAAACCACCCGACTCTGAGCATCAACGAAGATCGTCTCCACCACTTCGTCTCCCTCCACCACATACATTTCCCTCTGGGTATTGACGACCACACACGCGTGGTTTGGAACGATCTGAACCCGATCATTCACATTCAGTGTGGATCCACCGGGCACGCGAACCCAGCCATGTTCTTCCGAGACCGCATGGATGACGGCGTGGGGCATGGGCACCATGTCACGCGCATCGTAAAGGATCTGCCCGAATCCTTCTGAACTACCTGCCCGGTCGGAGGTCAGCACTTTTTTACCCGAATCGAGAAAAAGACGTTCGCTTCCGTCAGCGTTGCGACGCTTCGAAATTACCGACGCGTAGACCGTCAACGCACACCGATCGAGCGTGTGCACACCGAGTTGGACCTGTATCATATCAAGAAAAACATAGTTTCCCGGCCGGATTTCAGTGATGGAAAAACCTTTATAGTTCCGATTGGTGAAGTAGCGCATGGAAGGTGTCGACCCAACAGTGATTTCCAGGGTCCCATCCGCGGCGGCCGCGACACCCGCATTTCGAAGCTGAACGGCGAATTCCAGCATGTGGTCGCGCTCGCTGTCAGAGACCCGTCGCAGCGCCTCTTCGTTCGACTCGGATTCGTTCTGAGGGCCACTGTAGGAATGACCCGCATGCGTGAGGATGCCAACCACCCGCAATCCTGGTAGCTCATCGACCCATTTCCCGAAATCCGCGCTCTTGGCAAGATCGAAACGAACTCCGCACCGGCCGTAGCCCACGTCTGTTTCTATGAGAACATCGACTGTTAGACCCTTCGCAGTAAAAAACTCGGATGCCGCCGAAGCTCCCCGGGCGGTATCCACGCAAAACGATACCTGACGGACCTCGCTCAGCGAAGCAAGTCGCTCGTACTTGTCGTCACCAACGAGTGTATATGCGAGACGTATGTCCTCAAAACCAGCCTCAGCATAGATTTCCGCCTCGCCCAACTTGGCCACAGTCAGGCCGCTCGCGCCCATATCTCGCTGCAGCATGGCGATGGCTAAAGACTTGTGCGTTTTAGTGTGGGGCCGAAGCCGAACATTATTCTCCGTGGCGCGATCCTGCATCTCCCGCAGATTACGCGTCAATCGCGCCCGATCAATCAGAATTGACGGAGTGGGTAGGTCGGTGATCAGCATACTACACAAAATTGCGGATCGTCTAGCCGCTATCTACCCGGCCTGACAATCGTTAGCAAGGACATGGGAATGGTCATTATATCTGCATTTCCATCCCTCTGGGAGGTAAAATATAACATCCGGCCGTCCCGACTCACGAACGGTCCATACTCATAGTCGCTACCGTTAACCACAGCGCCCAGATTTTGAGGTACATCCCATTCATATCCCTCCAGAAAACTGATCCACAGATCGTCGCCCCCAAAACCATTCGGGTCGTCGGTTCTGGAAAAAATGATGTACCTCTCCTCGGGATCAACGAATACGTCAGACTCTGAGTACTCAGTATTGACGGCTCCTACCAATGCTTCCAGCTCATAACCGGTCGTGCGCAACACGGCCCGGTAAATATCAGATTTTCCCTTCCCACCCTCACGGCTCGATGAAAAATAGATGCTTCCGGTTGCTGAAACACTTCCATGAAAATCGTTCGCATCAGAGTTAAGGGCGTCGAGCGGCTCTGGCTCGATCCATTCCTCGCCATCATGTATGGCGACCCAGAGATTGAAATCGCTCATCTCCCCTGCTCCACCGAGTGGTCTGTCCGAGGAAAAAAGGAGGGCATCCAGAGCAGGATAGAATCGAGCTCCACGATCATTGAATGTACCTGAAAACGGTAGAACTTGAGGATCGCTCCAGCCTGAGGACATCCGAACGGTCTCCAATAACGTGTGGTTCGACCAGTCTTCGTTGGTGTGACGGCCAAATACCATCCTGTCACCATCGCCATTGATGGAAATCCAGCCCTCGCCCTCTTCTGTTGTTACTGGCACGTAGGGCTCGCCTAGAAAAGCGCCGTCCGAATCAATCTTTTCCTCAGCACAGCCGACTACAGCCACCGAGACGAGCACAATAAGGGTGGCGATACGAATTGATGTCATGAGATCAAGATGATGAGATTAACTGGAGTGGTCACGCTATCCTCTACGGCGAATCCAAAAGGATTGTTCGGCGAGAGAGTACGGGTGCTGACCAGAATGTAAAAGATGCCTACAAAGACGAAATGTAGTTCGCAGACTTCCTGTCTGCGTTCCACCAGTGCTACGTTCCGACCGAACCCATGGAAATGCGCAGCCGGTTGCGAGCCCGATCCAGTGCGTCTGTCATACCCTTTTTCGAGCTTGAGTCTTCTGAGGATTCAAGCGCCTCTACGGCTCGTTTTTCCGCAGTCTTCGCTCGTTCGAGATCAATATCCGAGGCCCGTTCAGCCGTTTCGGCCAATACGATCACCCCGTCTTTCCTGACTTCCACAAACCCACCGCTGGTGGCGAACGTGATTGCAGTACCGACTGAGTCCGTGATCACGATCGATCCGATCTCAATGGCCGCGATCATGGGTGCGTGGTTCCGCAAAACCTCAAAAGAGCCTTCTACACCGGGTGCTTTGACGCCCTGGGCATCACCGCTGAAAATCCGGCCTGTTGGCGAAACGATCTCGACGTGCATATCCGTCTGAAGGATTGATTGTCAGATAGGTGCGATTGATTCTAGGCTTCTGCGAGCATCTTTTCACCCGCCTCAATGACCTCTTCGATCGCCCCTTTGTAAGCAAAGGCGCTCTCGGGAAGGTGATCCAGTTCGCCATCCAGAATCATGCGAAACCCGCGGATCGTGTCGTCAATCTTGACATACTTACCAGTATTGCCGGTAAACTGCTCCGCTACGAAGAACGGCTGGGACATGAAGCGCTGTGCGCGACGAGCGCGACCCACGACGAGTTTATCCTCATCGCTGAGCTCATCCATTCCGAGGATGGCGATAATGTCCTGCAACTCTTTGTAGCGCTGGAGTAGGATTTTCACGTCCTGTGCGGTGTCGTAATGCTCATCACCCAGAATATGTGGATCCAGAATTCGGCTCGTGGAATCCAGCGGGTCAATGGCCGGGTAGAGGCCCAGTGAAGCGATTTGCCGCGACAGCACCGTAGTAGCGTCCAGGTGGGCAAACGTCGTTGCCGGTGCGGGATCGGTAAGGTCATCCGCTGGCACATATACGGCCTGTACGGAAGTGATGGATCCTTTCTTGGTCGAGGTAATGCGCTCCTGCATCTCACCCATCTCTGTGGACAATGTAGGCTGATAACCTACGGCAGACGGCATGCGACCCAGTAGAGCAGATACCTCTGAGCCGGCCTGTGTAAACCTGAAAATATTGTCAATGAAGAACAGCACGTCTTTCCCACCCTGATCGCGGAAGTACTCAGCTATCGTCAGACCCGATAAAGCCACACGAGCTCGGGCTCCTGGAGGCTCGTTCATCTGACCGAATACGAGAGCCAGGCTCGAGTTCTTCAGGGCATCCATGTCGACCTTCGAAAGATCCCAGTCGCCCTTCTCCATCGACTCCAGGAATTCCTCTCCGTAGTCGACTACTCCGGATTCAAGCATCTCACGTAACAGGTCGTTTCCTTCGCGGGTACGCTCACCCACTCCGGCAAATACCGAAAGACCGTCGTGACCTTTCGCGATGTTGTTGATGAGTTCCATGATCAGAACCGTTTTCCCGACACCAGCACCACCGAAGAGTCCAATCTTTCCCCCTCGAGCATAGGGCTCGAGAAGGTCGATCACCTTGATACCCGTCTCTAGCATTTCAACGGATGTAGAAAGCTCGTCGAACGGTGGTGGCTGAGCATGAATGGGACGGCGGTCCTCAGATTTGGGCTGCTCTATTCCATCAATGGCTTCTCCGACCACGTTGAAAAGACGGCCGAGGATATTATCACCGACCGGCATGGAAATGGCTTGGCCAGTGTTGTGAACAATCGCGCCCCGCGCCAGGCCATCCGTCGCATCCATGGCGATCGTGCGCACACGATTTTCGCCGAGATGCTGCTGGACTTCGAGAACGAGTACCGAACCGTCTTCGCGGTCGATCGTCAAGGCGTGGAGAATATCAGGAACGGCGTGAGCCGGAAACTGAGCGTCGATGACGGGACCGACAATTTGAACGACTTCTCCTGTAGAACTCTTGGCTTCCATCAATTTTAGAAATCTAGGTTTTTGCTGAATCTCGCGCACCTTGTTGTGGCGCTAGCCACAGGGCCATCCGCCGGTTAGGGTCCGGTAGAGTTGGCTCTCCGCTCATCTCGCGAGGGTCCCAAAAATAAGTCCGATTGGGCCTAAATACCCCATATTCACGGGCCTGGAACGGCAAAGAAACGGGGAATTTGCGTCTTCAAGGTATGTTCATGTACCCGAACAAATTGTCGCGCGCCGCCTATATTCCAACGCTTTTGCAATCCCAACCTGTGCTGACATGCGACGAATTCTACTCCTCCTCATTTCCATTCTCCTTCTGCCAGCGCTTTCCGCGCAGAGTCAGAACTTGCCCACCATCGAGTCCGAAACCGAGGGGATGGAAAAACTGGAGGGATTTTTTGACATCTATTGGGATGAGGAGGATGGCAAGCTGTGGTTGGAGGTAGCTCGCTTCAATGAGGAGTTTTTGTATCAGGTCTCGCTGGCGGCAGGACTCGGCTCGAATGATATTGGGCTGGATCGGAACCAGCTGGGACCAAGCTGGCTCGTGCATTTCGAAAAGCGAGGTCCAAAGGTGCTTCTGGTTGCTCCAAACCTGGCCTACATCGCAACATCCGAAAATGAAGCGGAACGAAAATCGGTAGCCGATGCTTTTGCTTCGGGAGTTGTATTCGGTTTTGAGGTGGCGGCTCAGACCGATGAGCGGGTCCTGGTAGATGCCACATCCTTCGTAGTCAGAGATGCTCATGGTGCCATAAGCAGGCTTCGTCGCAATAATCAGGGTTCTTTTCGCGTAGAGAAGTCACGCTCGGCGACCTATCGGGAAAACACCAAAAGCTTCCCTGATAACACAGAAATGGAAGCTTTGCTGACTTTCGTTTCTGACAGCCCTGGAGGAACCGTGCGCAGCGTTTCCTCTGTAGCGGGATCGTTTACACTTCGCGAACGGCATTCATTCATCAAACTGCCTCCTCCTGGCTACACGCCTCGCGCCCATGACCCTCGCGCTGGATATGGAGGAAGAAGTTTTCTTGACTACTCTGCTCCGATCGGATCGGACATGAGAACCCGTTACATCTCCAGACACCGACTGGAAAAAGTAGATCCGTCTGCTGCCGTATCAGATGCCGTCGAACCCATAGTCTACTACCTGGATGCGGGCACTCCAGAGCCCGTCCGAAGCGCTCTCCTGGAAGGTGCTCGCTGGTGGAACCAGGCGTTTGAAGCAGCCGGTTACCGCGATGCATTCCAGGTCGAGATGATGCCCGAAGACGGCGACCCACTCGACGTGAGGTACAACGTCATCAATTGGGTACACCGATCCACCCGCGGTTGGAGTTACGGCTCGAGTATTACCGATCCGAGAACCGGAGAAATCATCAAGGGACACGTCCTGCTCGGCTCCCTGCGGGTACGTCAGGACTATCTCATTGCTGAGGGGCTGCTCACACCCTACGACCCTCGAGTGGTATCGCCTGGTGACACCGACCCCATGCTGGAAATGGCGCTCGCCCGAATCAGACAGCTCTCCGCTCATGAAGTAGGACATACGCTGGGCATTCAGCACAATTTCGCTGCTTCCGTGGATGGTAGGGCCTCGGTTATGGATTATCCGGCGCCTCTCGCGGAAGTCGACAGGGATGGCAACGTCACCCTGAATCAGGCCTATGACAGCGGCATTGGTGAGTGGGACAAAATTGTGATTCGCTATGGCTACTCAGACTTTCCGGACAGCACAGACGAGGAAACTGCGCTTCAGGCGATCCTCAACGAATACATTCGTGATGGCTGGCACTTCATAACGGATACCGATGCACGCCCTGCGGGCGGTGCCCACCCGTTGGCACATCTATGGGATAACGGAACAGACATTGTAGAAGTACTGGAGAAAGAAATGGCGGTCCGCAAGCGCGCACTTGATCGCTTTGGATCTGGGAATGTCAAGCCGAATGAGCCCATGGCTAAGCTCGAAGAGGTATTGGTCCCGCTATATTTGAGGCATCGGTATCAAATCGACGCCGTTGCGAAATTGATTGGAGGGGTCAGCTATTCATATAAAGTCAGGGGGGATCGGCAGGATTTACCAGAACCTGTCGGGAGTCGAGACCAGACCAAAGCAATCGATGCCCTACTTAAAACCCTCCTTCCCGAGGCCCTCGAGCTACCCCGCCAGATCAGGACTCAGATTCCACCTCGACCTCCAGGTTACGGCCAGCATCGAGAGCTGTTCGACGGACACACGGGGCTCATTTTTGATCCGTATGCACCGGCCGCGGTCGTGGCCCAGCAAGTATTCAGCCTGTTGATGAACCCGGCCCGCACCGCTCGCCTGACGTATCAGAAAGATTTCGACCGCGGCCTACCCGGTCTCCAGGACATGATGTCGCGCGTGACCGATAAGATCTGGCTCGAGGACGTTCCAAGGGACTCCTATCATTCCGAATTGCAGCGACTCTCCCAGCAAGTCTGGACAGATCAACTGTTGGAGGCTGCCTCATCCAACAGGCAGGCTTCGGCGGCCCGATCGAGAATTACCTTCCATCTCAGAGACATACACGGGTGGCTTACCGAAAATGCGGATCGAGTAGATGATGAGACGAGGGCCCATCGATTTGCCATCCTGGATGAGATTGACCGATACCTGTTCCGACCCTATCAGCCGCAGGAAGAAGTCCGCCCCATTACCGCTCCTCCCGGCTCACCAATCGGCCAGAACGTTCCCGCGTGGATCACGCGCAATGAGACTCGTCAGGCCTGGCTGGATAACTGGAATGAAGCGACCATGATCTGCTCGTATGACGTAGGGTTCTAGACCTTTTCGTTGCGCCATACCTCCTCGCAGATTCATCCAGCCAAGCGATCGTCCTGTGATCCCATGGTGTAAACAGCGCTTTGGCCTAGTAGTTGGAATTATCCATATCGGCTGATATGTACCATCGGCCGTCAGATAACTTTCTGAGCGTCAAAATAAACTTACCGCTATCGGGACCGCCCTCGATGCCCCCATAGCCCCCGATTATATAACCGACGGAGTCGGCTTGAGAGAATTCGAGGGCACGCAGGGCAACTGGGCCTCCAGAATTTCGATAGGCCTCCGCGATGGCATCACGGCCCCGCACTGGCGAGTGGCTGGGTCTCAGTATAAAACCGTCTGGGGTGAACAATTCAGCGAGGGTGTCGGAGTCGCGATTTCGCCAACCTGTTTCGTAGTCCCGAAGCACCCGATCCATTTCCGGTGGCAGGACGACTGAGGCCTGGTTCTGTTCGGAGCTCGGCTGCGGTGGTGGAGCATCCTGTGCGCTAACGGGAGGAGCCAGGTAGATCAACAATACTACCAGGGAGCAGAGAAAACGCATTAAAATCACCGGTGTGTGCATGTTTAGACCGCCTCCACATGGTGAAGTTGCCGACCTGAGACATGGCAATCGTCGCCTCAACAGGCTCAAACACCCGGATGGATGTTAGTCTTCGTCGACCGAAATATTGAATTCGGGCGGCTCCTCTCCGGGCTCAAAATGCTGATACCCGGTCGGGTGAAGCGGCATCAAGCCGGTTTCCGGACTCATGGCACGCACTCCCTTGGACGACTCCTCGATGTTGCCAATCACCGAGCAACCTTGAAGTGCGTCCACTTTGTCGACGTCCTCGGGGTTAATCGTGAACAGCAGCTCGTAGTCTTCGCCGCCGAACAACGCGTAGGCATCAATTTCATCCAGATATTGATCGGCGACAGCGCGCGTTTCGGGATCGAACGGTAATGCGGGAATTCGAACAGTGGCGCCAACCCCACTTCGCCTTGCAATATGATTTACTTCGGAGGCTATTCCGTCGGACACATCTATCATCGAAGTTGGCTTTATCCCGGCACCGCGAAACGCTTCTACCATATCGATTCGAGCAGTAGGACGAAGCTGGCGCCTGATAACATATTGGTGTGCATCGAGTTCTGGTTCATAGTCATCGCCGAGATCGATCTGGGCCTGACGCTGATCAAGCAGAACTTTCAACCCAGCGTAGGCACCTCCGACGTCCCCCGTCACGCACAGATAGTCGCCCACACTCGCGCCACGTCTGAACACAACATCACGTTCGTGGACCTGGCCGACAATGCTTATTGAGATATACAGAGCGTGCGATGTGGAGGAATCCCCGCCGACCAATTCCATATTGTACATCTTGCACGCCTCCGCCATTCCGTCATACAGACCGTCGATCATTTCGACCGATAGATTGCGGGGCATTCCGATCGAAACCGTGGCGTAGAGCGGAGTGGCATTCATCGCCGCGACATCGCTCACGTTCACAGAGATCGATTTGAATCCCAGAAACTGCATCGGGATGAACGACCGATCAAAATGGACCCCTTCGATAAGGGCATCTGTCGTGAGAACGTGTAGCATGTCGCCGCCGGCGCGGTAGACTGCGGCGTCATCGCCAATTCCTTCGATGAGATCCTCGGATCTGGGTAGGTCGGCCAGCCGCTCAACCATTCGATCAATGAGACCGAATTCTCCGAGGGTAGCGATGGGTGTGAACTGTTCACTCATGATCCGCGAGATCTGATGATGGAAAAGTAAAATACGTCACGAAATGGCCTGTTTGTGGATTAGAGGGCCAGCCTTGGGTTAAAGTGACCAGATCATCGAGTGATTTTCATCCAGGCGAAGCGCAGAACGCCCACCCGCTTTCTTATGTCCCTGAATAACAGATCTTTCCCAAAAACGCACGCCCCCTCGCTCCGGTTACCGACGGCATCCCCGTTGACACTCCGTTCAAGGCTTCATGGGCGAGAAGCGCAAAGCAGATGGCCTCCTTCGCGTCCGGATTCATCCCGTACGCAGCAAGCGATTCAACGAGGACGGAGGGTAACTGCGCTTCGAGCCCCCGCATAATGGCCTGGTTGTGCAGGCCCCCACCCGACACAATCAATTTCGCGGGAAGCCCTTCAAGAAAGTTTTGAAGGGCATGGGCAACCGAAAAAGAGGTCAGTAGAGCCGCCGTCGCCATCTTTGAGTCATCGTCCAGGTGGATCGTTTCACGCAGAAAGGAGTCGATGTAGGCTGAATCAAACAGCTCTCGTCCGGTAGACTTTGGAGGAGTCTGTCCAAAAAAGGGATGCTCCATCAACTTCGACACGATATCGCTATCCGGTTGACCTCCCAGAGCGAGGAGACCACCCTCGTCATAGTCGCGATCGAAAAGCCGAGTAGCCAGTCCATCCAATATCATGTTTGCGGGACCGGTATCGAATGCTACCACGTCGTCGCGGTCACAGCCGGCTGGAAGAGAGGTAATATTTGCGATTCCTCCAAGATTGAGCAGTACCCGATCCTCTTCTTCAGAAGAAAACAGTGCCCAATCGAGGTACGGAACTAGAGGCGCACCCTGCCCCCCCAGCGCAACATCAGCCTGTCGAAAATCTCCAACCACCGTTATTCCGAGCAGGTGAGCCAGAATAGCTGGATCTCCTATCTGAAGCGTCGACCCACTGGCAGGGTCATGATGAATGGTCTGCCCGTGAGATCCAATTGCGTCGATATCATCGAGAGAGATGTCATGTTCTCGGCACACCAATCGGATCGCATCATTGTACGTGCTCGCAAGGCGCGCATTTAGCCCTGAAATACTCGAAACCGGCGAATCTCTTCCCCCACTCACATTGAACAGATCCGAACGCAGGTCATCAGAAAAGGTGATAGTCGCAAAGACTTCACTGGAAGCACGAAGGGTTGATGCAGTGCCCGAACAACGGACCACTGCGACATCGACACCATCCAGACTGGTTCCGGACATCAGACCAATGACCGTTCTCGTGTCGGTATGCTGCATGAAAGAGGGCCCGGGTTGTCAGGAAAACTTTTGCTTCATTTCGGCAGCCTTCTTCATGAACTCCTCCGCCCGACCTGGTTTCTGTTCTGCGAGCTTTTCGTAGACCACCGACGCTTCCTTGAAATAACTCTGATTGGCATAGATACGCGCGAGCGTTTCCGAAACGACATCCTCAAGGTCCTGCTCCAGATCCTCATCCGTGAGCATGGGAATATCCGGATTTGGCACAATTGAAGCAGACCCGAGCTCCTGAATCAGCTTATCCAGATCCTGGAGTTCAGGTATGGCATCCTCCTCCTCCTCCTCCTCCTCGTCCTTTACCTGATCCGTGATCGTGGAAGGCTCTGATGGAGGTACCCAGATAGCGGAGGGTGGGAGTGGCTCAAGCTTGGCTACCCTGACTGCAACGCCCAGTGGCTCAGACACGGAATCTTCCTCCAAGTCCCATTTCGGAATGACAATCGCAACCTGCCGCCCAAACTGCTTGTTCAGGATCGCGTCCCTGAGACCGCTTTCTATCACGACATTTCCCGGACACAGATAAGCAGCCTGTTTCCAGATGGTCAGCGCGGCATCGTCGTCCCCTTCGGCTTCATTCAGACGCGCCAGTAGCACCCGTGCAGACAGATGGTTCGGTACCTGATGCAGCAGATTCTGCAGCATCATTCGAGCATCGACCAGCTGCCCCGATTTGAGCAGATTTGAGGCTTGTTGTATGTCAGGAAGGGACATTATTGGAAATTAGGGTCTTGAACTTTCATCAAGATACGTCCGACTACCAATTTGAGGTAGCCGCAGTGAACACGTCGTCCGCTATTTTTTCAAGTACGGCGAATGCAGCTGTTTCCTCCTGGCTGGGATCGAACGGATCGTATTCCTCATAAGCCGAGAATGTCCGGCTGAAAAGCTCCTGACTCATGGCTTGATCCGTGTACACGACGCGGGCGCCAATGGTCACTCGATTTCGGGTCGCCTGCTCATTTCCTGACACGGAAGTCGGCTGGTTTGAGTACCTCGTGATCACCACCGTCAGCAGGGCATCTGCAGATGTTTCGCCCTGATCCAGGGAGAGCCGAGTCTGGCGTACGAACCGATCAATCAGAAGCTGTGTCATCTCAGCGTCCATACCAGTTACCGTGGAGACGGTGTTGTCCTCGACAAGAGGAATCGCAACGGTTGCCAGGTGTTCAGGAATACTCGCACCCGTAAAGCTGTAATAGGCGCATCCCGATACAAGAATCGAGATGACAATTACCACAATCGATGATCGCAGGTCAGTCAATGGACTCAGAAGCTTCAATTTCTTTCAGCTTACGATACAGCGTTCTCTCGCTTATGCCAAGTGCTTCAGCCGTCTGGCGCCTGTTATTTTCAAACCGCTTGAGAGCGCTCAAAATGAGCGTTCGCTCGGCATCTTCGAGTGTGGGCATCCTGGAGTCTGCTTCTTCCTCAGCGGGTGTGTCATCAGGACTCGGTTCGAACTCGTAGGGGGCATCTTCGATGAACGATCCGCCGTTCCCGGTCTCCTCGTGCATCACCAGAAGTCTGCTTGGATCCTGCACTGACGGCATTCCCGCTCTGGTTGCCGCCACAAGGGCCGCGACCTGCTCTTTGAGTTCCTTCACCTCTCCTCGCATTTCCAGAAGGGCTCGATAGATCAACTCCCTCTCTCTGGCGCCCGCAGGTTCTTCGGCAGAGCCGCCCCCAGCTGCCAGCGGGACCAGGTCCATACCGTTGCCCCCTGCCGTGACACCGCGAAGGTTGGGGCGAAGATCTTCCGAAGAGATCGAGTCTCTCTGGAGCAGGACTACCGTCTGTTCGGCCACATTCCGAAGTTCACGGATATTGCCGGGCCAGCGATATCGCAGCAACAGTTCCCGTGCACTCAAATCGAGTCTGGGGGCGGAGGAGTTGTATTGCTGTGCGAATCGATGCTGGAAATGCTCGAATATCGGCAAGATATCTTCCTTCCGATCGCGCAGGGGCGGAACGTGCAATATGACCGTGCTCAATCGATAATAGAGATCTTCTCGGAATCTGCCCGTCTCGACCTGACGGGCGAGATCCTTGTTGGTCGCTGCGATGATTCGAACATTGGTCTTCTGACTGCGGGTAGATCCTACACGACGAAACTCACCCGTCTCCAAAACGCGAAGCAGCCTGACCTGGGCACTCAATGGCATCTCTCCGATCTCATCGAGAACGATCGTGCCGCCATCCGCGTCTTCAAAATATCCGGTCCGACGCTCCACCGCTCCGGTGTACGCCCCCTTTTCTGCGCCGAACAGTTCGGATTCGATCAATCCCTCGGGTATCGCGCCACAGTTCATGATCAGCATGGACTTGTGTCGACGCGAACTGGTTTCGTGGATTGCCTGGGCGAACAATTCCTTCCCGACCCCGCTTTCGCCCTCAATGAGCACCGTGATATCGGTTCCCGCTATCTGCCTGACTCGGTCGAGGGCCTGCCGCACACCGGATGAGTTTCCGATGATGCCGAAACGTTCCTGCATGGATTGTCTGTCCATAGTACTGTCCTCTACGCCCGACCAATGGGCTCAGCGATCAGTGTAGCCGAAGTACAGTCCGTTATCTGAACCCGTACATAGTCACCCTTTGCATAGTCGTGCCGATCAAAGACGGTCATCTTGTTCGTGTCGGTCCGCCCCGATAGTTGATCCTCTCTCCTTCGACTCCTCCCTTCGACGAGGACGATGTGCTCATTTCCGATTTCGGCCTGATTGAGCTCAAGCGAAATGTCGGATTGAAGCCGGATGATATCCTGGAGGCGTCTTTTTTTAACGTCCTCCGTCACATTGTCCGTGAACTTGCGAGCGGCGTAGGTATCGGGCCGTTCGGAATACATGAACATGTAGGCATGATCATAGCGCACCAATTTCATCAGAGAAAGCGTGTCTAGATGCTCGTCTTCGGTCTCATCGCAGAATCCCGCAATCAGGTCCGTAGAAAGTGAGACGCCTGGTACAATTTTTCTGGCTCGCTCGATGAGGGCGAGGTATTGATCCCGCGAGTACGTGCGCTTCATGCGCTGAAGCATCTCCGTATTCCCGTGCTGAACGGGAAGGTGGATATAATTGCACACGTTGGCTTGTTCGGCGTGGACCTGCAGAAGCTCGTCTGAACAGTCCTTGGGATGAGAAGTGGAATACCGGACACGCAGGTCAGGAGAAACCTGACTGATGCGGAACATCAATTCAGCAAAATCAACGCTCGTTCCGTTGTGGCCATCCCGATACGAATTGACATTCTGCCCGAGGACCGTGACTTCTTTGAAGCCCTCCTGAACAAGCTGCTGGCATTCAGAAATAATGCTGGCAACTCCGCGGCTTCGCTCCCTTCCACGGGTAAACGGCACGACGCAAAAAGAGCACATGTTGTCGCACCCTCGCATGATGGATACATATGCGGTCACGCCGTTGGAAGCATACCTGACTGGCGCAATGTCATCGTACGTCTCCTCCCTTGAGAGCTGAACATTCACCGCAGCCTGCCCCGTATCGGAGGCGAAAGAGAGTAAATTGGGCAGATCTCGATACGCGTCTGGACCGACGACCAAGTCGACCAGTTTTTCTTCCTCAAGCAGTTTGTGCCGCAGACGCTCGGCCATACATCCCATCACACCGAGCGTCAAATTCGGATTTACGCGAGTCTTGTGGGCGCGTAGCTCAGCGAGGCGGCGGCGGACTTTCTGCTCCGCGTTCTCACGGATAGCGCAGGTATTGATCAGAACGATATCTGCTTCTTCCAAATCACGAGTGAGTCCGTATCCGCTCTCCTGCAGAACCGCAGCAATGATCTCCGAGTCAGAAACGTTCATCTGACAACCGTAAGTCTCCAGATAGACCTGTTGGCTGCCCTTCGATGTCACTGAAACCTGTTTGGGTGTATCCAGGTCGTCGAGGATCGGTATGTCAAGAATGGGCTGCAAAATAGTGGTCTATGGATGGGTGGTCGGGCACTGCTTTAGTGCCTTTTTGTCGCTTTTTTGGTTTTTCAGAGTTCTGCAACCCCTGAAAACGACCATTGTTCGCTGTTTCATGATGAAATACCCGACAAAATGTCAGGTTCCTCTCACTATACACCACACTGACCCAAAAATTCGAACCGCCGCCTCGACGGCGGCGTATACCATTTTCACTCGGTTCACCACCAAAGAAGTCCAAGCCATGTCAGGCCACAGTAAATGGTCGAAAATAAAACGCCAGAAGGCGGTCACGGACGCCCGACGTTCGAAGAGCTGGGCTCGCGTCACACGAGATATCATGGTGGCTTCTCGCGAGGGCGGGGGCGACCCCAATATGAATCCCAGACTCGCTCTTTCGATAGAAAAGGCGAAGTCTGAGAATATGCCTAAAGACAATATCGAACGCGCCATCAAGCGGGGTACCGGTGAAATTCAGGGCGCCGATTATGTCGAGATGGCCTACGAAGGCTACGGCCCTCATGGTATTGCGATTTTTATTGATGCCCTTACCGACAATACCAATCGAACGGTGGCCGATGTGCGGCATTTGTTCGGCAAGCACGGCGGGGCTCTGGGACAGAATGGAACGGTGGCATTTATGTTCGAGCGAAAAGGGGTCTTCGAGATCCCGGCGGCTGACAATGACGAAATGACGCTGTTCGAACTGGTGGTGGATGCTGGTGCAGAAGATCTGACTCAGGAAGACGACGTGTTCGTCGTCACCACGCCGATCGAGGCATTTGGCTCTGTGCAGGCAGCGCTGGAAGGCGCGTCTATCGAAGTCGGCGAAGCTTCTCTCGCACGTTTTCCAACCACAACCACAAGGCTGGATACTACAGCTGTTCAGTCGGTGGGAAAGCTACTAGAACTGCTCGATGAGCACCAGGATGTACAAGCTGTATACTCTACATTGGAAATGGACGATTCGACCATCGAAGCACTCTCCTGATGGCGAGCGCGAATCAATAACTGGAAAAGATGATCATTCTTGGTATTGATCCTGGGTCAAACATCACCGGCTTCGGCGTGATTCGGGTCGAGGGGCGCGAGGAGACGATTGTGGACTGTGGGGTGATACGGGTACAGGGAAAAGGCGACCACTCGTTGAAATTGAAGCTGATTTACGAGTCAGTATGCGAACTGATTGGCATTCACCATCCAGACTGTTGCGCAATTGAAATGCCCATATACGGCAACAATCCCCAGTCCATGCTCAAGCTCGGACGCGCCCAGGCAAGTGCGATGCTCGCAGCGCTGAACCATCAGATTCCGGTTACGGAGTACACGCCTAAGGAAGTCAAGAAAGCTGTGACTGGAAACGGAAATGCGTCGAAAGAGCAGGTCCGCTACATGATCGTGACGATCCTGAAGTTGTCAGCGGAACAGTCACCCAAGTTGGATGCCTCAGACGCCCTGGCTGTTGCCCTGTGTCACATTCATCGCGGTGCTGCAGAAAGCAACGGCTCCTACAAAAACTGGGATGCGTTCGCTCGCGCAAATCCAGAACGTCTCCGATAGTCCTGGTCAGGTTGGACTGCACACGGTAAGGGCTCTCAGGCTTTTCCCTTCTTTTTGTCTTTTTCCCCG
>Ga0066376_10000081_pt1 | contig 74013 bp, 56 predicted proteins | sample Knorr_S15_td_Bot_FD_77009 | JGI IMG/M metagenome (GOLD analysis project Ga0066376, IMG submission 77009) | Marine microbial communities from Southern Atlantic Ocean transect - Knorr_S15_td_Bottom_ad_5009_LV_A | ecosystem: Environmental > Aquatic > Marine > Oceanic | place: Southern Atlantic...
GATGTGATCGTCACGGGGGTATATCCGAGAGCGGTCGCGCGTGGGGTGCCTGTCGAGGTTCGCGTGTTCGGCGGGGGGCTGACCGCCGGATCTGTTGCAGACCTCGATTTCGGCCCCGGCGTGACCGTCGCTTCCGTGAACGATCCCTCAACCGACGGGTGGCTACGCGTGTGGCTCACGATCGCGGACGACGCCTCGATCGGCCCCCGTGACCTCTTCGCGTTCGGCACGCTGCTCGAGGACGCGCTGCTCGTGCACGACGGAGTGGACCGTATCGGGGTGACGCCCGAGACCGGAATGGCGCGCGTTGGCGGAGGCGCTTTCCCGAAGGGCTACCAGACCTACGAGGCGATCGGCTTTTCCGACGGGGCCGACGGTGAAAGCGAGACCGATGACGACCTGACGCTCGGTCGTGTCGAGGTCTCCTGGAGTGTCGAGGAGTACGCGGCGACCTTCGGAGACGACGATGTGGCTTTCATCGGCTCGATGGGCCAGGACGGCGTGTTCATACCGGCAGTGGACGGGCCGAATCCAGACCGGGTCGGGAGCCGCAACAATGTCGGCGACGCGTGGGTGATCGCGACCCACACGACCGCGGATGGATCGGAATTGCGCGCCCGCGCGCACCTGTTGGTGACCGTCCCACTCTACATGCGTTTCGAACCATGGAGGGAAGTCTCCCGATGAACCCGCCTCTCGCCACAGCATCAGAATCCCTAGCCCTGCGCGAGTTCCACGCGTTCGAGGCGCACGGAGCCCGCTTTCTGTACATGGTGCCCTCCGCAGGCATCTTCCGAATGGATGGTCCCTCAGTGGCGATCCTCGACGCGCTCGAGCACGGACCGCGCAGCGCCGAGTCGATCGTCCGGGAGCTGTCAGGGGAATACGCCACCGATCAGATCATGGAAACGCTCGCGGAACTCACGGAGATCCGAGCGATCGGAGACGTGGACGCGCCCAAGCAGCAGGTCCCCAACGACCTACCGCCGGCCGGCTTCCCGCTCACCACGATGGTCCTCAATGTGACCAACAAGTGCAACTTGGCCTGCACGTACTGTTACGAATACGGCGAGGACAAGATCGTCGATACCAAGTACGGCAAAGCGCCCAAGTTCATGAGCGAACAGACGGCCGAGGAGAGCGTCGAGTTCCTGCTCGAAGAGTCACGCGGACAGGAGGTCGCACACCTCACGTTCTTCGGCGGCGAGACGCTGCTCAACTTCCCGGTACTGCAGAAAACGGTCGCGTACGCTCGTCGGCGTGCCGCGGAAGAGGGCAAACGCATCGAGTTCTCCTTGACCACGAACGGCACACTGCTTCGCCCCGAAATCATCGAGTGGCTCGCCGACCATCAGATCGGCGTGACGATTTCGATCGATGGACCGAAGGAAGTACAGGACGGACTGCGCGTCTTCCACAACGGCAAAGGCACGTACGACGTGGTACAGCCGAAGATCAAGGAGCTGCTGCGCGTGCATCGCACCCGCCCCATCGGCGCGAGGGTCACCCTGACACAAAAGAACATGGACGTGCTCGAGATCTTCCGTCACCTGACGGAGGACATGGGCTTCTGGGAGGTCGGTCTGGCTCCGGTGACCACACAGGATCAGCGGGACTACGCGATCACGCCCGAGGGCAAGGACTCGATGCTCGAGCAGTTCGAGATTCTCGCCGAGGAGTGGCTCCAGTGTGCGATTCGTGACGAGCACCACGGCTTCTCGAACGTGAAAGACACGCTCGAGGAGATTCACAAGGGAGTGAGCAAGGCGTACGGCTGCGGCGCCGGCCTCGGCCTGATGGGTGTGGCCACCGACGGTGACGTCTCTCTGTGTCATCGCTTCGCGGGCTCGCCCGAGCATACGATCGGCTCGGTCACCGACGGTATCGATCGCGACGTGCAGAACAAGTTCTTGGAGGACCACCACATCGCGTCCAAGACCGACTGTCACACGTGCTGGGCACGACCCATCTGCTCGGGCGGATGTTACCACGAAGCCCACGTCCAGTATGGCGAGTCGTCTCACGCGAACCTGCACTACTGCACCTGGGTCCGCAGTTGGACGCACACATGCCTGGAGATCTACGGAGCCCTGGCACAGAAGAACCCCAAGTTCCTGGAACGCTTCGATGCATAGAGGGACGATCGCAATGGGAGGCGACCAGTGAAGCACCTGAAAGGCATCAATCAGAAAGCGGCCCGCATCGAGGCGTACGTCGCATACGAGGCCACCGAAGCGAAATCGTCCGAACTCGAAGTGGTCGGACTCGAGGGCAAGCCGCCTCACGAAAAAGAAGGACCGCATTTTCCACTGGGTTGCTCGCTGGTCTTCTTTCCCGGTTGGGAGGCGGACCAGCAGGGCGGCACAGCCGGCCTTTGCCAACCCGTGGAACGAGACCTCTTCGACTGCCACCTGTCGTGCTTCTGGCCGGCGCACGTGCCCGACCAGCTCAATCACGCCGAGGATTGGACCGGCCAGTGTGCTTCCGCACAGAAGGACTGGCGGAAACTAGATCTCATCTTCCCTTAGCCACACGTCGATTCCTGATATGATGCGAATACTCATGCGAAGCGTCGCGGTGCTCGCGCTGATGGGCGCGTTGGCAGCCGGCACGCTCGACGCCCAAGCGAACGCCCGCTGGTACATCGGCACGTACAGCAATCACCTGCTGGTATGGGATGAGGCGAGCGAGCAGGTCGTCGACCGCATCGAGGTGAGCAACTTCATCCCGACCGGCATCGTCGTGAATGAGAACAGGGACCGGCTCTACGTGATGGAGGCGAGGGCCGAGAAGATCGAAGTCGTGGACCTGGACAAGAACCAGGTGGTCGACGAGTTCACGCTTTCCGAGGGCAACGTGACGGTGCGCATCGGCAGCTTCGCGCCCCATCCCTCGGACGATCGCGCGGTGATGTTCGTGAAGCGCTATACGAAGCACAGCGATCGTTATGAAGTGGAAGGGCCGTTCATTCTCGAGTACGACCTGACCACCAAGTCGGTGAGCGACACAATCCCGTGGCCGGACGACGAGGAACGTGACCGAGGGATCGACTTCCGCTACTCACCCGACGGCGAGACGCTCTACGTCTTCACGGACGATATCATCGCGCTCGACGCGGAGACGTTCGAAGAAGTCGATCGATGGGAGATCTCCCAAGCGCTGGAGCCCGGCCTGGGCCGACCGAGCTTCGGACCAATCCCCGGTACGTACGACGAAGATGGCGTGACAACCAGCCTCTACCGCATGACCGACCCGGCGCAGAACCGACGCATGATGGGCGTCGCGCGAGTGCGTCTGTCCGAGAAGGAAGTCGACTTCTACACACTCGGCCCGAGCGAACCGGTCGGCCGCTTCGTCGTGGCTCCGGGCGGCGAGAAAGCATACGGGCTCTACGATGAGATCGGCCGATACGAATTCTGGGAGTTCGACCTGGTCAATCGCAGCGTCTCGCGGCGCGTGCCATTTTCCGGCCGCCCGCGCATGGGCCTGCAGATAAGCGCCGACGGGACCAAGTTGTACATTCACGTCGCGGGGAATACGATCGACATCTACGACTCGGGCACGTTCGAGTTCTTACGTACCGTCACCTTCGATGAAGACATGACCGGTGTGGCAGTGATTCCTCAAGGAGGCAACACACGATGAAACGTTTCGTTACGACGCTCGCCCTCGGTCTGATGGTCGCGGCCTGCTCCTCGGGGCCACCTGAGCCACCTCCCCCGCCGCCGTTCACGCCGGCTGGCGCCTTCGACGTCTCGATCAGCGTCATGGGCATGGAACTGGCTGGCACCATGACGATCGAAGAAGCCGACGGCGCATACAGCGGCACGCTCGAAACCCCGCAAGGTCCCCTAGCACTCACCGACTTCGCCGTGGATGGCATGGAGGTCACGTGTGTCGGGGACGCCGGCCAGTTCACGATCGCGTTCGCCCTGACCTTCGAGGGCGACGGGTTCACGGGTGCGATGGACTTGGGCGACATCGGCGCCGGTACCATCACGGGTACGAAGCGGTAGGGCAGTGACCCTGCCGAGGCCGCTCAGGGCCTCGGTGTTCCATCCGACCACCAGCAAAGCGCGCCTGAAGTGACGCTCCTCGACCCGCATTTCAGGCGCGCTCTGGCGTTCGTGCGCCCCTACCTGGGGGCTCTGATCCCGGTCGTGCTGCTCTCGCTGGCGGGGACCGCGCTCAACTTGGTGCTCCCGTACCTGTCCAAGGTACTCGTGGATGACGCACTGATCGGACAGGATTTCAGTGCGCTCCTGAGCATCGTCGGCATTTTCGTCGGGGTCACGATGCTCTCGTTCGGCATGAACGTGCTCAGCGGCATGCGTTATACGAGGGTATCCGCGGACATCCTCTTCGACATGAGGCTGCACCTCTATCGGCACCTGCAGCGACTGTCGCCGCGCTTCTACGCCAAGACGCCCCTGGGCGATGTGGTCTCCCGCATCAACGGAGACATCAGCGAGATCCAACGCGTCACCACAGAAGCCGCGCTCTCCTGGTTCAGCCAGGTGGTGGCTTTGGTCGGGACCGTCGCCATGCTGATCTATCTCGACGCCCAGCTGTTCCTGGTAGGGCTCATCGCGCTGCCGCCCGCGCTCTTCGCGCTCATGCGCTACCGCAGGCAGCTCGAGCGCCGGGTCCGGGAGCTCAGGGAGCGCAGCGCGGACATCGGAACGTTTCTGATCGAGACCCTGCAGGGCATGCGCACGGTGGTTGGCTTCAACGCGCAAGAGCGCGAGGTCGCGAGCTTCCGCGGGAAGAACGACTCGTTCGTCTCCGCGCTGCTCTCCATGCGGCTCTTCACCTACCTCGCGGGAGGCCTACCGGGACTCCTGCTCTCCGCGGGCACGGGCGCCGTGTTCCTCTACGGAGGCTACCGCGTCATCATCGGTACGACCACGCTGGGTACGTTCATCGCATTCATGGCCTACCAGATGCGCGTCATGTCACCCATCCAAGGTCTGATGGGTCTGTACTCCAACCTCGCTACCGCACGCGCTTCCTTGGTGCGCGTTCACGAGCTGCTCGACACGCCCGCGGAAGTGACCGAGCTGCCCGGGAGTGTTTTACTGCAGGAGTGCGAGGGAGCTCTCACGCTCGAACGAGTGCACTTCGGTTTTGGCCGCGGCGGAGACGTGCTCGCAGGCGTCGACCTGGAGATCCCAGCCGGCCAGGTCGTTGCGGTGGTGGGTGCGAGCGGCAGCGGAAAGTCCACGATCGCGGACCTGCTCTCTCGACAGCTCGACCCGGCAGAGGGGCGAGTCCTTCTCGACGGCCACGACCTGCGGTCCGTGACGCTGCAGGACGTTCGGCGGCACGTAACGGTCGTGGAACATGCGCCGTTCATCTTCCACGCGACGGTCGGCGAGAATGTGCGCTATGCGCGCCCAGATGCCACGGTCGCAGAGATCGACGAGGCGATTGCAGCGGCGGGTCTAGCCGACCTGATCGCGGCCATGCCGGAAGGGACCGAGACGGTCGTCGGCGAACGCGGGAGCCAGTTGTCCGCCGGTGAACGCCAAGGACTCGCGATCGCGCGTGCGTTCCTGGCGGACCCTGCGGTGCTGGTCTTCGACGAGGCTACGGGCGCACTGGATCCAGCCTCTGAGGCCGCGGTGCTGGCGGGCTACGACCAACTCATGCGGGGACGTACGACGGTGGTCATCACACACCGCATCGACCTCGCGAGACAAGCCGACCGCGTCGTCGTCATCGAACATGGCAAGATCGCCGAGGACGGGCCGCCGAGTCTCCTCGAAGCGGAGGGACGGGCGTTCCGCAATGTCTTTCCGGGCCTCCTATCCGGATGATGCCGAGGCGCGGACGCGTCTCCGTCGCGATCGTCGACAGTGGAGTGCACGTCCCCCACCCGCATTTGCCCGCAGTCGCGGGCGGCATAGCCATCGACCTGCAGGGCATGGAGCACGACGACTACACGGACCGCCTCGGCCACGGCACCGCAGTCGCCTCTGCAATCCACGAGAAGGCGCCGTCTGCCGAGATCTACGCCGTGAAGGTCTTCGACGACGCGCTCGCCACGAGCGTCCCGACCCTGGTACGCGCCATCGATTGGGCGTCGGAGCGTGGCATGCGACTCGTCAATCTGAGCCTGGGCACGCCGAACGACTTTCGCGCAGAAGAGCTGGCGCCGGCGGTCGAGCGCGCGATCCGGAGGGGCACGATCATCGTGTCCGCGTTCGAGCACGAGGGACAAACGATGTACCCGGGCTGCATGACGGGTGTCGTGGGTGTGCTGCTCGACTGGGAGCAAGCGCGGGAGTCCGTTCGCGTCTCACCCGACGGTGTGATGGTCGCCTCCGGCTACCCTCGGCCGATTCCGGGGGTGCCTCCGGAGCGCAATCTCAACGGGATCAGTTTCGCGGTGGCAAACGCCACTGGCGTGCTGGCCGCGGCGCTCGCCGCTGATCCGGACCGACGATCGGCTGCCGGGGCGCTCGATGCGCTTCGGGGGCATGGCGCGTAGGCTTCGCTGGTGGGGCACGGCGCAAGCCCTGTCTCAACGATGCGGTCCGTGTCGGTGAGATCCATGACTCCCGTGCCGCGCGCATAAGGTCGGCGTGAACCGCCTTACCAGGCCCCACAAACGTGGCCAACAAGGCGCGACGCCACGACCTCCGCCCCAGAAAATGCTTGTTCTGACACATTTCTGTGACTACCCTGCGACGAGATCGGATCAGCCACACGCCCGCTCTCCCCCCCAGCGAGATCCCACCATGCATGTTCCTGAGCATCTCGACCCTGCAAGTCGAGGGAGCGCACGGCCCAATGCAGACATCGGGACGGCTTGCTGGTGAAAGCCGCTCGGCTCGCGATGTTGGTCTGCCTCCTAGCGATGGGCTCGCAGCGAGTTCACGCGCAGGAATCGACGCGCGCGTACCGAATCAAGGCCGCCTATCTCTTCAATTTCGTTCGCTTCACGAGTTGGCCGGACGCATCCACCACGGCGCGCACCATATGCGTCATCGGAGAAGCGGGCTTCGCTCCGTCCCTTCAGGGCTTGGATGGCAACGTCGCGAACGGGTCCGAAGTCCAGACGTACAGCGGGCCCGGCCTCCCGGAGGATCGCCGGTGTGACGTGGTCTTTATTGGGAGGGATGCCGAGGCGAATACCCGATCCATCCTCCGGGCGGTGGCGTCCCGTCCGGTCCTGACGGTCAGCATGGCCGAGGGCTTCGCTCGCAATGGTGGGATGATTGGCATGCGGGTCGCCGAGAACCGAATTCGACTCGATGTTCACATAGGCGCGTTACGCTCTGCAGGGCTCAGGGTGACGTCCTAGCTGCTCGCCGTAGCAACGGTGATCAATTAGATGAGCCGGCTGTCCGAATCCCTGCGGAGCCTACCCCTTCGGTGGAAGCTCGGTATCGCCGTGGGATGTACGAGCACACTGGCAGTCCTGCTCGCGACGGCCGCTTTTTCCGCCTACGATCTGCTCAGCCACAGACGCGCGCAGGTTGAGCAGTGGACGGTGGTCGCGGATCTCGTGGCATTCAACAGCCAAGCTGCAGTCGTCTTCGACTCCGAGGCTGCTGCGATCATAGTGCTGGAGACCCTCTCGGCGCAGGCTTCGTTCATTGGGGCGGCGATCTACTCTGAAAGTGGACAACTGCTCGCGGAACTCGGGACGGGCGCCGGCGTCCCCGACGGAGCCTCAACCCCTCCAGAATTGCAGCCCGGGCAACACTACTTCAGCGGTGATGACCCGATTCTCGAGCGGCCGATTCTCCTCGATGGTGAGCAGGTCGGGGTACTCCGGATTCTGGCGCGAACGGGGGGCGGGCTCAGCCACCTGGTAGGGTATCGGGTCGTCTTCGGACCTGTGTCCCTAGTGGCGGTCCTACTCGCGTTGTTGCTCGCCTTCAATCTGCACGGGCTCGTGACGCGTCCCATCCTTCGACTGGCGGAGGCGGCGCGCCTCGTAACCGAGCAAGACGATCTCTCCGTCCGCGTCGCGCCCGCCGGCTCGGACGAGGTGGGGCGGCTCACTGAGGCCTTCAACGACATGCTTGGGAGGGTGGAGACGCAAGACGCCCTGGCTGCGGCGCACATTCAGGCGCTTACCGAGGGGGAGGAGCGAGTACACGCACTGGCCAACGCGTCCTACGAGGGCAGCGTCATCCATCAGGACGGTGTCGTTCTCGAGGCCAACGAGGCCTTTCGAGGGATGGTCGGCACGGCAGGAACATTGGTCGGCCAGAACCTTCTCGATCTCATCGACCGCGACGCTCGCTCAGTCGTCCGTGGCAAGATCGCGCAGGGGGCGCCGACTCCTTTTGAGGCCTCGCTCGTCGGGAATGAATCGGTCATCCCCGTGCATGTCCAAGGCCGACCGCTACCGTACCAGAGGCGAGACGCCCAGGTCCTCTGTTTTCGCGACCTCTCTGAGATCCGCAGGACGGAGCTGGCGTTGGAGCAAAGTGAACGGCAGCTCAGGCAAGCCCAGAAAATGGACGCGGTAGGGAAGTTGGCCGCCGGGGTCGCCCACGACTTCAACAATCTCCTCACCGTGATCACGGGGAACGGGGACCTCGTGATGGCGGCGATGGGCGACCGCAATCCGCATCGGGAACAGATCGCCCAGATCTGCAAGGCAGCCGACAGCGCCGCGGCACTAACCAGCCAACTCCTCGCCTTCAGTCGGCAACAGGTCCTTAATCCCGAGGCGCTCGAGATCGAATCGATCCTCGAAGGACTTCACTCATTCCTGGGCCGCCTGCTGGGTGAAAGCTACGAGCTAGTCCTCTCTCCAAGAAATACGACGGGTCGCGTCCGCATCGACCGGGGTCAGATGGAGCAGGTGTTGGTCAACCTCGTGGTCAACAGTCGTGACGCGATGCCCAACGGAGGGAAGATCACGATCGAGAGCGGACTTCTCGCCCACCACGACCGTGAGCACGTGCGTCGACACACCGGCATGAGTCCGGGTGACTACGTCGAGTTGGTGATCACAGACACTGGAGCCGGAATGGACGAAGACACGCTCCCACGCGTCTTCGAGCCGTTCTTCACTACAAAACCGGCTGGACGAGGGACGGGCCTGGGCCTTTCCACGGTCTACGGCATCGTCAAGCAGAGTCAGGGCTACATCTTCGCGACTAGCGAGGCGGACCAAGGGACCACGTTCAGTATCTACCTTCCCAGGGTGCAGGAGCCTGTTACTCGGGCCGGAACCGCGAGGGCGCACTCCCATAGCCCGGCGGGATCCGAAACGATTCTCGTCGCGGAAGATGACGCCGGTGTACGAGGCCTGGTACATCAGGTTCTCGTCCGCCAAGGCTACACGGTGCTAATGGCTAGCGACGGGGAAGACGCCGTCGAGATCTCCCAGAAGTCGAACGAAACCATCGACCTCTTGCTTACGGACATGGTGATGCCGGGCATCGGAGGTCGCACCGTGGCCGAACGACTCTTGGTCAAGCGGCCCGGCATGGCAGTGCTCCTGATGTCCGGCTACACGGACGACGCCATCGTCCGCGGGAGCGTATCGGGCACCGGGTTCGAGTTCATCGGAAAACCATTCACCCCCGACTCTCTCCGAGCGCGTGCGCGCGTTGCTGGACGCCCGCGGGCCGTCGTCTAGCGCGCCGATGGAGAGACGCTGAGTGGGGCCGCGCACCCACGGCTCAGGTCGTAATCGCCTGTTCGAAGGAGGAATCATGTCCATTCATCACGGTTCTCGACGTAGCGTCCGGGGTCAGGGTTGGTTGACTCTGGCCGCCTTTGTGTGGCTCTCCGCGGTGCAACCACTATCGGGACAGTCCTCCCCGGGCGACTTGTTGGACCTCACACTCGCCGAACTGGGCGCCCTGGAATTGGAGCAGGATCTCGAAGCCGTGTCCGGCAGCGCTCCCAGGCGGGGACAATGGCAAGTCCGGCACAGCTATGTCAGGGGAGAGTTCGAGGGCTACCGAAGTGATACCCGTCGAGTCGCGAACTCGGAGATCATCGGACCCCCGGACGGCCGCACGTTCCCGATCCTTCAGAACAACATCGTTCAGGAAGCGCACCTCATTGCCATCAGTTTCGGGCTGAGCGATCGGCTCTCGGTTCAGTTCGTTGCTCCTTATTTGCGGCAACGCACCGACCACGAGAGCATCGTAGAGGGATATTCGAGCTTCTCGATTTCCTCCCTCCGGGTCGGTGATCTAGCAGCCACCGTGTCTGGCGTCGTCGTTGCAGACGCCCACCAATCACTGACCATCTCGACCGGGATCAGTGTCCCGACGCGCTCCATCATGAAGACTGGAAATACCCCCTCAGGTCCCGGCAGCCAGCTACCGTACACCATGCAGTTGGGGTCCGGCACTTTCGATGTTCCCTTGGCCATCAGATATCGACGCACGGTCGGCGAGTCGGCCAGGTTGGGGCGCGTGGAGTACGGCCTCTCCGGGCTGGCGAAGTTTCGCATGGGTACGAACTCGCGAGGCTACTGTCTGGGAGATCGGCTGGTCGTGGGCACATCCATGCGGGCTCACCCCTGGCAACGGATCGCCCCGTCGATCGGCGTGTCGGGGGAAGTTTGGGGGGACATCGAGGGGCACGACTCGAACTTCCCCGGACCCATCTACCCCACCCCAGTGGCGAGTCCACTCTTGGGTGGCCTGAGGGCTTCAGCCGAGGCAGGTCTAAGGTTCACAATCCGCCGAAGCGTGAGTGCGGATGTAGACGTGAGCATCCCGGTCTATCAAAGCCTGAGTGGCCCCCAGCCCGAGGAAGACTGGCGTTTGAGCTTTGGCTGGACGTGGAGCGGGCGGTAGCGAATCTGGACCTTCGCTGATCAGCGGGACTTCAGCAGTCGGACATCACCGCTGAGTCCCATTGGCTCTGGCTGTCGAAGGTTCACCAACCGCTCAGCTGCCTCGTTTCCGGTCAATGAATTCGCATAGTTGGCCAGCGTGGTCGTATAGCTGATCTCGAGGTCGTTGCCACCCTCCCTGAGTATCCCGTCGGGGAGCGGGTATAGATGTCGGCCCCACCATTTCACCCCAAGGTCCTGCCCATTCAGCGTCACCTCTGAGACGTGTCTCTCGGGGCCCAGATCGAGAAACGCCCAATCGGTTTCGCGCAACTCGAAAGTGGTGTGGTACTCCACCCTCCCTGCGAACGAAGCGATGCGGTTGTCGTCGTGACCTCCGAACTCGAAAAACTCGTCGGTCACGACCTCGAAGGGCGCCTCACTGACGGGCTCGAACTCCAGTCGCCACGCGGACTCGATGGGAAGTCCGGATCCCTCGTCCGGATAGACCAGGTCTGTCTCCGGTCCATGATCATCGTCCTCGAGAACAATCAAGATCGATTCAAGTGCCTCCAGCCGGATATCCAACGTGCCCTGATCACGGACGGGATAGATCGCGCGCTCGCCCGTTTCGGCATCCCAGCGCCAAGCGGTTTTCCCCGTACTGGCATAGGTGAGCCTGAATTCGTGGCTCACTAGCTCGTCCTGGTTGGAAAGGAAGTAGATCTCCATCCCCCCGCTTTCATGCTTCAGCATGTAGATGCTTTCAAGGGCGGGGGCGATGGAGACATCGTCGGACAGGCCAAACTCCCGACTCACGTTTTGCGCCCATGCCGTAACCGATCCAGCATCTGCCGGAGCATCCCAGATGAAAACACTCTCCAGTGAGGAGGCTGCATTCATCAAGTCCGTTACGGCCTGGTCATTCTCTTCTTTCTGGAAGTATGAGGCGGCTTCCGATGGCATTCGATCGACAAAAAGGAAGTTGACCCCCTTTTCCGCGAGATCATGGATTGCGGCAGCGGTCGCAGGATCGATGGATGTTGATTCGGAAACGATGACGAGCTTGTAGCTCGCTTCCTCACTCAGCATTTCGCCGTCTTCCGCGGACGCCCTTCGAATCACGCCCTCGTTGATATAGTCCGCCATCACGCCGACCCGGCTGAACCCCTCCCACAGGTCATGATTGTACCAGGGCGTCATGTAGAAAGGATTCCTGAACAATCCCCACTGCTTCCAGATGTCCGCCTCGGGGGTGAGGATGGCCACGTCTACGACAGGGGTCGAATGTTGAAGAAGTGCCGAGAGCCTGGCATTGTAGTCGGCCCAATTCCTGAAGAAGGGCCACCACGTATTCTGATCGCTGAAGTAGGCTCCAAACCTGACCCATCCCGGAAAACCGGCCTCAGGCGGAGAATAGTTGTACCCGTGTAGGACGGAGTGATTGATTCCCGAGATGAAATTGAAATCATCATTCTTCTTGACCGCGGCCAAGGTCGCTCTGAACACACCCCGGGTGTTGGTCATCGCCTCACTGCTTACGATTCTCGCTCCCGTCAAATGCGCAGCCGATGACGCGTACTTGTTCCAAATCCAGTAGCCATGCGCTTTGGCGTTCACAGACCCGGAGTAGAGCCAGTTGTTGCTCTCGGGGATGTCCACCAACCTGTATCCGTCGAGCATGCCCACGAGCCATGGAAAGCCATACGCCTGGTAACGGCTTTGCATGCCGTGTTCGTTGGCCCAGTCGTCGAAGGTCGTCGTAAATCGCTCTAGAAAGAGTTCGACCAGGGTCCTGTTGAAATCGTATCGGATCCTCCTGATGTCGTTATTGAATTCCGTGTCGTAGTGAAGGGTATCGGTATAGCCCTCATAGGGATGGTAGTAGACGAGGGCTATGAACGGCTGGAGGTCATAGCCCCTTCTCTCGAGGAATTGTTCGAAGAAGTCGTCGGTGATATTCGCACCCGACAGCTCGATGCTGTCGCAAAAAAGGGCCCTTATGTGGTCTCCCAGCTTCCCTCCCAGCACGGCCTCGAGGGCGTCGGCCATGCGGTCCATATAGGCACGCACGTCCTGGGCGTCGTAGTGGTCCACGACCGGGCCCTTCGAGCCTGGGGCACCAAGCAGCACGGTACGATAGGCACCTTGGGTGCTCCCGATGTAGAGATCGTGCTTTCCTTCCGGAACCGCGATTTCCACCTTGCCATCCCCGTCCACCAGGTCCATCAGGTCGGTTAGGCTGGTCTCTCCCATGGCTCCATGGGGGATCATCTGGAGGAAGAACAGCTCGGCAGGCGGTGCATCGGGATTCGTGTAGGTCCCGAAATCCGGGCCGGGAAGTTGCCACGCCTCCTCGACATCCAGGATCAGGTTTTGTGGTCCCTCCAGCTCCATCTTTCTGATTCCCACGCCCTGCAGAAACTGGTCTTCCTGCAAGAACTCCCCACCGAAGGGCCACCCGGACCCCATGATCAGATCAACCACGATGCCTCGCTGGTTGGCCATTTCAACGGTGGCCTTCACACGTTCATTCCACTCGGGGCTCAACCATTCATAGCAGCTGTATTCAAATGGGTCGCCTCCCGGTGGCTTCGCGATGGGGTTGATCTCCACGCCGCCGATTCCTGCGGCCTTCATCACGTCCAATTCCCGCTCTAGTTCATCGATTTCGATGCAGTCGCCATTCCACCACCACCTTACGAAGGGTCTGGCTTCAGGCGGAGGATCCTTGAACAGCGCGTACAGCTCGTCGGATGAGGCGTCAGGCGTTCCGGTCTGCGCGCATCCGACACCTATGAGCAACAGGACGAGAACGGCTGCGAAGGAACGCCCGAGGTGGTTTGCATATGTCATTGGCCGCTACCCAAAATCGGAGCGCTCCGACTCGATTGCCGGTACTCCGCCAGGAGCTCCTCCAACCGCGTGACGATGTCGGGGTGCAGCGTGTAGATGTCGGTGGTCTCGCCGGGATCATCGTCGAGGTTGTAGAGCCGTCCTGTCGGCTCACCGGCGGCAGGCTCCAGGAAAATCGGCTCGGTGAACCCACCTGACCCGAGACCCAGGATCAGCTTCCACGGACCTTGCCGGATCGAGAATATGCCGCGGTAGGAATGATGGACGGTCGCCACACGAAGGGGTGCGTCGAGGGGTTCGCCCTCGAGAACGGGGAGCAGACTATAGCTGTCCTCCCCTGCCTCGAGAGGTAGTGTGGCTCCGACGATTTGTGCGACCGTAGCCAGAAGGTCGGTGTGGCTGATGGTTTCGTCACTCGAGCTTCCGGCGGCGATCCTGCCCGGCCAGCGGGCGATGAAAGGCACCCGGTGGCCACCCTCCCAGATGTCCGCCTTCTGACCCCGAAGCTCTCCGTTCGCACGATGCCCGTATTCCTGGATGTCGGATGCCAACCAGTGCGCGCCGTTGTCGCTGGTGAAAATGACGAGCGTATTCGCATCGGCGCCGGTGCTCACCAAGGCGTCCAGAACGGACCCGGTAGCCGCGTCCACCTGGGCGGCAAAATCTCCGTACGGACCGGCCCCAGTGCGACCCGCGAATTCGGCCGTCGGAAGCCACGGCGTGTGTGGAGCCGAGAAGGGCAAGTAGAGGAAGAATGGGCGCTCAGAACCCTGCTGGCGCTGGATGAAATCCACTGCCTCATCGGTGAGTCGCGGGATCACGTCGATGTGGCGAAAACCGGGAGCAATGCGGCCGCCGCTCCAAAAACCGTTGCCGCCCGAGCGGCGAAAGCCGCTCGACTCGATCGAGTCCGTCGGTGGCTCGACGAGTGCCTCGTTGCGTACGTACACATAAGGCGGCATGTCCAACGAAGCGGGAATTCCGAAGAAGTAGTCGAAGCCCACGGAATTGGGACCGGGGCGAAGAGGCTGCTCATAATCGGTCCGCTCCCCGGATCCGAGCCCCAGGTGCCACTTGCCGACGGCGGCCGTCGCGTAGCCGCGGGCTTCCAGCAGCGAGGCCAACGTCACGCGTCCCTCTTCGATGAGCGCCGGCGAGTGACCGAGCAACACGCCGCTGCTTAGTCGCGTTCTCCAGGCGTATCGTCCGGTGAGAAGACCGTAGCGGGTAGGCGTGCATACTGCCGATGGCGAATGCGCGTCGGTGAAGCGCATGCCCTCGCCGGCGAGCGCATCGATGTTCGGCGTTGGTATTAGCGAGGCGGGGTTGTAGCTCCCTAGGTCACCGTAACCCATGTCGTCCGCGAGGATGACGACGATGTTCGGCAACTCTCGGCCGACGTCGCTACGCTCTGTTGGTTGACATGCCGATCCGATGAGAACCGTCGAGACAAGGACGAGCGAGACAGAGGTCGAGGTCTTAGTGCCTATGACCCGAGCCGGTGGGTCGCCGGCAAAGGCCCGGCAGTCGTAGCCGCGTCCGCTCATCCGTCGCCTCCGCTCCGTGGTTCTCCGGGCCACGGCGCCGCATCATTCGCGTTCGCGCCTTCGCCCCGTAGGTTGCCGCATTGTGGAGGGAGAGTTCACACGATGCCATAGGTGGACTACTCTGCCGCATACGCTAGGGGCTCACCTGCCAACTCGTCCCCAGATACCCTGATCGTGGCCAAGCCGCCGAACAGCCTTTCGCGCCGTGACTTCGTCAAGACCAGCGCGGCGACCTTGGGCATCACAGCGCTTGGACCGTATGCCAAGTCCCTTGATGCGACCGTTTATCAGAGCATAACCGTCTCTGGATTCCAGTCGCCGCCCCTCTCGGCTCGGCCGATGGTCCTCTGGCCCTGGTTGAACGGGCACGTCGACCGTGCGCAGATGACGCGAGAACTCGAGGAGATGCGTGCCAAGGGCCTGCGCGGTCCAATCATTTGGGACCTCGGCAGCATCGCCGATCCCGAAAATACGATTCCTGTCGGTGCGCCGTTCCTCAGCGACGAGTCCATTGAATCGATTCACCACGCGCTGGACGAGGCCGCGCGGCTCGGCCTCGAAGTGGGGCTGGTCGCCTCGAGCAGCTGGAACGCGGGAGGTCCATGGATCGAGCCGGAGCTGGCGAGCAAGCAACTGCTCTGGGCCGAGCAGAGAGTCTCCGGACCCGGGCGGTTTTCGGACGGGTTGCCGGTTCCGGATGGCGTCGAAGGCCCGTTCGTCGAGGTCGCGCTGCTCGCGGTCCCGGATATAGAGCCTGAAGGCGGACCGATCCAGCCGGTGAACCTGGCGGGCGAGGTCGACGACGCCGGGCTGCTTTCGTGGGAGATCCCACCGGGCGAGTGGACCGTCCTCCGCTTCGTCTGCTCGGGGACAGGCCAACCGTTGGTCATCCCGAGCCCGGCATCCGACGGACTCGTCGTCGACCACATGAGTGCCGCCGCGACCGACCGCCACTTCGAAGTGCTGTTCGACCGCGTCTTCCGCGACGGGAAGAAGCCGGATGCCCTCCAGCTCATGATGCTGGACAGCTTCGAGGTCTGGGATCGTGTGGACTGGACCCCGAGCTTCGTGAGCGAGTTCAGCCAGGCCTTCGGCTACGACCCGCTCCCGTACCTCCCGGTCCTCGCGGGCCGTGCAATCCACCAACCGGAGCTTCGCGAACGCTTCTTGCACGACTACCGCGTCCTGGTCTCTCGCCTGATGATCTCGAATCATTTCGCGCGAGCGGCGACGATTCTCGAGGAGCATGGTCTGAGCTTGCTGGCCGAGGCGGGCCACGGCGGCTACCCGCGCGTCGATCCGTTGGAAGCCCTCGGGGCCTCGCAGATCCCGATGGGCGAGTTCTGGAACGGCAAGCAGTTTTGGGTCACGAAGGAAGCGGCGAGCGCTGCCCACATCTACGGCCGCCGGGACGTGGCCGCCGAGGCGCTCACCGGCTGGCGTCATTGGCAAGACGGCCCGGCCGAGTACAAGCGACTCTTCGATATCGCGTTCTGTGCCGGGTTGAATCGCGGCGTGTTCCACACGTTCGCCCACAATCCCCCCGAGGCCGGCAAGCCGGGCTTCGCCTATCACGCGGGCGAGCACTTCAATGTGAACTCCACATGGTGGGAACAGGCAGGACCGATGGTCGAGTACCTGTCGAGGTGCAGCCACCTCTTGCGGCAAGGTCGGTTCGTCGCCGACGTGTGTTTCTACTACGGCGACCAGGCGCCCAACCTCGTCCCGTCGCGTCGCATCGACCCGAAAGTCATCTCGCCGAACGACGAGGGCGAGTGTCTGCACTGTGGCCGACCGCTGCCGAACCGCATCGAGAGCCTTGGCGCCGGCCATGACTACGACTACGTGAATCGCGATATCGTCGAGCGGGACATGCAGGTGCGCGACGGCCGCTTGGTGCTATCGAGCGGCATGGAGTATCGCTTGATCGCCCTCGCCGATCGTGACGACATCGCGCTGCCCGTGCTGCGCAAGCTGGAACAGCTGGTACGGGAGGGAGCGACGCTCGTCGGGCGACCCCCGCGGCGCGCGAACAGCCTCGAGGACTATCCGGAGTGCGACGAGGAGGTGCGCCGCCTTTCGCGTCTGCTGTGGGGAGAGGGCGACAGCGAGCGTGGGCGCCGCCATGGCGAGGGGCAGGTGTTCCCCGATGTGGCCCTTCGCGACGTCCTGAGCGGAATGGGCCTGCGGCCGGATTTCTCGGTCGAGACCCCCGCCGAACACGAGATCGACTACATCCACCGCAAGACAGAGAGCGAAGAGCTCTACTTCGTGATCAACAGCGCCGACGAAGCGGTGGAGGCGGAATGCTCGTTTCGGGTTGCCGAAGGTGCGAGGCCCTACCTGTGGAACCCCGAGGACGGCAGCGTCACGCCGTGCCCCGTCTACCGGCTCGAGGCCGGTGCGATCAGAGTGCCGCTTATGCTCGCGCAGGTCTCCTCGGTGTTCGTGGTCTTCAGGACGGGGGACGAGGGCGACCACGTGGTCGATCTCGGCCGCGAGGGTCACGGCTCGCCCCTTCTGATCGATCGCGACTTCGAAGTCCTGGCGCTCACTCCAACACGTGCACGAGTCCGTGCTCAGCGAGCGGGCACGTTCGAGCTCACGACGGCCAGGGGGCGGTCCGCCACGGTCGAGATCCCTGATCCGCCGGCCGAGGTCGTGCCGGCCGGCCCCTGGAAGCTGGAGTTTCCCGAAGGTCACGGAGCGCCCGCCTCCTTCGAACTGCGCGATCTGGGCAGTTGGACCGAGCTCGAGTCCGAGGGCGCGCGCGCGTTCTCCGGAACCGCCCGGTACACCACGACCTTACAGGTACCGGCCGGGCACCTGGACGGACGTCATGTTCTTCAACTGGATCTCGGCGCTGTCGGAGAGATCGCTGAGCTCTCGGTCAACGGCGCGCCCGTCGGTGTCATGTGGAAGCCGCCGTTTCGGGCCGACGTAACCGGGCTGTTGAACGCCGGAGCGAACCGCCTCGCGGTGAAGGTCACGAATCTATGGCACAACCGAATCGTCGGCGATCTGCGGTCGCCGGAGGGGGGCGTGCACGCGCGCACCAACCTGAAGGACAAGTTCAGCGCGGACATGGAATTGCTTCCCTCGGGACTGCTGGGGCCGGTCGTACTACGCTCGACGCTCGAAGTCGATGTACCTGTGCAATAAGGCGATGACCATGCTGCCGCACATACTGAGAACGGGAACCAACCCACAATGAAGAGACATGCACCGCTGGTACTCGCCCTGCTGTCGATCGGCTGTGCGACCGGGGACCGCCCGGTCTCGCAGGAGCAATCTGACGCGGCCGGGGAACGACCCAACCTGCTGTTCATCATTACCGATGACCAGCGCTTCGACATGCTGGGCACCTTACATCCGTTTCTCGAGACGCCGAACATGGATCGGCTGGCCGCCGAGGGGCTGCGTTTTGAAAACGCTTTTGTGACGACGCCCATTTGCGCCGCGAGTCGAGCCAGCCTGCTGACCGGGCTGGTCGAGCGCACGCATGGATACACGTTCGGCACGCCGCCGCTCGCCGACCGCTTCGCCGATCTGAGCTATCCAGTGCTGCTGCGCGAGGCCGGTTACCGCACCGGATTCGTCGGGAAGTTCGGCGTCAACGCACAGGAGGGGGCCGTCGACAAAATGTTCGACGTCTACGAGCCCTTCATGGCACCTTACCTGAGGGAACAGGAAGACGGTTCGACCCGCCACCTAACCGACATCAACGCCGACCACGCCATCGAGTTTCTGAGATCCGCCGATCAGGCCAGCCCGTTTGCGCTGACTCTGAGTTTCAACGCCCCTCATGCCGAAGATTCCAACGAACGTCAGTTCATCTGGCCCGAAGCCATGGACGGGATGTACGCGGACGTCGCCATACCCGCCCCGCCTCTTTCCGAGCCGGCTTTCTTCGAAGCGCTACCGGAGTTTCTGAAGGAGCCCTCGCTCAACAGAGTCCGCTGGTACTGGCGATTCGATACGCCCGAGAAGGCGCGGGACATGACGCGCGGACACCTGCGGATGATCACCGGTGTCGATGCGGCCATCGGCCGGGTTCTAGCCGAACTTGAGTCCCTCGAGCTCGCGTCCAATACCGTCGTCATCATGATGGGTGACAACGGGTATTTCCTGGGAGAGCGCGGGTATGCCGGAAAATGGCTGCCGCACGAGCTTTCGATCCACGTGCCGCTGATCGTGTTCGACCCACGTATCCAGGAAGAATCGCGAGGAAGAGTTCCCTCGCAGACGGTCCTGAACATCGATATAGCGCCGACGTTGCTCGACCTGGCCGGTGTCGATGTCCCGGGCACCATGCAGGGCACGAGCCTGGTGCCGATCCTTGGTGGCGAGTTACCCGCGGAGTGGAGAAGTGACTTCTTCGTCGAGCATCTCTTCGACCATCCACGGATCCCGAAGCACGAGGGCGTGAGGGGTGAACGGTACAAATACGCCAGGTACTTCGAGCAGGAACCCGTATACGAAGAGTTGTACGACCTCCTCGTGGATCCCATGGAAACCAGGAACCTGGCCGGAGATCCCGACTACCTCGAGATCCTGACGGAGCTGAGAAGCCGCACGGACGAGCTCCAAGCCGAGTACGAATCGAGCCGGTGACTTATCTGCCGCCCGTCGGTAGTTCCACGGGATCAGGGTCGACACCGACCAGCGGGATCGATTCTCCCAACGCCATCCGTAACGCCGTCAGCTGCTGCCGCAAAGCTCGTTTTCTGCCGGCGTAGTCTTCGTCGTCGATCAGATTGTGGAGCTCGTAGGGGTCGTTCTTCAGGTCGTACATCACCCAGTCCCCGGCGTGATGCATGGCGTATATCCACTCTTTGGTGCGAATACCTCTCCAGTCGGTACCCGGCCCGCCGCCGCGGTGGACATTGAACAGGAATGCCGCCTCTCGTTGCTCGCTGGAGGTGCCTTCGAATAGTGCGGAGAGATCCAACCCTTCGACGGCGTCGGGTACGGCTACGTCGCTGAGGCCTAAGATCGTGGGCATCATATCGACGGTGGTCACCAACCAATCGTGCTCCTGGCCAGGCTCGATCCTTTCCGGATACCGGAGAATGAAGGGGATATTGATCGATTCTTCCCAGGGGCGCTGTTTGAGCCTGTGTCCCTGAGACCCGAGCATGTCGCCGTGATCTGCCGTAAATACCAGGATCGTATTGTCTGCCACACCCGCCTCCGCCAAAGCATCGGACAACCTGCCGATATTGGCATCGAGGCTCGTTATGGCCGCATAGTAGAGACGCAGGGTCTCTTCATTGTCGATCGGCACATTGGGACGGCTGGCCAGTCTGGAGCCTTCGTACATATCCACGTACCGCTGTGGCACCAGATCGTAGGGATTGTGCGGTGGCCCATAGGATAGAAATAGGCCGAATGGTTTCTGTCGGTTGCTCTTGATGAACTCGATCGCGAGGTCCGTTTGCACGTCGGGTTCCCAGCCCTCCGCTACAACGGGTTCGGTTGCATCATTGAGCCAGTAACGGGCTCGGTCATGCCTGTGGGAGACGTTGCGGACCGCCCAATAATCCCAGCCACGCCTCGAGGTAGCGTCAACCGGGTTGTCACGATCCCCTGATAGATGCCACTTGCCTATGTAGCCGGTGGTGTAGCCCTGTTGTTGCAACACCTGTGGAAAGATCACGGCATCATCCGGCATGCGAATGTCGTTGTGCATGACGCCCGTGGAATGACTGTACCGGCCGGTCATGAGTTGTGCGCGAAAGGGGGTGCACACCGGCTGCCCCGAGATCGCATTGCGGATCAGCACCCCCTCGGCGGCCAGCGCATCCAGATTGGGCGTGATGATCTGGGAATTGCCCATGGCGCCCATTGCGTGGGCGCGCATCTGATCCGCGATCACGACGACGATATTGGGATGGTCGCGATCGGAGGCCGCCACCTCGCCTTGCTGTGTCTCACGCACATCCGAGGAATCACACGCCGCCAGGAAGAGTGCGGCAAATACGCCGATGGCGGTTCCAGCTGCACGCACGGGGTACAGGCCGGTGTATCGCGGTCTCGTCATCGCAGCGGTCGACTACCCCGCCCCATGATCGGCCCCGTCGATCGCATCTCCGTCACCGCGTGTGAAGAGAAGTCATCCCCGTTCTCGAGCATCCACGCATCCAACGCGCGCCGCAAATCAAGCTTCACGTACGCGTACTCCGCGTCACCGGCCAGGTTCACAATCTCCTCCGGATCATTCTTCAGATCGTACAACTCCTCACCAAACTGCACATACAGATTGTATTTGAAGTCGTGTGTGCGAATCGATCGGATCGGATTCACCCACTGTTGTTTCCCATAGTACTGGGTCACTACGAATTCACGCGCCGCCCCCTGGTCACCGCCCGTCAACAGCGGCTTATACGAAATGCCGTCGACCTCAGGAATCTCGAGTCCCGCCAGATCCAAAATGGTCGGCACGATGTCCACATTCACCCAATCGTGGTCACGCTCCACATACGGTGCCACCCCACCCAAACCACGCGGCACGCGCACCAACCCCGGAACACGAATCATGTGCTCATACATGAACGGTCCCTTGAACACGAGCCTGTGGAACGTGTCCATATCTCCGTGATCCGAGGAATACACGATGATCGTATTCTTCCACATCCCGTTCGCCTTCAGCCCCGCGAGCACACGTCCTACCTGATCATCGACCAACCCTACCTTCTGGCGATAGTAGTCACGGTAGTACTGCCACTCGTCCTCCTCCATGCCGTGAATGATCTGCCCCTGGTTGTCCTCCATGAACGCCAACTGGGGCCACGGTTTCGCTTCCAGGTCCTCCTCGTACCAACTCTCACCCAACACGGCCTCTTCATACCGCGCGGGATCACGATCAGGCCGATTTTGGAAGTGGTAGATGTCGTGCGGATCGTTGTACATCAGGAACATGAACAACGGACGCTCCCCGCCCGAGTTGTCCTCCATGAACGACAGCGCCAGCTCCGTCGTCTCCTCATCGTCACCTCCGGTCTTCACATCCCAGCCCGAGTTCCCTACGACGTCATCCCCCAAGTGCCACTTGCCCATGAACGCCGTCAGGTACCCACTGTCCTGAAGGCGCTTCCCGATCGTAGGCAGCGCCAGCTCCGTCCCACCGGCCGCGCCCCGGTTGTTCATCATCCCGGTCTTATGCGGATAGAGTCCGGTCATGATCGACGAACGACTCGGTGAGCACTGGGGGGTTGTCACAAACGAGTGCTCGAACACCACGGACTCCCGCGCCAGCGCATCGATATTCGGCGTGTCGTAGAAGGAGTCCACGAATCCCATCGCCTGATAGTGCTGTTGATCCGAGAAGATGAACACCACGTTGGGCCGCTGCACGCCCTGCGCAGGGTTGCAGGCCGTCGACGAGAGTGAGGCCAAGGCGACCGTCCGTAGCAGAACTACCCGTACGGACGTCAGTCTGGATGAGAATTGGTCGAGAATCAAAGTCGGTTGCTCCAACCCAAGTAACCGCCTCTCAGGGAGCGGCTGCCGTGAACTGGTATCGGCCCGAACCCAGCGACAAGCGAACGGTATCGGACCTTGTGGCGGGCAGCGGCCGTAGCGCGGAAACGTCGGCGACGAGTCGCCCTCCTTCCCGGACCGACAGTCCTTCCGACGTTGGGATCTGCACGACCGCCTGGGTATTGACCGGGACCTCCACGTCCAGTTGAAGCTGCCCGTCTGCGACGCGCCATCGGCTGGAGATGGTCCCTCGCACGGACTCGTAGCTCGCCTCCACCCACTCCAGATCTCCGGTCACCGACGGCTCGATCCTGAAGCGGTCGAATCCAACAGCCTGTTGCTCCGGTGTGATTCCACCCAAGGATTTGAAGAACCACTCGCTCACGGATCCGAACATGGGATGGTTCTGCGAGTAGACGTTGTCGCTCGCAGCCCAGGTCTCCCAGAGGGTAGTCGCTCCGTTCTCCAGCATGTGACCCCACCCAGGGTAGGTCGCCTGGTCCACGAGGCGGTAGGCGACGTCGGAGTGACCCGTCGAGGAGAGCGCGTTCAACAGATACTTGGTGCCGAAGATTCCGGTCGCCACGTGTCCGTCGTGGTCGTCGACAACGGCTTCGACCATTCGATCGATGGTGCGGTCGGACTCGTTGTCGGGTGAGAGCCTTAAGTACAGGGCGGTGGCCTGTGCGGCCTGAGTGGCGATTCCGAACCGCCCAGTCCCTTGGTCGAGGAATCGCTCGACGAAGGCTGCTTCGATGCGTAGAGCGAGCCTCCGATAGCGATCCGCGTCGTCCGATCTCCCGAGCAGTCCGGCGAAGCCGGCCACCAAAGATGCCGCTTGGTGGAATTGAGCCGTGGCCATCAACTCGATGGGCTTGGGATCGAGACTCTCGTGGTCTCCGATGCAACGGTCGATGATATAGCCGTCGGAAGACTGCTCCAAGAGGTCTACCCAGGTCCTGGCCGCATCGAAATGCTCTTCGACGATTCGGCGGTCGCCGTAGTACTGATACAGTTGAGAAAGCAGCAGCGGGTGGGCGAGCCCCCATCCGATGGGGCCGGCTCCGTCAGCGAAGTTCGCAGCGGCGACCCCCACGAACGGTGCCGTTTCGGTGAACCACCCTTCTGCGCGACGAGCGTCCCGATGGTCGGATACCGTCTTCGCATAGAAGGTGGCCATGTCGAAGTTGTAGATCGCCATCTCGCTCGAGGCGACGATGTCCCCCCCGTACTGGAATTTTTCCCGGGCGGGGCAGTCGGACTGGACGCTGAAGAGATTGCTGAGGAAGGTCCACCGGACCATTTGCTGAATACGATTGAAGCGCTCGTTCGAGCAACGGAACGAACCCGCTGATTCGACATCCGTATTGAGCCGGAGACCCTCCAGAGAGCCGAGATCGGGTTCCCCTGGAAACCCCGTGACCTCCACATACCGAAATCCGTGATAGGTGAAGCGGGGTGTGTATTGCTCGGGATCGCCGCCCCGGAGCGTGTAGGAATTGGCCTGCCACGCGATTTCCGGTGCTCCAGGCCCGCCTCGTGGCGTACCGTCGGAGGCGAGTCCCTTGATCTGGCCAACGACCGATGTCATCGGATTCAGCCTGCCATCGGCATGGAGGAGCTCACCCATGCGCATGCCGACGGTCGTGCCTCGCGGTCCTCGCACGTGGAGGCGGGCCCAACCGGCGAAGTTCTGACCAAAGTCGAAGATGTAGACGCCTTCCTCGACCTCGGTCACACTGATCGGGGACAGCGTTGTCGTCACCCGGATCGGGGGGAGTGGTGACGCGTTCAACTCACCCGACTCGGGCCGCTCAGAGTCGGTATCAGACGCTCGGTCCCAACCGGAGTCGTCGAAACCGGGCGCATCCCATCCGGACTGCTCCAACCTGGCATCGTACTTCTCGCCGAGATAGACGCTGTTCCTGAGTATGGGACCGTCGGCGACCCGCCACGTTTCGTCGCTCACCAGAGTCTGCGACGTGCCGTCCCGGTACTCGATGACGAGCTGGGCCAGAAGCTTGGGACGCCCGACCACGAGGTGGTCGCGGATGTTGATCCGGCCCCACATACGCAACGGAAGCGGATTGTACCAACCGTTTCCAAGCATGGCACCGATTACGTTTTCGCCTTGGCTCAACCGCTGCGTCAGGTCGTGGCAGGTGTAGTACGTTCGCTTTTGGGCACTCGTCCACGCCGGATCGAGCGCATGGTCCGAAAGCGAACGGCCGTTCAGACGGAACTCGTGGTAGCCCAAGGCAGCCACGTACAGGCGGGCACGCTGGATCGGCTTCTCGACCTGGAAGCTCCGGCGAAACAGTGGCGCGGGGTCGTCCTCATAGAACTCTTCCTCGTTCACGGGAAGGGCCTTCCCGTCCGAGATCCAGGTCCCTGTCCAGTCTGAAGGAGACAGTAGCCCCATTTCCCACCAAACGGTCGGACTCGGAGGCGACTTCCGGCCCTCGCCGTCCCATACCTCCACCTGCCAATAACAACGTTGGCCGCTCTTCAGCGGCCTCCCGTCGTACTCGATGTGAAGCTGCCGATTCGATGACACACGACCGCTGTCCCAAAGGTCTGCTGTCTCTCCCACAAGCTCATCGGCCGAGGTGGCGACCCGAATCCGGTAGGCCGCCTGAGACTGATTTCGTGCGTCACCGTCAGCGCCGAGCCGCCAACTCAGGCGGGGACGACGGGCATCGGTCCCGAGTGGGTTGTGACGGGACTCGCATCGAAGGTCGAAGGGGGAGATCAGCGCGTCGTCCGGCGCATCCTCAGATGCCGATCGCTCGCTGGCGAGCAGGGAGTTGCCGGCCGCCGAGGTGACGATCGCTCCCACACCTGCGGCCACCGAACCGCTCAAGAAATCGCGTCTACGCATCGCGGATACGCGCGAGAAAGACCGCATTCGTCGCGACGTGTCTCATCCGCCTGTGAACTCCACGCCCGTGTCGTCCCCGTAGTGTTCCCGGAGTCGCCTCAGCTCCGCCTTGAGCGTGGCGACCAAGTCCGCACGCTCCGGCGCGTCGTACACGCTTCGCATCTCCTGCGGATCGTCTACGAGATCGAACAACTCCCACTCTTCGGTCTCGTAGTAGTAGATCAACTTGTGTCGGTCGGTGCGGACACCGTAGTGCGGCGCGACCCTGTGCGGCGAGGGATACTCGTAGTAGTGGTAGTAGATCGAGTCGCGCCAGTCACTCGGGGTCTCGCCCGCCATGAGGCCCAGCAGAGAATTCCCTTGGATATCGGCCGGCACGGTTTCGCCCGCCAACTCCAGGAACGTCGGCGCGTAGTCGATGTTCTGGATCAACTGTGGCACGCGCGTACCCGCGGGGATTCTTCCCGGCCAGCGCGCCACAAAAGGCATTTCCAGCGACTCCTCGTACATCCAGCGCTTGTCGTACCAGCCGTGCTCGCCCAGGTAAAAGCCCTGGTCGGAGCTGTAAATGACGAGCGTATTCTCGGCCAGGCCGGACTCGTCCAGGTAATCGAGCACACGCCCGATGCTGTCGTCGATTCCTGCGATACACCGCAGGTAGTCCTTGATGTAGCGCTGGTAATACCAGCGAACGAGGTCGTCGCCCTGCGGGTTCGCGGCGTAAAAGGCAGCATTTCTCGGATCGTAGGCCGCATTCCAGTCCGCCTTTTGCGCGTCCGTCATCCTGTCGTAGGTCGCGGCCAGGTTACCGATGTCGCCGGGCACTTCGGGATTTTCCGGTTTGATCTTGAGATCGTAGGCGGGCATCATGTGATCGCGAATCGACATCTCCTGATCGCCAGCCGGGAAGGCGCGGCCGCTGTAGTCGTCCAACAGCGTCGGGGGCTCCGGAATGTCGAGGCCTTCGTAGGTCATCAGGTGATCGGGGCCGGGCATCCAGTTCCGGTGGGGCGCCTTGTGCTGGCACATGAGCAGGAAGGGCTTCTCTCCGTCGCGGCCGTTCCGCAGCCAATCCAGCGAAAGATCCGTGACGATCTCCGTTACGTAGCCCTCGATCTGCTCGTCACCCGCGGGGGTTCTGAAATCCGGGTTGTAGTAGTGCCCTTGACCCGGGAGCACCTTCCAGAAGTCGAAGCCCTCCGGCTCGGAGCGCAGGTGCCACTTCCCAATCATCGCCGTCTCGTACCCGGCCGCCTGCAACATCTTGTTAAACGTCGGCTGCGACATGTCGAACGGGTCCCGCGCGCCGTTGTCGATCTTGCCGTTGATGTGGCTGTGCTTTCCGGTGAGCACCACGGCGCGGCTGGGGGCACAGATCGAATTGGTGCAGAAGCTGTTCAGGAAGATCGCGCCTTCATTGGCGATCCTGTCGATGTTCGGAGTCTGGTTTATGCGCGAGCCGTAGGCCGAGATGGCCTGTGTGGCGTGGTCGTCGGAGAAGATGAAGACGATGTTCGGGCGCTCCTGCCCCATTGCCGGCGCGCAGCGGGCCAGGAGCGGAAGTGAAGCGAGCGCATACGCTCCGGCGCCGAGCCGGGCAGCCCGTTCGAGCGCTTCGCGGCGCGTGATCGTGCCGGATGCGGACCGATCGGTGGTCCTGCCGGTGGAGGGGTCCTTCATTCAGCTCTCCTCAGGGATAGTACCAGGCTTCTTCGTGGAACGACCCCAACATATCCACCGCTCGTGCCATTCGCTCGTGCGTTCATGCCTCGGAGCAGACATTGCACTAAAGTGACGCTGCGGAACTCAACGTCTCCAAAATGGCAGCAACGAATATGCAGGCTTTTGGGCATGTCGATTACCTGTGGGATCGTGAACATGCGACGGCGCTCGGGGAGGATCAGGTCGCTCTGTTTCTCTATCGATCCAATCTCCTGGGTGCCGACTTGCGCATCACGAACTACGGGGGGGGCAATACGAGCTGCCGGACGGTGGAAGAGGATCCGCTAACCGGTGAAGAGGTCGAAGTCCTGTGGATCAAGGGCTCGGGTGGCGATATCGGCACGCTCGATCGGAACGGCGTCGCTGGACTATACCTGAATCGGATTCAGAGCCTGAAACAGGCATATCGAGGCATCGACCACGAGGACGATATGGTCGCTCTGCTATACCATTGCCTTTACGACCTGGACAGCCGCGCACCCTCTATCGACACGCCCCTGCACGGCCTCCTGCCCTTCGCGCACATCGACCACCTGCACCCGGATGCCGTGATCGCCGTGGCGGCCGCCAGAGACAGCGAGGCCATCACGAAAGAAATCTGGGGCGGTGCGATGGGTTGGGTTCCGTGGCAGCGGCCGGGGTTCGATCTCGGCATCAAGCTGGAGGCTTGCCTAGCCGCGAATCCCGGAATTCGGGGGATCGTCTTGGGCGGCCACGGACTCTTCACCTGGGGCGATACGTCGCACGACTGTTACCTGAATAGCCTCGAAGCCATCGAACAGGCATCCCAATTCGTCGCAGATCGTCAGCCAAAGGATCGCGCCGTGTTCGGCGGAGCGGAATTGGCGAGTCTCCGGGAGGCATCACGTAGGCGCCAAGCCGCGAAGCTAGCGCCGATACTGCGGGGATTGTGTTCCAGCGAGCAGGCAATGATCGGACACTTCGCCGATGATGATCGGGTCTTGGAATTCATCAACAGTCGGGACCTGGCTCGACTGGCGCCCCTGGGCACTTCCTGCCCCGATCACTTTCTGCGAACGAAGATTCAGCCGCTCGTCCTGAACATCGCAAGCGATGAAGATCTCTCGGCTGCGGAAGCGATCAGAGAAACGCTCCTCCCCTCTTTCGAACGCTACCGAAGGGAATACGAAGACTATTACGATGCCTGCAAGAGCTCGGACAGTCCGGCAATGCGTGACGCCAATCCGGTCGTGATCCTCTATCCCGGCGTCGGCATGTTCACGTTCGCCAAGAACAAGCAGACGGCGCGGGTCGCGAGCGAGTTCTACTTAAACGCCATCAACGTCATGCGTGGCGCCGAAGCGCTCTCGGAGTACACGGCCCTGCCCCGGCAGGAGGCGTTCGATATCGAGTATTGGCTCCTGGAAGAAGCGAAGCTGCAACGTCAGCCCGCTGAAAAACCCCTTTCCCGGAAGGTGGCACTGGTTACGGGAAGCGCGGGCGGCATCGGGAAAGCCGTCGCCGCGAAATTCATCGAGGAGGGCGCCTGTGTCGTCCTGAACGATATCGATGCCGACCGACTGGAGGCGACGAGAGAGGAGTTTCTGCGGAGATACGGACGGGACGCATCAGTCGCCACCGTGCTGGACGTGACGAGCTCATCGGATGCCGCCGATGCATTCGATCTCGCGGCGTTGGAATTCGGAGGAGTCGATATCGTCGTGAACAATGCGGGCATATCGATCTCCCGCGCCATGGAAGACTACACGGAGGAAGAGTATGACCGCCTCCTGGACGTGCTGGCGAAAGGACAGTTCCTGGTGAGTCAGGCCGGCGTCCGCACCATGAAGAAGCAGGGGATGGGCGGCGACATCGTGAACATCGTGAGTAAGAATGGAGTCGTTGCCGGCCCCAAGAATCTGGCGTACGGAACCGCCAAGGCCGCGCAGGCACACATGACGCGCCTGATGGCCGCGGAGCTCGGGGACGATGGGATTCGAGTGAACATGGTCAATCCCGATGCGGTGATCGAAGGGAGCAATATCTGGGCGGGCGGATGGGCTGAAGAGCGTGCCGAGGCCTACGGCGTTTCACTGGAAGAGCTACCGGCCTTCTATGCACGACGAACCCTCCTGAACGAGGTTATCACGCCTGGTGATATCGCGGACGGTGTATTCGCCTTCGTCTGCGGCCTACTGACCAAGAGTACCGGCTGTGTGCTGAATGTGGACGGCGGGCTCGCCGCTGGTTTCGTGAGATAGGCCCATAATGCCCGAAAAGTCTCTCACCAAGCGCCTCGACGCCGTACACGAGTATGAGCGCACGCCGATTCCCCCCGAAAAGCTCAAGGGGGCCAAGAGCTTCTGGGGCATGTATGCCGGCGAGCATACCGCGGGAACCGAGTTCGTCATCGGCCCGCTCTTCGTCGCGCATGGAGTCACCGCCGCCGATTTGGTGGCGGGCCTGCTGATTGGCAATGTCTTGGCGGTGCTCAGTTGGGCCTTCATTTGCGCGCCGGTAGCGACCAAGACCCGGATTACGCTCTACTACCAACTGGAAAAGATCTGCGGGGCGCGGCTCGCCGCGGTCTACAACGTCGTCAACGCGCTGATGTTCTGTTTCTTGGCAGGCTCGATGATCGCCGTTTCAGCAACGGCGGTCGGCATGCCTTTCGGGCTGGCCATGCCTTCACTCGGAGACTGGCTGCCGAACAGCATCGGCTGGATCGTCGCTGTGGCAATCATCGGATCGATTACGACGGTCGTGGCGATGTTCGGTTATGGCCTGGTATCCCGCGTTGCGAACGTCGCCGCGCCCTGGATGATTCTCGTCTTCATCGCAGCGGCGGTTGCGGTCCTCCCGGAATTGGGCGTCCACTCGCTGGCCGACTTTTGGCCGGTGGCGAAGGAGAAGATCTGGACCGGGGTCCCGTTGACCGGCCAAAGCAAGTTCTCCTTCTGGCATGTGATGTTTTTTGCTTGGTTCGCCAACATGGCCATGCATATCGGGATGGCCGACATGTCGATCCTGCGCTACGCCAAGAAGTGGCAACACGGCTTCGCCTCGTCGGCGGGCATGTTCATGGGCCACTACATCGCCTGGCTGGCCTCGGGAATTCTCTATGCCCTGTTCCTGCTGGAATCCAATCAGAGCGCCGAATTCGCGCCGGGTCCGATCGCGTATCGCGCCGCAGGAGTCGCCGGGGCGATCTGTGTCGTGATCGCGGGCTGGACCACCGCGAACCCCACGATCTACCGCGCGGGCCTCGCGGTACAGGCCATTCGGCCGGGTTGGAAGACCTGGAAAGCAACGCTGCTCGTGGGGGCGATTACGACGTTGGCGGCCTGTTTTCCGGCACTCGTGATGAAGCTACTGGACTTCGTAGCCCTGTACGGCCTGATCCTCATGCCGATGGGCGCGGTGATCATCATCGACTTCTACGTATTGCCCAAGATGAACCTTAGGCAGAATCATGCCGAGTTCGCGGGAGTTTCGTTCAGCGCTGCCGCGGCCCTCACGTGGATTTTGACTCTGGGCACGTGCCTTTTCCTCAATATCTCCCTGGGCATCGAAGTCTTCTTCCTCGGCCTGCCGGGGTGGTTCATCGCAGCGCTTCTTTACGTGGTCTTGAGCAAGTGGTATCAGGGGAAGGTGAAGAATCCCGGGCCAGGAGTCGCGGGCTAAGCGTATGCAAATATTCGTCAAACTCATCAGCATGGCAGGCCTCGGCCTCACGCTCATTCCGGCCTTTCTGGTCTTCGCGGGAAGCATCGACCTTGCAGCCCACAAGAACCTCATGATCCTAGGGGCTGTCCTGTGGTTCGCGTCTGCTCCCTTCGCGTTCGGGAGGGAAGAAACCACTGAGGCCGGAGCAGAGTGATCACACTATCGCCCGTTCGCCGATCGTAAACCACAGGTCGTGGATTCCACCTCATGCATCTCGATATCGACTCCCACAACGCGTCCGGCCTCTCGAAACACGAAAAGCGATTCGAGTTCCTAGTGGGTCAACTGAATGACGCGGGCATCGATGCGAGCGCGGTCGTGGAGCGGCTCTCGGCCTTCCAGGTAGCGATCCCGAGTTGGGCGCTGGGGACGGGCGGTACACGGTTCGCGCGATTTCCGGGTGGGGGAGAGCCCCGCAACCTGGAAGAGAAAATCGCCGACGTGGGACTGATTCATGCGCTCACCCGTACCGCCGGTGCGATTTCCCTGCACATCCCCTGGGATATCCCCGAAGATGCGCATGCCATCCGGGAGTTGGCGGCCAGTCACGACCTGCGGTTCGACGCGGTGAACTCCAACACCTTCCAGGACCAGTCTGATCAGGAGCATTCCTACAAGTTCGGCTCCCTCTGCCATATGAACGCCTCTGTCAGGCAGCAGGCAATCGAGCACAACCTCGCGGTGATCGAGTACGGCAAGGATCTCGGGTCGAGGTCCCTTACGGTCTGGTTGGCGGATGGAGCGGGCTTCCCGGGGCAGCACAACTTCCGGCACGCCCTATTCAACACCCGCGACTCTCTTCGACAGATCTATGCTGGACTGCCCGCGGACTGGCGGCTCTTCATCGAGTACAAACCCTACGAGCCCAATTTCTATGCAACGGTGATTCAGGATTGGGGCACCTCGCACTTCCTGGCCCAATCCTGCGGCGAACGGGCCCATTGTCTCGTGGATCTGGGCCATCACCTGCCCAATACCAACATCGAGCAGATCGTCGCGACCCTGCTCGCCGTCGGGAGGCTCGGAGGCTTTCACTTCAACGACAGCAAATTCGGCGACGACGACCTGACCGTGGGCAGCATCAAGCCCTATCAGCTCTTCCTCATTTTCCATGAATTGGTATGGGGCATGGCCAACAACCTGGCCGACAATCCTCCCATCTCCTACATGATCGACGCGAGCCACAACCTCAAGGACCCGCTCGAGGACCTCATGCAGTCGCTCGAGTCCATCTTGGAAGCCTATGCTCGGGCGCTCACCATCGATCATGTCGCGCTGGATGCGGCACAGATGGACAACGATGTCCTGGCGGCCGAGGCCATCTTGCAAGCCGCGTTCAGAACGGACGTGCGTCCCCTCCTGCGAGAGTCACGGCTGCGCACTGGCGGCGCACTCGATCCCATCGGCGTGTACCGCGACTCAACTGCGCGCAAGCAATTGATACGAGAGCGAGGGGACAAGACGATCGCGACGGGCCTCTAGTCGGATGCTCGTGACCGCCATCTTCGATATCGGGAAGAGCAATAAGAAGTTTTTTCTCTTCGATGAAGACCTGCGTGAGGTGCACAGCGACTACGTACACATCACGGAGAAAGCAGACGAGGACGGCTTCCCCTGTGACGACCTGGACGCGATCCGCTCCTGGATGATGGGCCGTGTGGATTCTGTGTTGAACCACCCGGACCATCAGCTGACCGCCATCAATTTCTCCACCTATGGCGCGACGCTCGTCCACCTGGATGAGTCAGGAGACGTCGTTACGCCCCTCTACAATTACCTCAAGCCCTTTCCCGAAGATCTCCTGGAACGGTTTTTCGGCGAATATGGCCCCGCAGAGGAGTGGAGCCGAAGAACCGCCTCTCCCAACCTGGGAATGCTCAATTCCGGACTGCAGTTGTACTGGCTCAAGCATCACAAGCCTTATGCGTTCCGCCGCATTCACCGGAGTCTGCATTTCCCCGAGTATCTGGCCTTCCTGTTCACGGGCGAACACCAGAGCGGATATCCCAGCATTGGATGCCATACAGGCATGTGGGACCACGATGCGGGGCGCTACCACGAATGGATCGCGCGGGAGGGGCTGGGCGCATTGTTACCGAGCCCGATGTCTGCGACGAGCCACCGCCTGGTTTCCTTGGGCGGAAGGACCGTTCGGGTCGGATCAGGCATTCACGACAGTTCTGCCGCTCTGATTCCCTATGGTCGCCTGAGCGGAGACGCGCCCTTTATGCTCATGTCCACGGGCACGTGGAGCATCGTCCTGAATCCCTTCAACAGCGAGGTGCTGACGACCCGGGAGCTCGAGCTCGATTGCCTCACTTACCTGCAAGCGGACGGACAACCCGTCAAAGCAGCTCGCCTGTTCTTGGGGAATGAGTACAAGATTTGGGCGAGACGCCTGGCGACGTTTTATGGACAGCCGTACGAAAAGCACCGCGACGTGCAATTCAACGCCACCTGCTATCAGAGAGTTCAGGAGATGTCGGGCCCTGTGTACAAATGGGAGAGCATTCAGGCGCCGGGGCGGGATTTCTCTCGAATAGCACAAACCGACCTGAGTCGCTTCACCTCCTATGAAACCGCCTACCATGGGTTGATGCACGAACTCACGGAGCTACAGGTACAAGCGATTCGACTTGCAGGCGGATCGAGCAGCGTGGGGCGGATCTACCTCGATGGTGGGTTCGTGGGGAACTCGGTGTTCATCGAAATGATTCGAGGCAAAACGCCCGCGTATGAGCTGATCGTGGCGGATATGCCACTGGGGTCCGCACTAGGTGCCGCCGAAGTGATGACGCACTGAGACTCATTCAATGAGCATAGGCGGCGCCGTAATCCGGCAGTACGACGCCCGTCTCCTGTGCGTAGGTCTCCCATTCCGCGATGAGCGCCTCCAGGCGTTCAGGCTGCTGCTGGGCAAGATCGACCTGTTCGCTTGGATCGTCCACAAGATTGTATAGGCGCCAACGATCGTGCGTAATCTGTGGGTCGCGCGGCCGCCACGGAATTGCCGCCGGGTCCCAGACGATTTTCCAGTCACCCTGTCGAATGGCGCGGCGCTCGAACAGCTCCCAGCCCATGACGTAGTCCTCGGCATGAACGCTTGCGCTGGCGCCTGCGAGCGCGGGAAGCATGGAGGCACCACGCAGCGGTAACACCTCCCGTCCATGGAACGTCTCGGGATGCTCGATCCCGGCCAGTTCCAAGATCGTCGGCAGCACGTCCATGACCGTCGTCATCCCGCGATGGATCGCGTCGCCCGGCACCGTCTTCGGGTAATGCACGATCGCCGGCACGCGGATCCCGCCTTCGGTGGTGAAAGCTTTGAACATGCGAAATGGTGCGGCACCCGCGCGCGCCCAGTTGGGGCCATACCAGAGGTACGAGTCCGCCTTGCCCATGTTGTCGAAGCTATTGTCGCAGCACTCCGCTACCCATTCGCCCAACGCATCCCAACCGACTTCGAGGTGTGCGCCCTCGGGACCGTTGTCCGACATGAAGAAGATGGAGGTGTTGTCGAACTCCCCCCGACGCTCGAGCGCGTCGAACACGGTTCCGAGATAGCGATCGAGGTCATCGACCATAGCTGCGTAGATCTCCATCTTGCGGGCGGCGACCTGTTTTTCCCGGGCCGATAGAGCCTCCTGCGCCGGCTCGCCGGGAACCCGCGGCACCTCGTGCATGCCCTCAGTCGGTAAGCCCGATGCCTGCAGTCCGGCGAAGCGTGAGGCTTGCAGGGCATCGTAGCCCGCGTCGTAACGCCCGGCGTACTTCGCAATGGACTCGGCGGGCGCTTGCAATGGCCAATGCGGCGCTGTGAGAGCCAGGCACGCAAAAAAAGGCCGCCCGTCGTCCGGACGGTCCTCCAGATACTCGATGAGACGCTCACTGTACGCCCGGCTCGAATAGAACTCCGCAGGCAATGGGACTTCCTTGCCGTCTTCACGATACATCGCTGGATTCGGACCCAGGATGGGCAAGTCGTTGAAATGCCCGCCTCCCCCTTGCACCAGCGCGAAGGACCGTTCGAATCCACGTGCCGCCGGGCTCGTGTCTTCGTCCAACCCCAGATGCCACTTGCCCGCCATGTAGGTGTGGTAGCCCGCGCCCCTGAGTATTTCGGGCAGCGCGGCCACGCGGGTGCTCAAATGCCCTTCGTACACGGGGCGGGCCTGTTGATTGGCCCGCAGCTCCTCGAACATGTTCCCGAGCCCGGCCAGGTGGTTGTCCGTGCCCGACATCAGCATCGAGCGGGTCGGTGAGCACGTCGGGGCGGAGTAGAACTGGGTCAGCCTGACCCCTGCCCTGGCGAGCGCGTCGAGATTGGGCGTTTCTATTTCCCCGCCGAACGCGCCGATATCCGTGTAGCCGAGATCATCGGCTACGATCAGCAGGATATTGGGTCGGTCCCCGGCCACCCCTGCCGGCACCTGGTCATCGGGCGGCGCGCTGCACGCCCCGAGCAGCCAACTCGCCGAGCAGCCAACTCGCCGATAAGCGTGCACGTGTCATAGCCACGGAGCTAAAGGCTACCGGCTGGCGCACATCATATGATCGTGCCGGTTGGCCCCAGAATCGTATTCGCCATCGGTCTCAACCATGCAGCCCGCCACGATATCGACTCCCTGAATCCCGAACTGGCTCTCGAAGCCCTGCAGCATGGAGTCGTGTGTCACATACATCTCATTGGCCAGTTCTTGCCGCAGCTCCGTCAAGATATCGGCATACGCAGGGTCGTCTATCAGGTTGACCAGGCCGTCGGGGTCGTTCTCGTAATCGTACAACTCCTCCGGCACTCGGTCGGAAAAGAGATCCACCCGTTCCTGTATGGCGGAGTCCGTCTTGCCGGCCTCGAGCATCGCGGCCCAGGTAGGGCCGTTCATGGACTCCATCTGCACTCGTTCGAGGCCGTAAAAGGGGTTGTAGATGTACCCGAACTTCCTATTCTGCAGCGCCCGCATGTGCAGAGGAGTGTTGTTGAAGGGCCTGTTGAATTCGGTGAACACAGAAGTGCGCCAACCTTGCTCGGCCCCCGTGAGTAACGGCAAGAAGGACTCGCCGTCCATGTTGGGAACCTGCGTGAGACCTGCTGCCTCCAGGATCGTCGGCATGTAATCGATGCCCGAAATGAAGTGCGTCGTGTCGACGGTACCGGGTGTCGTCTTGCCAGGCCACCGCACGATCCAGGGCGTTTTGGTGCTGTTGAGGTAGGCGTTGGCTTTGGCGAAAGGAAAAGAAGAGCCGTTGTCGCTCAGGAACATTACCAGGGTATTGTCCCCGAATCCTTCGTCCTCGAGGATCTCGAGGATGGCACCGACGACATCGTCCGCGCGACGTACGCTGGTATAGTAAGCAGCGAGTTCCTCGCGTACCTCGGGCAGGTCCGGCAGGAATCCGGGCACTTCGATTTCTTCCGGTGCGTATACGCGGCTGACGGGATAGTCGTAGGCTTCCCCGCCTTTTCCATAAAAGGGCTTGTGGGGATCATGCGTGTTGAGCATCAGCCAGAAGTTCCTGTCCGTGTCCTTGGCCATCCTCAGAAAGTCCGTCATGTAGTTCTTGTAGCGCTCTACGTCCCGGCCGTTGCCCAGGTGATGCATCCATACTCCCGAGTCGGGGTCGGCTGGCCTGGGCCCCAGGTCCCATGCGAAGCGGCTGGTTGGCTGCAAGTGACGGGTCTTGCCGATACTGCCCTTGAGATACCCCGCTGCTCCAAGACTCTCTTGCAGAATGGGGACGTCATCTGCGATGGGATCGAAGCCAGGGGCGCCGTTGTTATGTGGGAACCTGCCGGTCATCAGCGTCTGTCGACTCGGCTGACAAACCGCGATGGTGACATGGCCGTTCGTGAAGCGGAGACCCTCGGACGCGAGCCTGTCGATGTTGGGGGTAATACCGTCTACAGTAGAGCCGTAGGCGCCCACCGAGGTCCACTCGAGATCATCCGCGGTTATGAGCAGGAAGTTCATGGGTTGCGGCTGATCTTGACCGGCGCCGCAACCCTGGACGAGCCACGGAATCCCAATGAGGGCAGCGCACAAAACAGCTTTCGAACGATTCATTCCACAAGGTAGGGCGCGTCGTCGTGCAAGGGACAGGCAGGTTCGCGCTTCAGCTCGCCCTGAGGCTCACCGGCCCATCGCGAGTAGCTGCGCCATTAATGCCTGCACTCCGGGATCGGAAGGACGCAGCTCGACGAGGCGCTCCGCGTAGGGGAGCGCCAGCGCGGTTCTCCCGCTGTCTCGATGGAAGACTGCCAGCGCCTGGAGGATGTCGACGTCGGTCGGGTGCAACTCCAGAGCGGATTCCAACACACCGATCGCCCGCTCGTCACCGGTCCTATTGAAAGCGACCCCCAGGACATAGGAGAACCGGGCGACTTCAGGCGCCCCCGCGGCCGCACGCTGCAGCATCGGAAGCGCCTCGGTGACACGACCCTGCCGCACGCGCAACAGACCCATCGCATGAAGCAAAGCCGGGTCATCGGGGACGCGACGCAGGCCTTCGCTCAGCACGACTTCCACGTCGGAATCGCGACCCTGAGCGCGCAGCAGATCGGCCAGGTTCGTGTAGGCCGGCACGGACGTCGAATCCAACGACAGCGCCTCCCGGCCGGCCGCTTCGGAGCGCGCGGCGTCACCCCGCTGCGCCCACAATTGGGCCAGGTTGAGGTGGGCGCTCGGGTGATCGGAATTGACCATCTGGGCGTCGACGTACTCGGCGAGTCCTTCGGCGAGGCGCGTGTTCTGCGCTCCACCGGGCAATCGTACCGCCGGCACCGGGGCGAGCAGGCGTGCGGCTTCGATTCGCACGACGCGTGTCGAGTCACCCAGGAGTCTGTACGCCAGTTGGAGCCTCACTTCGGGCGTAGACGAAGCGAGTGCCTCGAGGGCCCCCAGGCGCACGAGCGGGTCCGCGTCTTCAATCCCGAGCTCGACGGTCGCGAGGCGACCGGGCGTGCCGAGGTACGGCTCCAGCGCGGACAACGCCGAGGCGCGCACGAACCCGGACTCGCCGCGGTCGCGGGCCACACGCTCCAGCATGGCACCCGCGGTGGCCCTACCCTCCCAAGCAGCGAGGAACGCTCGAGAGAAATGGGGGACCGAATCTGCGCGCGGTCCGTACCAGGCCTCCACGGCGTCTGCCGCCCAACTCGCCGGCCGGTCCCGGTGGCAGGAGGTGCACGCGTTGGGCGCCCCCGTCACCAGAGTCAGATCGGGACGGGGCACGCGGAGGCTATGGTCCCGCCTTGGGTCCACGCCCATGTACGTGCGCTCCGGCATGTGGCAATCGACACACGCGGGTCGCGTGGCCTCCGCCAGGTGGTAGTCATGCTCGGGCGTGTCGAACACCGGCGGCGCGTGGCACTGGCTGCAGACCGCGTTCCCTCGCGCCCGCAGCCCGAGCGTGTGCGGGTCATGGCAGTCGGTGCAGGTCACCCCCGCTCGGTACATCTTGCTCTGAACGAACGACCCGTAGACATAGACCTCGCCCAGGATCTGACCATCGGGGTGATAGACGCCGTCACGCAGGAGCGCCGGTCGGTCGGAGTCCAACAATGGAGTGCCCGCGCTCCACCCCTCCGCGACCGTCGAACGACGTGAATGACAGTGGGCACAGGTTCCCACCTGGTCCGACGACGCCAGGGTCTCGGTTCTTTGAGCAATCCGCTGATCAGGGGCACGCATCCATTGCCCGCGGTCGTCGCCCGCGAGTGCGATGGCCCACGAGTCTGGAGTGTTGCCGCGGCCCGTGGCTACGCGCTCGGCGAGCGTGACGTGCTCCGCGCCCGGACCGTGACAGGCCTCGCAAGACACGTCGATCTCGGACCACGTCGTCGCGTAGCTGCTCGATGAAGGGTCGAAGTTCTTGCGCAGGTTCGTCGAATGACATTCCGCGCACTGGTAGTTCCAAGTTTGTTCGCGCCGCGTCCAGTGCAGCGCATCGGTGGGAGTGATGCGCTCATCGGGGTACAGATGGAACCATCGCTGCCCCCCGTCTCCGACGGGACGACTGTCCCAGGCGATCCCGAGCGCCTGATAGCGACCGCCCGGGAACTCTACCAGATACTGCTGCAGCGGCTCGACGCCGAACGTATAGGCGACTTCGTATGCTTCGAGCGCACCCGTCGGACTCTCCGTCTCGACGAAGAAGGTGCCGTCCCGGTTGGAGAACTTAGAAACAACTCCAAGGTGCTCGAAGCTTGCGTTGTCGAAGTCGCCGAGGACCGTGGCCTCGGTAGGCTCCTGCATCGCGAGGTCGTGGTGTGATCCAGTCCAGGCCTCGGCCTGCTCGACATGGCAGGTCGAACAGGTGTTCCGACCGACGTATTCGGCCACATCCACATCGGGAGCCGGGCCGGGGCCGCATGCCGCGGAAAACACGCAGGCGAGGGAAACCAATAGAGCCCGTCGCAGTTGAATCACGAACCCGATGATGGTCTCCCTTGTGCGATTCAGCCGCCCGGCGTGTAGCCCGGGCCCCGCAGAATCGCACCCGGTCGCGCACCGGTGACCTCGCCGTCCCGGACGACGGCGATTCCGCGCACGAACACGTGTGGGATCCCCACCGGATACTGGTGCGGTTCGGCGAACGTCGCTCGGTCCAGCACGGTCTCCGGGTCGAAGACGGTCAGGTCTGCGATCGCGCCCACATCGATCCTCCCCCGACCCTCGAAGCCGAGGCGGTCCGCGGTGGCGGATGTCATGCGGCGAACGGCCTCCTCCAGGCTGATCACACCGCGTTCGCGCACGTATACGCCGAGCACCCGCGGGAAGGTGCCGTAACCGCGCGGATGTGGGCTGGCTTCTCCGAAGTGGGAGAGGCGTCCGTCCGAACCGATCATCCCGTACTCGGACTGCATGAAGCGCTCGACGTCACCCTCGTCGAAGGCGTGGTATATGCCACCGCAGCCACCGGCCTGGTCCAACTCGATGACGAGATCCGCGATCGCGTCGGGCGTAGCGGTGACATCCCGTGATTCCAGCACCTCGGCGAGCGTCCATCCGGCCAGGTCGTCGGGGAAAGCGGCCGCCGCGTGCTCCCCGATTCGGCACGAGACGATCTGAATCTTCGACGGGTCGTCCGCAAAGCGCATCTCGACGAACGCCTCGATGTCGTCCTGGATCCGAGCACGCGTTTCGGGGTCCGCCAGCCGTCGTTCGAGCCCGCCTCCCTCCTGCGCCCACCGCGGAATCATGCTGGACAGTCCCGTGGAGGAGGCCGTGTACGGATATTGGTCGAACGTGATGTCGACGCCGTCCGCCCGCGCATCACGCATGAGCTCGATCGACAGGTCACTCTGCCCAAAGTTGCGATACCCACCGACCTTGTGGTGCGTCATCTGCACGGGAATGCCGGCCTCCCGTCCGATGCGGATCGTCTCCCGCACCGACGTGAGCACATCCACATCCTCGTTGCGCATGTGCGAGATGTAGATGCCGCCGGCGGCCGCGGCGACACGAGACAGTTCGATGACTTCTTCGGTCTCCGCGAAGCTGCCGGGCAGGTAGAAGAGCCCCGTAGAGATCCCGAGCGCGCCGTCCGTCATGCCCTGGGCCACGTACTGCTTCATGCGCTCGAGTTCATCGTCGGTGGGCCCGCGGTCCTCCGTGCCGACCACCCGCGTGCGAATCGTTCCGTGACCGATGAACATCGCGAAGTTCGGCGCGGTCCCGCCCGTCGACGTCAGCGAGTCGTAGAACGCCGCCAGGTCGAGCGGCGAGCCGCCATCGTTGCCCTCGGTGAGGGTCGTGACACCCTGAAGCACGAAGTTGTCCGCGGTCGGGATCTCAAAGATCGTGCCCCGAGAGTGCGTGTGAGGATCGATGAAGCCTGGCGAGACGACATGGCCCGCCACGTTGACCCGCTCGCCCGCCGATCGACCCACGAGATCACCGACCTCGGTGATGTATCCGTCCCGCACGCCCACGTCCGCCACGTACCGAGCGGCTCCAGTGCCGTCGACAACCGAGCCGCCCTCGAGGATCAGATCGAAATCGGCGGATGGGTCGGGGGGCGAGTCTCCGGCGCAAGCGAAAGCAGAGACCGTGAGGAGCCCCGACATAGCGACGGCCGTCAGTAGATGCCCCACGGCTCGGATCCTCACTTCAGCACCCCCTCAAGCGACAACAGGTGCTGCTCCGTAAGACCTTCCATCTCGAAGAGCGACACGCCAGACGCCCCGGCATCGCGCACCGCCCCGACGGCTCGCGCCAGATCAGCCGGGTCCAGGTCGGGCAGATACAGTCCCGCATTGAGGTGACGTCCGCTTCCTTCCAGCGCGTGAACACCGTCAAGTACGCCCTTTCCGATCCAGGGGATGTCTTCGAGATAGAAATCGTGGTAGAGCATCGGGAAGAATCGGTCGAGCGGCCACTCGTCCCACGACTGCCGAACGAGCGCGCGCGCGATGTCGGGCGTGGGGAAGACCGCCGCAGTAATGGGCTTGCCGTGCCCGTGCACGGCGTCCGCAAGCACGCGTACAGCTCCGGTGACGCTATCCCAGCGGAACCGGCGCCATTCGGCGTCGCTCGGCGGATCGGCCTCATCGAGCGGGTCGCGTCCGTACTCGGCAGCGAACTGTTCGCGGCATACGTCGCAATAGCAGAAGTCGAACTCAGCCATCTCTACGTCCTGCACGAGGTCGTACGTATCCCACAGTCCGCGAGGCAGGATGACGTCGCAATGGCGCACGTAGTCGAGGTGGACCCCATCCACCTTCGGGTTTGCTGCGAGCTCGTCGATGCGCCCCCGCAGGTATTCGCGCACCGGATCGCGGGACGGACAGACCCACCGGTAGTAACCGACATAGGGTGGGTTATCGAGCGACGACTCGAGATTCCGGCTCACAGTGAACCACTCGGGGTGGTTCTCGCTGACCCACGTGTCGCCGTTCCGGTTCAGGGTCCAGAACCAACGATGGAATTCGAGATCCTCGGCGTGCGCCGCGTCGGCCACCAGATCGATCTCGCCGCCCGAAACCAGTACGGCCGTAATGCCCGCCTCGCGTACCCGTTCGAATCGGCGCTGCCACTCCGCGGCGTCATAGTCCCTGCCGCCGTGCACCCACGTCCAAGCGCTGAACTCTGGAGGCACGAGTTCGTTGGTGGCTGCATCCTCCGAGGACGCACACGCGGGCAGAGCACCGAGCGCCACCGCACCGGCGGACGCCTTGAGGAAGTCCCTCCTTCTCATTCACGCCCCCCGACGAATCGCACCACGCCCCACATCTCCGGCACGTGCATGTTGATGACACCCTGCGGTGACCACACCCAGTTGTCTTCGGGGTGCGGCTGCTCGTCGGTGAGGACCTCCACCTTTTCGTACCCTTCGCCGACAACCTCGAGCGGCCATTGGACCCGGGAGAAATTCACCCGCCACCCATCCCCGACGTGCGGGGCGCGCCCCGGCGGGGCACCTGGCGGCCGCAGGTCGGTCCAGGGAATCGCGATCTCCACACTCCAGCCTCGGTCCACATCCGACGGGTCGTTGAGGGTCCCGTCGAGGCGCACCGCGGTGATCAGTCCCGGCATATCCCACTGAACGTGCGCCTTCCCCCCGGCTGAATACGGCTTGTCCAGGAAGAGGTCGAACTCGGTTCCGAGCGCGTTGATCTCCAACTCGAAGTATTCCAGCCCGTCGCCGTCCGGATCGAGGAAGACCTCGAAGTCGTGATCCCGATAGATGATCGCGTCACGCTCCGTCAACGTGCCCCAGAGGTGAGGCTCCTCCAGCGCCGCGCCGACGTACAGGTACTCGTCGTCCCAAAGCAGCTTGGCGCGGGTTCGCCAAGTGGGGGTCGGCCACGCTTCCCCGCGGATGTCGCCGAAGTCTTGGGTCCACTGGGCCACTGCCCATGACGCTTCGGTAAGCAATCCGTCCACCCGAATCGGAGACTCCGCGCGCGACGCGTCGAGCGAGCGAATCGCGGGGGGGGTCTGGGCGTTCGCCGTGACGGCAGCGGCGGCCAAAAGCAGAGCGGGGAGCGCTGGGCATGGGTTCATGGCATGCAAGGTGGCCGCCGCGCCCGGCTTCCACCACGGTTCGTTTGACTAGCGTGGACCTGCTGCGCACCCTGGCAGCATGAGCTACTCCCACGACACCCCGTCCCGTTCCGGAGGTCTAGCGCGGCTGCTCGTCGTTGGACTGGCAGTCCTCGGGGCTGGGTGTGCCGATCGGGACTCGAGCCGGGACGTTGGTAAACCGGATCTCCGTCTGCTGCAGGCCATCGACCTCTACACGGGGGTGGCCGGGCGCGTCGATGACGCCCGCGCACACGCCTTGCTGCTAACCGTGGTCGAGGAGACCGATTCTCCTCTCTCGCTCATGTGGCTGGCTCGCGTGCATTCGCGAGGTCGCATGGGCTTCGAACGGGACGAGGCGAGAGCCGGTGAAATCGCGGCGTCGGTCATCGAGGACACCCGAGGACTCGCCGACCTCGGGCTGGACGAGGCGGTTTTTCTGATGGGTACAGCCTATGCCGAGGGGCTCGGCGTGGAGTCCGACGCGGAAGAAGCCGTAGCCCGGTACCGAGCGGCTGCCGATGTGGGACACGTGCTCGCTCAGCACAATCTGGGCAATGCCCATGCCACGGGGAGCGGAGTCGACGTCGACCCCTCGGCCGCCGTCCGATGGTGGAGGCAGGCGGCTGAGCAAGGAGACGCGATCACACAACTGCGTCTGGGGGAGGCGTACGAGGCCGGGAACGGTGTCGAGGTGGACATCGAAGAAGCGCTCGCCTGGTACGCGCGCTCGGCCGAGCGGGGGAATGGCGATGCTGCTTCAGCGGTCGGGAGGCTGGGCGGGGGAAAGCTATAGTGCGGGGCCACGGACCGTCCTCTGGCCAGCAGACCCCATCGGCTGGGGCGGGGAGAAACGAGCTACGGTGGTTCGTCTGGGGGATATTCGAATCACGCGCCCCTTGCCGCGACACCACCGGCCCGACGTCCCCTGGCTCCCGCACACGTGTCTCCTCTACCTTGGCGCCGTACCTAGAGGGCCTGTACAACTCGGCCATGGCCCACCGCCCATCAATCGTCCCGTGGAGGTCCGGCATGTCGTCACCGGTGAGTCTGGCGAATCTCACATTCCGAATTCCTCCGCAGGCGCCGAGGCTGGCGAACATCGGCTTGATGGTGCTTCTCGTCGCCGCGGGCTGCGCCGAGCCAGCGCCCGAGCAGCGCGTCGCCACCCGAATCGACGACTTGGCGCTCACTACCGGTGGCTCGGGTGAGGACTGGGTGGGGTTTGGACGGACCTACGACGAGCAACGCTTCAGCCCGCTCACTCAGATCAACGACGGCAACGTCGGAGACCTGAGCGTGGACTGGGTCCTCGACCTGCCGACGGATCGAGGCCTCGCCTCGACTCCGCTGGTCGTCGACGGGGTCCTCTATTTCATAGGCAGCATGAACATCGTGCAGGCGGTGGACGCCACGTCCGGGGAGCGCCTCTGGACCTACGATCCCCGCGTCCGGGAGTACGCGGGACGACTCCGGGCCGGATGGGACCAGAGCCGGGGCATCGCGTTCTGGAACGACAAGATCTATGTCGCCACCTGGGACGGCCGGCTGAACGCGGTGGACGCGGCCACCGGTCAGGAGGTCTGGAGCACCACCACGATCGACCCCGAGCTCTCGATGTACATCACCGGGCCCCCCAAGGTCTTCAAGGGCAAGGTGCTCGTAGGCAACGGAGGTACGGAAAACGGCCCCAACCGCGGGTATGTCACGGCGTACGACGCGGAGACCGGAGAGGAGGCCTGGCGTTTCTGGATCGTCCCGGGAAATCCGGCGGACGGATTCGAAAACGAAGCGATGCGCATGGCCGCGGAGACATGGACAGGTGAGTGGTGGTTGCAGGGTGGAGGCGGCAACGCCTGGCACGGTTTCACGTACGACGCCGAACTCGACCAGCTCTACATCGGGACGGGCAACGGATCTCCGTGGAACCGGAAGATCCGGAGCCCGGACGGCGGGGACAATCTCTTCTTGTGCTCCGTCGTCGCGCTCGACCCAGACACGGGAGAGTACCTCTGGCACTACCAGACCGTGCCGGGCGAGACGTGGGACTACAACTCCAACATGGACATCGTCCTGACAGACCTGGAGATCGATGGCCGCGAGCGACAGGTCATGCTGCACGCGCCCAAGAACGGCTTCTTCTACGTCATCGATCGGACGAACGGCGAGCTGATCTCAGCGGATCCCTTCGTCGAGACGACCTGGGCGAGCCACATCGATCTTGAGACCGGACGCCCTGTGGAAGTCCCCGGGTCACGGTACGAAAGCGGAATAGCGTCCGTCACGCCCACGGAGTTCGGTGGCCACAACTGGCACGCCATGTCCTTCAACACGCAGACCGGACTCGCGTACTATCCGGCAATGCACCGCTCCCGGACGTACAGCGATGTCGGCTTCGATCTGGGATCGTGGCGCGGAACCAACTGGCTCGTCGGAGTGGGGGTCGGCGGAGCTCGAGGTGGATCGACGCATCAGGACGGGTGGCTCAGCACGCTCCAGGCGTGGGACCCTGTTCGCCAGGAGCTCGTTTGGGAAGTGCCGCTACCCGGCTTCTATAGCCCCGGCACCATGACCACGGCAGGCAATCTGGTATTCCAAGGCCGCGTCGACGGGGTCTTCGCGGCGTATCGCGCCGACACCGGGGCGGAAGTCTGGAGCACTCCGCTCGGACTGGGCATCCAGGCTCCTCCGATCACCTACTCGGTCGACGGGCGCCAATACGTCGCGCTACTCGTCGGTTGGGGCGGTGTGATCGCCCGGGGTCGCGAATCGGCTCAGCACGGATGGGCGTACGGGCTGCAGACTCGCCGGCTCGTGGCGTTCTCGCTGGACGGGACCGCAGACCTGCCGGCCCAACCGGATCCATTCGTGCCCGTCCCGATCGAGGCTGATTTCGACGTGGATTCGGAGTTGGCCACGGTTGGCGCACAGATCTACGGCCAGCGCTGCGGCATCTGTCATGGCAGCGGAGCGGTCGCAGGCGGTCTGACGCCGGACCTGCGCGCTTCGCTTCTCGTGCCCCAACTCGAGGCGTTCGCGAGTGTCGTGCGCGACGGTGTGAAGGCGGTGAGCGGAATGCCTGCCTACGTGGACATCACGTTCGACGAACTCACCGCACTTCAGCACTATATCCGACAGACGGCGGAAACCGCATTGGCCGCGATGGAGGAATCGGGGCCGCGCTGACGGATCGATTCAGTGCAGGGTGGCTGCATCCTTCTCGAGCGCTTCTCGCACCTTCGCGGCCATCGCCTGGCTACCCAAGGGTTTCTGGAGCGTGAGACTGGACACCGAGTCGATCCGAGAACCACTGCCTGACTTTGGACATATTGCCGTTTGGCTGAAGGTCGGTCGGAGGGCCACTGTAGGGACGGGCGAGAATAAGCGCGCCTTGCCTGCAGGTCCCGCGCGACTTGAAAGCTCGGGAGGCATGGTTCAGCACTTGAGTGAGTATTCCGTTTTCTTAGGCGAGCCGATCTCGCCCAATTTCCTGCATCGCGCGGCTGGCCGACCACCGGCATGCCAGCATAGGAGAGAGCTTCATACACGATCGAATCACCCTCATCACGGCCGGCCACGCGGTCTGCGCAGCATGAGCGCTGTAAGGGTTGTTCGACCCGGGGATCCCGTCACCGTCACCAAGGGCGCCGGCGACGAATACCGCTATCTGGCGACCGGAGCTCACACGGCCGGCACGTACTTTCTGATGGAGGCCTTGGTCCCCCCGGGCGCAGGGCCACCTCCCCACGAGGAGACCCGCGAGGAGGAGGGCTTCTACATACTCGAAGGCACTCTGACGTTCTTGCCCGATGGTGAAGAGACCCAGGCGGGGCCCGGTACGTTCATCAACGTGCCGAGGGGTGTGGCGCACAACTTCAAGAATGAAACCGACGAGCCGGCGCGGATGCTCATCATCTTCGCGCCCGCCGGCATCGAATGGATGTTCTCGGCAATGGCGAAGGAACCCGCGAGATTCCTGGAGATCGCGGCGGAATACGGAGTGACGTTTCCGAGCGAGGAATAGCCGATCGCGGCGCTGACGCGCTTCAACGTCCGTAGGAGGTCGCCTACCCGCCTTCGGACCGTCGTAGTGGAATGTTGCCGAGCGCCCGGGACCGACAGATCGAGCGGCCGGCCGCCAACGGCCATGGCCGTGGCGGCGCTGGCCCGGTTCATCCAACCAACCGCTGTCCTCTCCGGCGGCTGAGGGGACGGCCGGCATGAGCCGACCATCCCCATTCCCAACGCCTCAGCCGGGTCCGTCCGACCCCTTCGTCTTCACGAGCACGCGACTACCACCGGCGGCCGTCAAGGCCTCGATACTCTCGATGTCGTGTGGATCGATCTCGCTCAGGACACCGCTGAAGCGGACATCGTCGATGAGGATCTTTGGTGGTCTGGCCTTGGTGAAGATCTGGATCACACCGTGCGCGGCTTCGGCTCCGAACATCGCCTCGGCCGCCGCTCCCTTGATGACCTCGATGCGATCGATGGACTCCGTGTCCAGGTCCGAGAGACCGCTCGCGATCCTGATGCCGTCGACGTAGACCAGGGGTGGTTCGCCCTCACTGGGGCTGATGTCGATCATCTGACTCGCCTCCGGAGCTGCCGCGGTCTGCTGTGATACATCGGTCACTTCCCCGAGGTCCGACTGCACGCCCGTCGGAGGAGGCGATTCGCAGGCGGCCACTGCGAGCAACGCACACATGGCCAACATGGCGAGTGTCCTCAGGGGCTTTGTTCCGCTGACATTCTTCACGGTCATGTGCAACCTCCTCTCCAAGAGCGATTGGGGTTTGGCGACGGCGGGCGTCACGCTCTTGGCTTGCTGGGTCCCAGCGCGACGGGCTAGCCGACTCGAAGCGACGATAGCGCTGCGCGCGGACTGACGTATGCATTGCTAAGCGATGCGCCACGGGCCATCGTGACATGGGCTGGCCCTCTCCTTCCATGCTGACGTCGCGATGATGCCTCGAGGTCTCGTATCGATCCTCTGCGTTCTGGCAGCGACGTCGACCGCCCCACGGGACCTGCCCTTCTTCTACGACCTGTACACCTTCCGCACCGACGGGGGTGGCACGACCGTCGTCGCCGCGGTCGCCGTGCCGGTGAGAAGGCTCCGCGCAGAGAGGGTGGACGGAAAAGTCCGCTATCGCTTCGACGTTCGGTTCGTGGTGGCCGACCCCCCGCGGCACTCCGTCTCCTCCACCATCGACTCGGTGTTCGTCAGTAGATCCAGTGCGTTGCCCGGACGGCACCTGCTGCACACCTACGTCGAGATCCAGGCGCCGCCGTCCGCCTCGACGGTGCAACGCCTCATCGTCACCGACGCCGCCCGACCGGGCAGAGGCCAACTCTATACCACTCCGTTTGTGGTGCCCGACTACAGCGGCACGGACCTTATGCTCAGCGATCTCGCGCTGGGGCTGCCCGACCCGCAAGGCGGCTGGACACGCCGCGGGGCCACGCTCGCGCTGTTGCCCACGAGCGAGTTTCCGGAAAGCTCCTTCGACGTCTACTACGAGATCTACAACCTCCCGTCGGGGACCCCGTACGAGACTGCGATCTCGATCGAGCCCCTCGACGACTCCGACGATGATAACCGAGTCATCAGCACCGCGTTCTCCGGGGTGTCGGCAGCCCGGCCCGACGGCTCCTTGGGGGAGCTGCGACAGGTGCAGTCCGCCCTTCCCAAGGGACTCTATCGTCTCACAGTGACGGTTACGGACCAGGCCAGCGGACGTACCGCGACGAGTTCGCGCCGTCTTCAGGTTCGCGGATGGCGCAGCGGTACGACGCTGATTCTCGCCAGGCCGAAGTCGGGTCTCGGCAACGGGGGAAACTGAACCTCGGAGGCTAGTCCTCCTGGAGCCGGTGACTGTCGGCCTCCTCCAGATCGAGGCCGTAGACCGCCTTCAACTGGGCGATTTTCTCGAGCGTCTCCAGGCCGAACGGTGCCTTGTCCTCGAAGGCGTGCAGCACGATGCCCTCGATCAGATCACCCAGTGTGAGATCCAGGTACTCCGCAGTTCCCTTGAGGACCTTCACCAGCCTCTTCTCAAGGCGAACACCCGTCTGGATTCGCTCGACTCGGGGCGTCATCGTGGAAGTACGAAGGTGCGACGCGCCACCTCCGACTCTAGAATCTCAGGCGCGTAGTAGTCGAAAAACGCCCCGTCCCGCCAGCGCACCAGATCGGGATTCCGAGCGGCGAACGTCGGCAAATCCACCGGGTCGGACTCGAAGGCCAAGCGTTCGTGGATCAGGACGACGAGGGCCCACGTAACCGTCTCGTGATAACGCTCGGCGGCGCCATGGTGCGCGGCGAAGCGCCGCAATCCGTCCGCGCAGCGTCGCAGGGTCTCGAGAAGATCGGCCTGACGGAGGTAAACGTACGCCAGCCGCACATGGTCCGGATGGCGGAAGCGCTCGGCTTCGAGCGTCAGCGATTCGAAGGCGGCGACGAATTCGTCATCGGTTAGGTCGCGGCAACGGCCCAGGTCGATCGCATGGTACACAGATACCATGGTAACACCTTGAACAGAAACGCCCCATGAAGACGGCGGGACCTCATCGCCCCCCTCCCTGTTGTTCACTCACCGACCCGATCGTGCAACGCCCGTCGGGCTGCCTGAGCGTCGGGTACGACACCCCCAACTGGTCCAGGTAGGAGTCGTGCTGGTCGGGGTTGTAGTAAAACGGCCGCATCCGCTCCCGGAACTCGTCCAGTATTCCCGCATTCATCTCGATCGCGGGCTGGTCCGTCGGACGAATGAACGGCGTGTACTGCAGATCCGCGGTCTGCACGTCGCGAAAGTAGTCCCACGCCGCTTCTACCAAGTCCGGCCGGACCATGAAGTCCAACAGGGTCATCGACTGGGCGAGCGCACCCTGGGTCGCGCCCTTGTGCGCGATGGGCGTCGCCATCGCGATGGCGTTGGCCCAGTTGTGGCCGGGAAGGCCTGGGATGTTCGACGGGAACGAAAGCGTGGCAGTCGGCACGTTCCACGAGATGTCACCGATGTCGTCGGCGTAGCCAGCGGTCCGCTGGGCCTCGGTGGGCGCTGGGCGCAGGCGGCTGATCTGCGTCGCGAGTCCTGTCTCGGCCCCTCCGACTTCCCCCTGGGTGGCCCGCGCGAAGCGCTGGTCGTCCTCGGTCCACACGGGTAGCCCGACCCGCTGGATGTTCGCGTCCAGCGTCTCCGCGATCACCTTGTTGAAGTGCCCGGGCCAAGCGGTCCCGATGAGGCGCACGTCCTTGAGGGTCGTGCCGCTCATCATCGCGGCGCCGCGCGCGACTGAGTCGCCGATGGCGAATAAGTCACGAATCTGCTGGTAGTTCTTCTCGCGAAAGTAGAACCAGATCGACGCCTCCGAAGGCACGACATTCGGTTGGTCGCCGCCGTTGTAGACGACCGAGTGCGATCGGTGCTGCAGCCGCAAATGTTCGCGGCGGAAGTTCCAGCCGACCTCCATGAGGTTGACCGCGTCGGCGGCGCTGCGCCCGCGCCAGGGAGCGCCCCCGGCGTGCGCCGCGAAACCCTCGAACGTGAACATCGCGGAGATCAGGCCGGTGCCAGGGGTCATGCCCCAGCCGGTCGAGAGGTTGCTGCCGACGTGCGCGTAGAGCACGACATCGACGTCTTCGAACATGCCCGCTCGTACGTAGTACGCCTTGGTCGCGACGAGCTCTTCGGCGACGCCGGGCCAGATCTGGATGGTCCCGGGCAAGCCTTCCCTCTCCATGAGCTCCTTCACCGCCAAAGCGGCCGTGATCTGGACCGCCATGCCCGAGTTGTGCCCCTCACCGTGCCCAGGTGCGCCCTCCACCATGGGGAGGTGGCAAGCGACCCCCGGCATCTGTGAGGCCTTCGGTATGTCGTCGATGTCGGTGCCGAGCGAGATCTTCGGGCTGCCCGAGCCCCACGTGGCGACCCACGCCGTCGGAATTCCCGCTACCCCCTCTTCGACCTCGAAGCCGTTGTCTCTCAGGAGGTCGACCAGATACCGCGACGTTTCGAACTCCTGAAAGCCGAGCTCTCCAAAGCTGAAGATCTGATCGACGATGTTGGCCGTGAATTTCCTCCTGCCTTCGATCGCGTCGACCAGTTGGCTCTTCCACTCGTCGAGCTGAGCCGGTTGGGCGGCGAGGCTATTGGGAGCGCACAGAACCAAGGCCACGAACGCGATGGTACAAAGGGTTCGGCGGGGCATGACGGACCTCATGGCGGCATCGAGTGGGAGAGACGCTTCTCCGACAACATGAGGCGGGCGGCGCCCAGCAGCGAGCGTCGGTCCCGGACCCGTCCTAGCGGGGCCGCAGGTGGATGATCACCTCGCGCTGGCCTTCCACGTCCAGCACCTTCCAAGCGCCCGACACACGCTCCGCCTGAAACGAGGCATCGGAGTACGTGGCGTTCCCCCGCACGACCCCCGTGAACTCGGGCTCTCGCGCCCCGCCGAGCCGTCGCCAGTAGGACTGCGCAAAGAGCATGGCCGGCGAGCGTGTGCCGAAGTCATCGACCCAGTAGAGCCCGACGATCCCCACCAGGGTGTCCGAGCGGTCGAGCAGCAGCGTTATGCGGTCGTATTCGTTTTCGCGATTCGCAAAGGAGAACATGCGCGCCGTCGCCGACACGTCCCGTGCCGGAGCGGTGGAGACCTCCGACTTGATGAGCCCGATGGTCTCCGTGAGGTAGGTGTCGAGTTGCTCGAATGTGCCAAGTGGCGTGGACTCGGCGATCCCGTACGAAGCGTTCTTAAGCTTAGTATTGACCTCATAGCCTACAACGGTCACGGCTACGACCAGGATCATAACCTTGACGATGAGCTTCATGCGCTCCTCCTCTGGCCAAGGTGCCCACCGACCAAACGGTCGGGCAAGGCATCTTCCGAGACCCAGCGATCCAAGATCCCGATCCCCGCGGCGCCGCTTTTCTCTGGATGAAACTGGCACGCGACCACATTGCCCCTTCCCACGATCGCCGGAATGCGAACGCCGCCGTATAGGGCATCCGCGATCCGATCGGCCGGATCGGGCACCGCCATGAACGAGTGCACGAAGTACATCGCATCGCCCGCTACGAGGCCCTCCATGAGCGGGGCGGCGAAGCCTTCCCCTTCGCCGGGAGGTACCAGAGGGCTCCATCCGACATGCGGGACCTTGAGGGATTTCCCATTCGGCGTAACCCGGGGGATTTGCTCCACACGTCCCTCGAGCAACGTCAACCCCGCGGTTCGTCCGAATTCGGGGCTGGACTCGAAGAGAAGTTGCATGCCGAGGCAAATCCCGGGCAGCGGGGTCCCTTTCTCCGCCGCTTCGATCACGGCGCTGTCGAGGCACCGCGCCGACAACTGGGCCATCCCCTGAGCGAACGCTCCTACGCCGGGCAGCACGAGTCGGGGGGCATGTCAGGACCCGGTCACGCGCGGAGAGTACCCGTGGGGCGACGCTGTCCCGACGAACGATCGGGTATGTGGGGTGGCGACGACGTCGATGGCACGGTCCCGGTAGGGTCCTACCCTCCGAACGCTCGCGGCCTATACGACATGGCGGGAAACGTTTGGCGCCTCACGTCGGACCCATGGCGCGGCAGTTACGCGGAGATGCTCTCCGAATCGGAGTCCATGGGCCCGGAAGACCCGCGGATGCGTCGAGTTGTACGAGGTGGTAGTTGGGGAGCGAACGCGACCAACTTGCGTGTGCGATACCGCGATAGTCATCGCCCGTTCGGCGCTCGGGAAATGGTCGGCTTTCGCTGTGCCGCGTCCGCCGAGGGGGGCTGAGGGCCCCACGCTCCAAGCCTCTTCACCGCCTCACTCGACCCAGCACATCGATCACCCGAGGGGGCGGAAGCTGGATCTCGATCAGCGGGATCAACTCGTCCTCCTCGAGTCGCAGACTGGAGGAGACCGTGTACGCGTCCGCGTCGCCGACATTGACCGTATATCCCATGTCCTGGAGCGCCCCGACCGAAATCGCGCTCAATGGGTTGGACACGCCGCTACTGAGCCAGCCGGTCATGAGTTCTCTCCCCATGTGCGCCTCGCGCCAGTGGGCGTAGCGCGTGCCCCCTCCGCCCGTGTTCGCGACAGGCACAGGGTTGGGGGCAGCCCCCGCGGCCGCCGTGTAGCGCGCCACCGCCTCCGCTCCAGGGAAGAATGGGTCGGCACCGCCGTAACCCTGCAGGATGTCGTACCACTTGTCCAAAGCGCCAATGCCGATCACATGCCCCATCTCGTGTAGGATGACCTCACCCAGATTGCCCGACGCCTCGAGCGCCGCGACATCCGCTTCGTCGAATTTCATGGATCCCAGTACCGGGAGCCCGTTGGCGAGTCGGATGTAGCATGGGCCCGCGGATCCCAATATCCCGCCGGGTCCATCGATGGCCACGACTTCGGCGAATATCACCAGATCGTCGAGGACTTCATCGATGGCGGGATGATCCACATCTCCACAACCCTTGGCGGCCACAAGCAAAGGGATGTCGGTCAACTCGCCGATCACCAACTGCTCCCAGCGGGCGGCGGACGCCTCGAAGATCGTCTGCTGACTGGGGGTCGGCGGAGTTCCCGCGTAGCGAACCTCGATGTCATAGACCGGCGCCAGCACGGCCGTAGCATTGAACGTGACCGAGCCGACGCCGGTAGCCGTTGCCGAAAGCGTATTGAGGCCGACCGCGCCGCCGACGGTCCAACCACCGACGGTCGCGACCCCGTCGGCATCCGTCACCTGGTCGACGCCGGTCGCCGAGCCGCCCCCCCCGTCGACCGCGAACGTGACCGACACACCCGAGACCGGGTTCGCGAAAGCGTCGGTGACGCGAACCGCAGGCGCGACCGCCACCGCGTTGCCGACGACGGGACTCTGTCCGTTGCCCGCTTGGAGTTCGATCTGCGTCGGCGGACCTGCCAGGGCCGTGGCTTGAATCTCTGTGGGCACGGACACACCCGGTACTGTGGCTTGGATTACATGGGTGCCAGCTCCTGTCCCGAGCGTCCACGTCGTAGAGACACGTCCGGACGCATCAGTCAGTGCCGAACCCGAGCTCAGGCTACCGGCGCCCGCCGCGACGGTCATGGTCACCGGGGCCCCGGGCACAGGCGTGCCGAGGATGTCGAGGATCTCGAAAACGATCTCCGCGGGCAATGTAGTCGCCACTGCTGCGGTCTGGCCGCCGCCGCTGAGCCCGACGATCTGGGCGGGCGGCCCCGAGACGGCCTCGGCGGCGAAGACCCCAGCGTCGGCACCCTCGACACGCGCCTCCATGGCGTGTGCGCCGATCACGATCCCGAGGGTCCAGGTCGTCTGGACCCGGCCATCGGCGCCGGACTCGGCGGTGGCCGGGTCGACCGTTCCGCCACCCAGAGTCACGACGAAGTCGACTTCGGCTCCAGGCACGACGTTCCCGAATTGGTCAGCGACCTGGGCCTCGAGCGGTTGCGTGAGTGTCGCCGTCGCGTAGGTCTCCTGGTCGGTCCCCGAGAGTGCCTGTACGACCGAAGGGGGCCCAGGGACAGCCACCGCCTGCATGTCCACGGAAGCAGCACCCGCCGTCGCCGTGAGCACCTGATCGCCGGCCACCGTACCCAGGGTCCAAAACACCGCGACCCGGGCTTCAGCGTCCGCGGCAGGCCCCGCGAGGTCCACCGATCCGTCCCCGCTGAACGTCACGATGGCGCCCACCGCGCCATTGCCGAACTCATCGCTAACTTCGAGGACGGTCGCTTCCGTCAGAGCCGTGCCAACCTGTCCCGACTGCCCGCCGCCCGAGACGAGCGTCAGCGAGGAAGGCGGACCCGGTTCGGCCGTCGCCGAGAACGTGACCGAACCCGCATCGGCACCGGAGCTCAACGTCTGCGCACCCACCAACTCACCGAGCGTCCACTCGGTTTGCGCGTTGCCGTCCGAGTCTGTGGTCACCTGAGCCATGGCCACAGCCCCCGCGGCGGGCTCGAATGTCACGACGACCCCGGATACTCCGTTCCCAAACGCATCCTGCACCTGCGTTACCAGAGGACCGGGAAGTCTAGTACCGACTACGCCAGTCTGAGCCTGCCCCGCCAACGCGACCAGGGTCGCAGGCGCGCCGGGCGTGGCGGTGACTTCCACGACGATGGACTTCTCACCCGCGCTTACACGAACCGACTGCGTGCCCGCGGTCTGCCCGAGGGTCCACAGGACGGTGACTTGACCTGTGGCTCCGGTCGTCAATGTCGTCGGAGCGACGGTACCGGAGCCCTGTGAGGGCGAAAAGCTGATGGGGACGCCCGCAATCGGGACGCCGACGACGTCATCGATCTGGACGCTGAAGCTCAGCGACGTAGCGACTTCTCCGCTCAACGAGCCACCCAGCAACTGGATGAGCGCCACCGCTGGCGGTCCGGTCGAGTCGACACAAGTCGAAAGGCCCATCGCCAGTAGGAGCGGTGCAACGGATCTGCGGCCCGCCCAACGCGCTATGAGCGAGCGGCCAAGCGATCGCTCCCCGGATACAGCTGGTCTCGAAGGCACACTGGACAGATACGCTGCGCAAGAGCGCTCGGCCAGTAGCCGGGTGGCCGCTAACCGCCGATCTCGTCCAGCATCGCACGGGCGCCACGCTGCCACCCGTCATCGAGGTGGTACTACTGCAGGAAGCGCGACAGGTAAAGCTCGGCCTGGGCGGCATCCCCGGCCTCGAAGCGCGCGGCTCCCGCGTGGTAGAGCGCCATGTAATGACTTGGCCAGAACTCCACCACGAGTTCCATCAGTGGGCCGGCGGCGACATCGTCGCCCGCGTCCGCCGCGGGATGCCCGACCCCGAATACGACTTCGGCGCCAATCGACTGATCTTCCTCGGACAGCGTAAGCAGCTGTGCGCGGGCGTCATCGATCCGGCCGGCGAGGGCCAAGCAGGCGGCCGCGTGCATCGTTCCCTGTGCGCTTGCCGGGGCCGGTTTCCACGCGAGCCGGGTCACGACATCGACCGGATTGCAGTAGGGCCGCATCGTGGTCAACCACTCGGCGGCAGTAACCGGCGCATCTGCGGCGGGATCTACGGCCGGGGGGGGTCGACGGCCGTACGAGCATCGGTCGGTCGTCCGGCGGCGGGCCAACCCCTGAGAAGGCCACGGCCGCCAAGCCGCTCAACGCGAACGCTCCCACCACCGCAATCAGGATCACCCTGCCCTTGTCGCGCACTTTCTGCCTCCCTGGAACTTGTTTTCCCCGCCGCATACCATGAGACGCCTGCGGTGACCGGCTTTGCACGAGTCCGCCCCTCATATAGTTGGCAAAGTGCGTGCCAAATCGTGGGCCCCGTTATTGCGTCGCGCTCGCTTTCGCGAGTCGTGTCAGCGACCCAGCTTGTTTGGGCCGACAAACCCGACCACTGGAGCAGAAGCACCCCCACATGAGCAAACTCACGGCGAAGCAACGCGCTTTTCTTCGCAAGCTGGGGCACCGGTTGAAGCCGCTCGTTCACGTAGGCAGCGACGGCGTGACACCGGCGCTGCTGGCGTCCGTGGAGGACGCTTTCAACACGCGGGAGCTGCTCAAGGTGAAGGTGTTCCAGGCCGCCCCGGAGAAGGCCCGCGCCACCGCCGACCACATCGTGACCGGACTGGAGGACGTGCACGTCCCGCAGACCATCGGGCGCACCATCCTGTTGTATCGCCGCCATCCGGAGACTCCCGAAATCAAATTACCGCAGCCGCGCGGAGGGTAGCCACATGTCGCGCGCCTTCGTCAAGGAAGACGACTCCCAAAAGGAGCCAGACTTCCGACTCCCCGAGCGCGACTCGCCCTACTACGCCGAGGCAGCGGCTTGGGCACTCATCCAGGGCGCCGACGAAGGCGACTCGAGGAGCGCGGAGTTCACGACGGGCTATGCGTGGGGTGACTCCGCGCTTACGCCTCACGTCGAGAAGATCCTGAAGGAGGCGGAGGCCAACGGCGGGGGCCGGGTGGCGCAATTGGCGCGACGGTTCCTCAGGGCGGGGAAGCGCGATTCATGACCGATGAAGCCGCCGACACCGAGGACCTGCTGCTGCTCCAGCGCGAGAATCGACACCTGAAGGACACCATTGTGGCACTCCGCGATGAGATGGAGACGGCGAGGGCCGAACGAGCGGACGAAGTCCAGCGAGCGGCCGCGCACGCGGACGCCGAGGCGAGACAGCTTCACGAGACCATCTCGGCCCTGAGGAGCGAACTGGAGGGAGCCGTGGAGGACGGACGTCAGCAGGTGTACGAGACAGACCGGACCGCTCGCAGCGAACTCGGCCAGTACCAGGACACGATTCGTGAGCTTCGGGCTCGGCTCGAGGGCGACGGGGCTCGAGAACGGTGAGCCCGAAACAACCCATCATCCAGGACCGCCTCAATCAGGCGCAAATCCTGCTCGGGATCTCCGATCGGATCGCGGCACTCGAGTCTCTCGACGAGATCCTCGAGACCCTCGTCAGTATCACCAGCACCCAGCTCGGCGCGGAACGCAGCACCATCTTTCTAAACGACGACCGCTCCAACGAGCTCTATTCCCGGGTCGCACAAGGGAATGTCACGCGGCGTATCCGCATGATGAATGATGTCGGAATCGCCGGGCACGTCTTCCAGTCGGGTGAGGGCGTCATCATCGACGACGCCTATGCGGATGAGCGCTTCAACCGCGCCATCGATACGCAGACCGGCTTCACCACCAAGAGCGTACTGTGTGTCCCCATTCGCACCGTGCGTGACCAGGCGATCGGGGTGATCCAGGTCCTCAACAAGTCCGGCGGCGGATTCACCGAGCACGACATGCAGCTCGTCGAAGCCATGACCCGGCAGGCGGCGGTCGCGCTCCAGGGAGCTCAAACGATCGAGCGCATGCGCGAGTCTCGGGCCCAGGAAAAGAAATTCGTCGACATCGTCGCGGACATCACATCGGACATCGACCTCGGTTCGTTGCTGCAGAAAGTCATGACCGAGTGCACGCGCCTTCTCGATGCCGACCGCTCTACGCTCTTCATGAACGATGCAAAGAGCAACGAGCTGTGGTCGTCGGTGGGCCAGGGCCTCGACGCTTTCGAGATCCGGTTTCCGAACCACCTCGGAATCGCCGGTAGCGTCTTCACCAGCGGCGCTTCGGTGAATATCCCGTATGCGTACGCGGACTTGCGTTTCAATCCGTCGTTCGACAAGCAGACCGGCTACTTCACTCGTTCGATTCTGTGCACCCCCGTGGTGAACAAGCACGGTAAAGTGATCGGAGTGACCCAGGTCCTGAACAAGAGTGGAGGCCCGTTCACGGCCGAGGACGAGTCGCGCCTCAAAGCATTCACGGCCCAGATCGCCATCGCGCTCGAAAATGCTGCGCTCTTCGCCGACATCCAGAACATGAAGAACTACAGCGAGAGCATGCTGCAGAGCATGGCGAGCGGTGTGGTGACGCTGGACGAGGAGGGTCGAATCGCGACGTGCAACGAGGCCGGGCAGAGCATCCTCGAGGTGAGGCTGGACGCCATCGTCGGAGTGGCGGCGGCGGACTTCTTCACGGATGAAAACGAGTGGCTCGCGCGGTCCATCGCGCGCGTCGAGGAGAGCGGCGAGTCAGCCGTGCTGATGGACACCGAGATCGAGGTCGGCGAAGAGGTGAAATCCGCCAACGTCACGATTCTCCCGCTCGTCAGCACCGAGCAAGAGAAGCTCGGCACCCTGCTGATGATCGAAGACATCAGCACCGAAAAACGCATGAAGTCGACGATGTCCCGCTACATGGATCCAGCGCTCGTGGATCAACTGTTGGCGGGCGGCGACGATTTCCTGGGTGGACGCAGCATGGAGGCGACCATTCTCTTCTCGGATGTTCGTGGCTTCTCGCTCATCAGTGAGGCGCTCGGCCCACAGGGCCTCGTGGCGCTGCTCAACGAGTACTTCACGCTCATGGTCGAGCACTTGAACCGCGAAGGCGGCATGCTCGACAAGTTCATCGGCGACGCGATCATGGCCGGGTTCGGCGTGCTCGTTCCCCATGACGACGACGAGGACAGGGCGGTCCGGTGCGCGATCGAGATGATCCGCGAGTTGCGTGTATGGAATGCATCACGCATCGAGTCCGGCGCAATGCCCGTAGAGATCGGCATCGGTATCAATACCGACCAGGTCGTGTCCGGAAATATCGGGTCACCCAAACAGATGGATTACACGATCATGGGGGACGGCGTAAACCTCGCCTCGCGCCTCGAAGGACTCTGCAAAGAGTACTCCTCCCGCATCCTCATTGCGCAGAACACGGTGAACGGACTCAGGGGCACATACCGGATCCGCGATATCGACGACGTGATCGTCAAAGGCAAGACCGAGCCCGCTCGCGTCTTCGAAGTCCTCGACTATCACTCCGACGAGACGTTCCCGAACCTCATGGACGTCGTCGGCCACTTCGAGGAGGGCCGGCAGAGCTACCGAGCCGGAGCCTGGAAAAGGGCGGCGCATTCGTTCGAGACGTGCCTCTCCCTGCACGCGGGTGACGACTTGTCGCGTACGTACCTCGACCGGATCGCACAGCTCGAGGCAAACCCGCCGAAGCAGTGGGACGGCGTCTGGCGGATGAAGACGAAGTAGGCGGCAAGCCTTCCCGTCTTTCCTATTGGTCCAGGTACCCGCCCACCTTCGCGGCCATCAGTGGATCCCGTCCAAACGTGTTGGGTCCGTGCGTACCCCTCGCGAACAGCAGAATCACGCCGATGTAGATATTCACCAGCGGAATGAAGAGCAACCACCAATGCCATCCGGGCCGATCCAGGTCGTGCAGCCGTTTCACGGTGATCGCGATACCGGCCCAAACGCCACCGATCACCACGCCGATGAGAGGGAGCAGCAACAGCGGGGTCCCGGTCACGGCCATCAATACGAAGAGAATCGCAGCCAGCGTAAACGCAACTACGTCGTCGAGCAGGATGTGCCAAAAATACCAGGCCCGGTTGGCGCGCCCCTGGAACGAGAACAGGTCCACCAGCTTGTCCATCGAGTCTCCTCGGTTGAGCCCTTTAGCGCGTCCCGCTTGCAAGGGGTGGTACGAAGCTCCTGAGTTCCATCTTCACTGGGCCGGCCCGCTCTCACCCCCCCCCGCTCGTTCGCCCATCGACGGCCTAGAAGTCCTCCCTGAGCCAGTCGAAGGCGGGTTCGGTCTCCCGAAAGACACGGACCTCCAAGTCCTTCATGCTCTCTACACTGAGCTCGAAACACTGAGCTCGAACATGCGGATCTCGAACACACTGAGCTCGAACATGCGCACGAGACCGTAGATCAGGTCCGACGACACGACGCCCGCGGAGCGTCCCGTACCCGGCGAGCGCTTTTTCCGGACGAAGTCCACCTCTGGAGCGATGTTGGAGTCGGTCCACTCCACGGACACATCGCGAAAGTCCCATAGGACCCGTGACGGCTCGACGTGACGGGAGTCGGCGTAGAGCGCCTTGACCGCCTCGAGCCACTGCGCCGCCGTAACCACGCCGCTGCCCGTGATCACGAAGACTCCGTCGGGCTCGCGCTTCATCTCGAAGGGGATTGCCTAGTATCCCGTCGCGTGTGTCGCTCAATCATCGTCGATCATCGCCTCGGCCTCCATCTCAACCAAGTACCCGTCCCCGACGAGCGCGGCCGCCACGAGCGTATTCGCCGGCCGAATCTCAGAGAACCGCGCCCCGTGCGCGCGCGACACGGGCTCCCAAGCTTCTGGGGATGGGACGTACAGCCGAGTGCGAACCACGTCCTGCAACCGACCGCCGAGCGAGCGAATCGCGCCCTCGATCTTGTCGATGATGAAATGGGTCTGGCTCCCGGCGTCCGAGCCACCGATCAAGCGATCTCCGTGCGTGGCGGTCGTGCCGGATACGAGAATGCGGTTTCCCTTCCGCACGGCCCGGCTGAAACCGGCCAGGTCCTCCCAGACCGTGCCGCTCGCGGCCCTCATGCGCCCATCCGATCCACGGTCTGTGGGGTAGGGCGCAGGGAAGTCGTCGAAATGGTCGCTCAAGTCCCCAGCAGCGGTCAGGAACGGCTCGGTCCGGTACTCGTCTCCGCAGTCCCCGTGGATCGCCTCGAGCTCGCCGAGCGCCGCAGCGATCGCTTCGTGCCCTTCCGCATCGAGGGTGAATCCGAAGAGCGCGAGATTGTCCGCTACGTGATCGCTACGCCCCAACCGGGCCCCCACGATGATGCCCGCCACGGCCGGTGCTTCCAGGATGTACCGGCACGCCACGTTCGCTACGGAGGCGCGCGAGCGATCGGCCACGGCAGCCACGGTCGAGAGAACCGACTGAAATGCGCTCCACCCACCGGCAGAATCGATGAACCGCTTGTACTTCATTTGAGACCATGTCTGCAGGTCCTCGGGACCGGGCTCGGGCGCACCCAACCAGCGCTTTGTGAAGAAACCTCCACCGACCGTGCCAAACGCCAGCAGTCGTACGCCGCGCTCTAGGCACAGGTCGGTCATGGCACCGCGCGCTCGTTGATCGAGCAGTGAATAGCTGACCTGATTCGACGCGATCTCGATGCCGCTGTCCAGGAGCATGCGTAGATGGACCGTGTCCGTATTGGTCAGCCCGAGGTGGCGGATGAGACCCTCGTCCTTTAGAGCCTGAAGCTCGAACATGCAGTCGAGCCAGCCGGGGTCGGAGTAGCTCCACGCGTGGAATTGCAACAGGTCGAGCTGTTCGCGCCCCATCCGTCGACACGCGAGCTCGACCGCCTCTCGCACGCTCTGTGGCGTGACGGGCCCCGGCTTGGGCACCCACTTCGTGATGAGTTGGGCGGTGTCCGGCCATTGCTGCTCGTACCGCCCCGCGACCAACTCCGACGAACCGTAGTGGTCGGCCATGTCGAAGGTCGTGAGTCCAGATGCGACGTAGCGGCCCATTTCGTGAGCGGCGTCATCCAGGTCCGTCTGAGAGCCGTCGCGCTCCATGTCGGCGATCTGCCAGAGTCCGGTGAGCACCCGGGAAATCTCGAAGCCGGGCGCGAGCTCGAAGCGCTCGACGGCCAAGCTCACCGTGGCTTTTTCTTCTCGAGGCGTCATTCGCGCTGCGTCACTCGGGCGGAAGAGTGTGGAAGAGCTCCTGCGTATCGACTCCGTTCCTCTTCAAGACGCTGACCTCGCGCGCATAGATCAGAGATGCGATACCGAGCACGATCAACCAGAGCGGCGTGGAGTGGAAGTACCATGCGTCCAACTCGGCCACGAGATCCTTCCTCACATGCACAACCAGGAAGATCGACAACATGACGACGCCGGCCGCGGCCAGCGGGACCTGCAACCTCCGCGACGGCAGCACGGTCACGTCCGCAGCGATGCGCGGATTCGTGGTGGGAAGCCACAAGACCGTCAGGCACATCACCATGAAGTTCACCAGCATCGACGTGACCAGGATGTCCACACCCAGGAAGAAGTCACCTGCGAAGTGACTGCCCAAGATGCTCGCGGAAGCCATGACGCCGCTGAGCATCAGTGCCACCGTCGGCGTATGCCACTGCTCATGGACCTTGGCCACCGCCTTCGGGAAGACACCGTCTTCAGCCCAAGCGAACATGAGGCGTGATACGGCGAGAAGCATCGCGGGCAGGTCGTTCACCAGCGCCACCGCAGCCCCCACCACGATGAGGACGGTCCAGGTCGGAGAAAGCACGTAGCCCAGCAGACCGGGCGCGGTGAGGTCCTGGTCCTGCGCGCGCTCGGCGACGAACTGCCACGGGACGGCGTGGTACACGGCGGCCGTAAAGAGCAGGTAGAAGGTGCCCACTGTCAGGACCGCGACGCCGATCGCCAACGGGAGCGAGCGTCCAGGGTTCTTGGCCTCCCCACCCGCTTGAGCGATGGAGTCGAAGCCGATGAAGCTCGAGAAGAGAATCGCGGAACCGGCGAGGAAGCTCGTCCAGCTGAATGCGACCGGTACGACCTCGGGCACCGGGACCCCTTCGGCCGCGAGCAGGCCGGTCGCGAAGTCGCCCTGATCGAAGAGGAAGCCCGCGACGACGACGACCCCGCCCAGGACGAACATCAGGAACATGAGCGGCACCAGAATGCGCTCGTAAAGCTGGAGCCCGCGCATGTTGATCAGAACCGACGTCCACAGGAACGTGAGCGCCAGACCGACACGAACCGGCCCTGTGTCCAGAAGCTCGGCAACGCCGTCGACGCCGAGCGTCGCGAACACATCGCGCACAAAAGGGATGAGCACGTACGAAACGACCCCGATGGCGATCGACAGACCGAACCACTGGGAGAAGCTCGCGACGAAGCCCAGGTAGGGGTGCAGACCGCGGCTGGCGTATATGTAGCTGCCCCCCGCCCGCGGCATCGCGGAAGCGAGGATCGCATATGCCAGCGCGGCGAGAATCGCCGGCACCGCCGCGAAGAGGTACGCGGGCAGCACGTACGGGCCGATGCCGGGCACGCTCCTGTGCAGCATGAACGGAACCACGTTGATCGCCGCTCCCAGCATCGAGCAGATGCCGGTGGCCGCCAGTCCCATGAAGCCGAGCCGACGAACGAGTCCCGCGCCCGTAGCCGGGCGTGAGGTGGCCACGTCGGACATCTAGCGCTGCGGCGGCCTGGCCGCCGCCCAGCAGCCGCTGGCCCACGTGGAAGTGCGCGACAACCACGACATTCGCCTTCTCCAGGAGATCTGGATCCGTCCCTCCTTCCGTAAAGCCGTCTTGCACGTAGAGCACGGTCCCCGCTCAAACCGCGAGAACCGGGATCCCCTCCGGCATCGCGAAACCAGAGAGTAGCGCATCCCGCCCGAATGCGAATCGGCGCCGTCGAGTCCTTGAATAACCTCCCGCCGAGAGTCGCTGCCGAATGGCACCGTGTACGGGTCGTCTGGGTCTGGCTCGGTGGAGCTCGACCCGAGGTCGAGCGCGATGCCGACAGCGATCGCACGATGCGTCGTACAAAGAGGCGGGTGGACGAAGACGTCGCCTCTCGCGGACGTGGGTAGTGAAGGGCATTCGATCGAAGGCACGACGGGCATGGCGCGTCGCGGTACCCGTCCTGCTGCTCCTGCCGGTCTCGTGCGGCGATGCGCTGGGGCCGACCGCCGCCCAGTTCACGGACGAACCCGCACCCGAGGTCGTCGCGTTCGTCGACGTCAACCTCGTGACCATGGACGCCGATCGCTTCGTACCACGTCAGACCGTCGTTGTCCGAGAAGGTCTCATTGAAGCCATCGGGCCTTCGGATCAGGTCCCGGTGCCCCAGGGGGCTTTTGTGATCGAGGGGCAGGGCCGCTACCTGGTGCCTGGCCTCGTCGACATGCACGTGCACGTCACTTCGCGGACGTTCGCGCAACTCCACAACGACTTCATGCTCTGGCTGGCGAACGGAGTCACGACCGTCCGCGTGATGTGGGGCAGCAGCGGAATCGTGGCCGAGCGCGAGCGCATCGAGCTGGGCGAAGTCCTCGGCCCAGCCCTGCTCGTCGCCAGCCCAGGAATCGACGGGCCCGACGGGACGTGGACAGACCGCACCCCGGCTGTGCGGAACGCGGCAGAGGCTCGCGAGCGTGTCGCGTTGCACGCCACGACCGGGTACGACTTCATCAAGGTCTACAACGACCTGGACCTCCCGATGTACCGAGCCATCATCGACGAGGCGGAAAGGCAGGGTCTGCCGGTCGTGGGTCACGTGCCGGGGAGGGTAGGCGTTGCGCGCGTCCAAGCGGCTGGCCAGCTCACGCTCGAGCACTTCATCGGATTCAAGATCGATGCCGCGACTCGGTTCAATGGAGGGGTTCTGGACCTCGCCCGGGTGCGAGAGCTCGCGGCGGCCTCTCGGGACGCCGGCGTTTGGCATACACCGACGATCACGGTGGACGCGCTCTCGAGGGCCCGAGTCCAGGCGATCCAGGCCGGGGACGAGCTACCGTACGTCTCCCCGGGCATGCGTGGCTTCTTCGAGGACGGCTTTTATCACGGTTTCGCGAAATCCGTCTCAGACGTCGAAGAGAGGCACCACCGCGCGATGACGAAGATCCTGCACGATGCGAGCGCTCGCTTGCTGGTCGGTACCGACGCGGGCTTCGGCTGGATCCTGCCGGGTTATTCGATCCACGACGAGCTGTGGAACCTCGTCGAAGCCGGCCTCTCCCCTTACGAGGCGTTGCGCGCGGCGACGGCGAGCCCGGCGCGAGCGGTCGACCAGGCAAGCACCTACGGTCGAATCGTCGTCGGGCTTCGGGCCGACCTACTGCTGCTCACACAAAACCCGCTCGACAGCCTCGACGCGCTACGCGAGTCCAGTGGCACGATGGTTCGCGGACGGTGGCTCGCGCGCGGCACGCTGCAGCGGCGCCTCGGCGAAATCCGCGCCGAATACGCGGGCAGTTCCGCTTCGGCGCCGCGCCTCTCGTCCGCTAGGCGGCGCTCGTTGGCGGTGCGCTAGAACCAGCCCGAGGCGCCAGCCGCGGCAGCACCACCAGCGCCATCGTCGCCGCCGTCACCGTGCCGAGGATCACCGCCAGGCCGAAACGCTGGGTGGGCGGGAACGTGGACAGCACGAAGATCCCGAATCCGGCGCAGATGATGCCCGTTGCCCCGAGGACCGGCGCTCGTATTTGACCGAGCGCCACCATCCAAGGCGCCTCCACGCCCGTGCCGGACAGCCGCCGCACTCGAACCACGAGGTGAATCATGGAGTCCACACCCATCGCGAGCGCAACATTCGCGGCCGGTGAAGTGATGATATCCACGGCGATGCCGAAGTGGCCGAAGGTTCCCAGCACGACCAACGGGATGCCGGCGAGGCAGAGCCACATGCGGACGGTGGTGGCGGGGGAGCGGGACACCGCCATGGCCACGACCAGGAAGAGCAACATGAGCCCGCCGATCCCAATCTTGAGGCTGGACGCGATCAACCTACCGAGTTGGGCCTGCAGGTCGTACAACCCGCCCACCAGCACGGGCTCTAGTCCCGCCTCTCGCGTGTAGACGCGCAACCGCTCCGTGACCGCATCGCGTGAAGGCTCTTTCACCGATTCGCGCATGCGTAGGAAGTAATGGCCCTCATCGCGATCGGCGGATACATACCCCAAGCCTACTCCACCGAGCTGCGGGCTCGAAGCCAGGTCGAGCAGGACCTCCAGGCTCATGAAGCGCGCGAGCGGTAGCCCGCGGGCATGCTCGAGCAATACGGACGGTCCCAGGACCAGTCCGACGGCCGAGTCGGCTTCGAACGCGGCCTGCAGCGCCTGCATCTTCTGGAAGACCGGTTCCGAGTCGAGGCGCCCGCCCTCCGAGTCTCGGAAGACCACGTCGAGGGTGCTGCTGCCGCCATCCGCATCGATACGCTCGAGGCCGTCACGCAGCGCGCCACCTTCTGCGAAGTACGTGAGCAGGCCGGGGTCCGTATCGACCTTGAACGTGCCGAACCCCAGCACTACCACAACGGCGGCCGCGACACCGACCACTGCGTTCCGTCCGCCGGGGAGCGCGGGCATCGTCACGCCCCCACGGGGCTCCCTCGCGGACGCCCATCTACCGAGAAACGCGGGGTAGACCGAATAGGCGACCACCATCGCGGTCACGGTCCCGATCGCTCCTGCAATGCCGAGCTCCCGCAGAGGCTTCGCCGTGGCGACGAGCAAGCTCAGGAAGCCGAGCAACGTGGTGGTCATGCTCCAAAACGAACCCTCGAGCGTTTCGTGCAGCGCCTGGCGTAGCGCCTCACTCCGATTCGGTGCCGAACGGATGGCGCGCAACCAATTCGCAGTCATGAATACGACGTGCGACAGCGTGAGCACGAAGACGATCGTGACGAGGTTGGCTGTGAGCAACCCGATGCCGACCCCAATCGACTGCGTGACCGTGAGCGTCGTGCTGACCGCAACGAAACAGGTCGTCAGCGTGCCGAGCACGATCGCCGCGTCGCGGTAGATCAGAGCGATCAGAAGTCCAAAGACGAGCGCGGCCGCGATACTGAAGACAACCAGGTCCTTGAAGAGATTCCTGCGAATCAACTCCACGATGACCGGGACCCCCGAGACCACGATGTCGAGCTCGCTACCCTCATGGCTGGCGATGACCCGGTCGAGTTCCGGTAACAGAAGCTCGGGATCAGCGTCGTCGGCGAGCAGCACAATGTTCGTGGCGGTCGAGTCGGGGGTGAGCAGCACCCGCCTGAACAGGGGCGACCGACTCGGATCGTCCGTCGTGATGCTGTACCCACTGGAGATGCCGTCGATGGCGAAGAAGGCGTCCGTGAGGTCCCCGATCCGCTCTTCGTAGGCGTCCGCATCACCGCTCAGATCCGCCACCCGCACCACGACCTGAGAGCCCGTGCCGTACCGCTTACCGATCTCCTGCGACGCCTGCAACTGAGGGTCGTCTTCGGCGAAGAAGAAGTCACCCTCGACCTGCGGCGACAGGTCGACGAGGGCCCACACGCCCAGCAGACCGATGACTGCGAGCGCCAGCGCCCCCCACGGGGCGGCGGCGGACGTCCAAGCGCGAGGGAACATCCTGTCAGGTCCGAGGTCGTAGGTGGGTCAGCACAGCCAGCAAGCTTTCATCCGGAGGTCGGCGTGTCTCGTCGCGTTTTGGGGTTGGGCCTGGTCCTGTTGTTTACTGCGGTTCCGAATGTACGCGCTCAAGAGGCTGAGGTCTCGGCCGCCGTGACCGCAACCCTCACCGCCTGGGTCGAGGGAGAGTACGAAGCCTTCGTCGGCAACTACCATCCGGACGCCCGCGGATTCTTCCTGGACGGCGGCGCGCTCATTCAGGGCTTCAGCGCGCCGACCCTGGAGGCGATGGCTCAGGCCGGCTTCAAGGCCGACATCACGGTGCGCGACCTCGACGTACAAGTGCATGGCAGCCTCGCCGTCTCGATCGCCTATCTCGAAGGCGCACTCACGATGCCCGGCGGTATGGTACTTGAAGCGACGTGGCGTTATTCGGAAACGAGACTGCAAACCGACGCTGGCTGGAAGGTGGTGCAGTTCCACATCTCGCCCCAGCAGAGTGGGTTCCCCACGGGGAACTAGCGCGACCGGCAGGGGCCACCCGGCCAACGCCGCCTTCAGCGCACGCGCGACAGAACCCGTACGAACGTGCGACCGGCGACGTTCGAGGCGAGTTCCGTCATCATCTCCTGTTCGATGGCATTGAGCTGGGCCGCGATCACCTCCGGATCGAAAAGCCGGGCCTCGTTCCTGCCGAGGTCGAGCTCGGCTGGGTTCCCGCGATAGACGCCGCGCTCGAATCGACCCGTTTCCCGCGCGGACACGTTGAAGTCCACGATTTCGTCGCCTCGGTCGTCGACGATGATCACCTGCACCATCGCTTCATACGATATGCGGCCCTTCTCGATCGTGTAGCCGACGGTAACCCCACGGTTGGTGCGCGCAGACCGTTGTTCCCGTTCGATGTTCGACTCCTGAATCTGCACGAAATTGAACTCGATCAGCGCCGCGAAGTCGGCGGAGAAAGAGCCCATCAGGCGTTCTAGATCACGAGCGGAAATGCGGCCCGAGCCTCGGGCGATGTCTCGCACCGCGCGACGGAGCAGCACAGGGTCCGCTACCGCCACGAAGAGCGGTGGATCCCGCCAATAGTCGAGCTCCAGGTCGTCCGAGAGCTGATTCTCGAAATCGGTACCCACCTGCTCGCGCACATCAGCCACGCTCGTGATCGGCAATACCGCAACCCGAACCGTGCCGCGCTCCAGCGCCGCGGCCTGGATATCGCCAACCTCTTCCGTCGTCGCTCTCGACGCATTGGGCCGAAGCTCCAACACCTCGGCGGCGAAGTCGTAGGCCGTGCGATTGGCACCGTCGCTCAACGCCGCATCCGCCATGCGCAGAAGTAGTTGTGCTTCGGCTTCGAATGAGGCGTTCCGCTGAGCAGAGGTCGCCCCGAAGTCGGAACGGGCGCGGACGAAGGCGCGCCGCGCGTCCGAAAACTGGCCTCGATCGCGTTGCACTTCCCCGTACGACATCAACGCATCGATCGCTCCATCGAACGCGTCCCGCCGCCGGACGTCGTAGCCGTCGGGCGCGGAATAGCGAACGCCGACTTCCTGGATGCGGCGCAGCAACCGGTCGCCGGCCAGGAACGCGTCTCCCGCTGAAATGGGATCACCGCCCCGGGTGAGGTCCGCGGCAGACTCCATCGCATGTTGCAAGGCGGTGTCCGCGGCGGCGAGCAATCGCTGGCGCGCCTCCTCGAGCGTTCCGTCCTTGTCGACGGCATCGGCATAGCGATACGCGGCCTCCATGTACCGGCCTTCGGCCTGGAGCCGCACGCCGTCGCTGAGGCGGTCACCGGCCGACGCGCAGGCGGTGAGCAATAGCAAGGGCACGAAGAGGAGGGTGGCAGACCGGCGATGCATGACGCTCGCTCCGATGCGGTACTTGGCCAGGGGGCTCTCATGAAAGCTAAGCCCGGGCGTTAGTCTCCGTCACGAGACGTCTCGGACGGGTGGCCGAGCGCGTGCCAAACGTGGTGCGCGAGTTCGCTCTGCGTGAAGGGCTTTCGAAGGAGCCGAACGCCGCGGTCGAGCCGGCCTTTACGGACGATCTCGTCCTTCGTATAGCCCGAGACGTACAGCACCTCCAGGTCAGCGCATGCTTCGACGGCCAGCGCGGCGATATCCGCCCCGTTCATGCCGCCGGGCAGCACCATGTCGGTGAGGAGCAGGTCGATTCCACCTTGCGCAGCAAGGCCTCGCGGGCGATTCGGGGGCTCGAGGAGTACTGTGTCGAAACCCATAGCGCACTGTCCGGCCCTACAGCCAGGTCCCTTAGGAAACGGGATGTGAGTTCGTCGGGCGGCTCCAGGTAGGCGACCCGGTCATCGGGATCGAGGACCGCTGGGTTCCTCCGGTACCCAACAGGTACGCTGTGGCGATCCAGGTTTCGCAGCAGTTCAACGTGGTCGATTGGTTCATGCGGCCTCTGTAGAAGCGACGGGCATGCGGGCGAACTCATGCCGAGCCTCCCTGTCCGTCGAGGCGCGACGGTCCCAGCTTGGCGGTTCACTCACCGTCTTGGGAGGCCCCGTGCTGAGAAGACTGCGCCCCATTTGGAATGCCGCACTCGCGCTGTTCGCGTTCTCGCCCTTGCTGTCCCCCGGGCTTCTCACCGCGCAAGAACAGTTCGGCGGCTACCCCGGAGCGCGCATGGGCGGCGCATACATGCAGAACTTCTATCTGCCGCCCGCGCCGAGCTCGAGCCCTTGGTACCCGAGCTGGCACCCAGACGGTGAACACGTCGTGGTCGCGATGCAGGGCTCGATCTGGAGTGTGGAAATCGCGTCCGGCCTCGCGGTGGAGCTGGTGTCCGGGCCCAAGTACTACTCGTCTCCGAACTACTCGCCCGATGGGAATTGGCTGATCTACACCGCGGACGACCACGGTCGCTCCATCCAGCTCGAAGTACTGAACATCGCAACGGGTGAGACACGAGAGCTCACAGACGGCACGCACGTATACGCCGATCCCAAGTTCAGTCCGGACGGCTCGCGCATCGCTTATGTGTCGACCGAGCCGGCCGGATTCTTCAACGTCTATCTGCGCGACATCGCGGATGGGAGTTGGGCGGGCGCCGCCGTGGCGGTCACTTCCGACAACAACTACGGGCGCGACCGCCTCTACTTCGGGGCGCAGGACATCCACATCACTCCCGCATGGTTCCCGGACGGGGAGGAGCTGCTGCTCGTCTCGAACCGCGACGTGCCGCTCGGCAGCGGGAACGTCTTCCGAGTCCCGGCGCGTGAGGACGGCTTCGCGGACCGCGAGGGCGTACTCATCGAGCAAACCCTCTACCGGTCGCAGCCCGACGTGTCGATCGACGGGCGACGCTTCGTCTTCTCTTCGACGCGCGCGAGCGCGGATCAGTTCAACAACCTGTACGTACAGCCCACGGCAGGCGGTGAACCGTACAAGTTGACCTTCTTCGATCATGACGCGTTCCATCCTCGCTGGTCACCCGACGGCGAATGGATCGCGTACATCGACAACCGGGACGGTCTTCCCCAACTCAAGCTGCTCGAGACCTACGGCGGAAAAGTCGTAGACGTCGATATCACCGGTCGGCGCTGGCAGAATCCCATGGGCACGCTGCGCGTGAACACGGTCGGCGCGGACGGTGAGCGTACTGCCTCTCGCATCCATCTCACCGCCGCTGACGGAAAGTTCTATGCGCCAACGGCTGAATACGCGCGCATTGCCCCGCGACTCGGGCAGTGGGCCTTCCATCACGCGGGCACGTTCGAGGTCGAGCTCCCGGTGGGGCGGGTGGACGTCGCCGCCGTCAAAGGATTCGAGCGCGAGCCGGCGCTCGCCACACGCGAGATCGTGGCCGGGCAGGTGACCGAGTTGACGCTGGAGCTGACCGAGTTCGTGGACATGGCTGCGAGGGGGTGGTTCAACGCCTCGACGCACGTGCACATGAACTACGGTGGCAATCTCCACAACACGCTCGAGAACCTCATGATGATGTCCGACGCGGAAGACCAGGACCTCGTGCTCGAGCAGATCGCGAACAAGGACAACCGGATTCTGGACTATCAGTACTTCATACCCGGCGGCGGGCCCCACCCTCTCTCTCAACCCGATCGCGTGCTCGTGGTCGGACAAGAATACCGCCCACCGTTCTACGGGCACGTCTTCATGTACGGCATGCGTGACCACCTCATCTCGCCCTTCACGACCGGCTACGAGGGCACAGGAATCGAGAGCCTCTATCCTTCCAATACCGACATGTTCAGGAAAGCGAAGGAGCAGGGCGCGTGGACCGGGTACGTGCACTCGTTCTACAACGGAGACCCGCTGCTGGGGAACCTCGGCGGCGCCAAGGGATTCATGGTCGATGCCGCGCTCGGCACCACCGACGCGGTCGAGTGGTCCACGGCTCAGAACGGATATCCCCCGCTCTACGCGGTATGGAACAACGGTCTCAGGGTGACGGTCGTCGGCGGCGAGGACTCGATCAGCAATCTGCAGCAGACGCCGCTGGTGGCGTCGGTTCGAACGTACGTGAAGACGGCGGACGGAGAGCTCTCGATGCGTGGTTGGTTCGAAGCCATGAAGGACGGGCACGCGTTCATGACGACCGGGCCGCTCGTCGACTTCGAGGTCGACGGGCGCATCTCCGGAGAGCAGCTGGACATCTCGGCCGGGGGCGAAGTGACGGTGCGCTTTTCCGTCACTTCGATCGCACCGCTCGAGAGCGCCGAATTGATCTACAACGGTGAGATCGTGGCCACGGCCGAATTCATGGGTGACCGGAAGTCGCTCGATTTCGTGCAGAGCTTCCGCCCGGAGCGCTCGGGCTGGTTCCACGTGCGAGTGATGGGCGGGCGCGGCGAACAGTTCCCGATGGACATCACCTATGGGCTCGCGCTCACGAACCCCGTTTGGGTCGTGGTCGATGGCGCTCCGGTGCGCTCCGCGGCTGCTGCGGACTATTCGATCGCGTGGATCGACAAGCTGCAGCAGATGGCCGAGGCGTGGACAGACTGGCGCTCACAGCGAGAGCAGGACCACGTATACGCGCAGTTCGAAGAGGCCCGAGAGATCTACCGCCAACTCAAGGCCGAAGCCCTGCCCGCTACATCCCCAGGAACATCCCCACCAGGAAGTTCATAACCGAGAGCGCGAGCGCGCCCCAGAGCGCGGAAGGGAAGTCCTCGACTTCGAAGCCGTCCACGAAGGCCGCGGCGAGCATCAGCATGAGCGCGTTCACCACGAATACGAACAAGCCCAGCGTGATGAACGTGATCGGGAGTGTGAGCTTGATCAGGAGCGGGCGCACGAAGGCATTGGCCAGTCCCAGCCCCATCGCACCGAAGATCGCGGCCTTACCGCCCCGGACTTCGATCCCGCCTACCAAGCGCCCAACCACGTAGAGCAGCCCCGCGCTCACCAGGATGTGGATAATGAATCCCACCGTTGTCACCCTCTCAGCTATGAGCCCACGTCCTGGCCCCCGATCCTCACGACCGAATCCCCTGCACTCTTAGACGGGGAAATGACCCAAATCGTTTCCCCCGGGATGAAACTGATCCGGCTTCGCAGCCTTATGGGCTCCCTGTGCAACGCATCGAGGCCGCGATTCGTCCAAGGATCGATCCGCCGGATCAGGCGGTTCCTCGCCTATCGAACCCAGATGTGGGACCAGAGCTGGAGCAGGGACTCTTGAAGACAGCCATCACCGGGGCGCCGGCCCTTTCGCTCGCTGCGGCGGGCTACGCCGAGACCACCGAAACCATCAACACGTCGGAACGGCACGGCATAAGCAACGTGCGCTACGAAGTGACGTCCGACGCGGCGACCGCCGCTACCCGACTCATCCGTGTCGAGATGTCGTTCGACGTAGATGACGACCAGGTAGTATCGCTTTCGCTTCCCTCCTGGACGCCGGGATCCTACCAACTCGACGACTTCGCGAAGAACGTACGCGGCGTCTCGGCCAGGCTCGGAATGCACGAGATCCGTTGGGACAAATCCGACTTCGATACGTGGCGTGTTTACCCCACGGGCGCCGGCCGCGTCTCGCTCGAGCTCGACTACCGAGCCGACCAGCTCGACGTCGGTCAGGCGTGGGCGACTAGTGACCTGGCCTTCTTCAACGGCACAAACCTCTTCTTCTATCCCGAAGGACAGGCGCTCTCCTTCCCCTCGGAGATCGCTTTCCACACGGAGACCGATTGGGGAGTCGCGACGGGACTCACGTCCGATGGCCACGGCTGGTAGTTCAGCGCCGCGGACTACCACGAGCTGGTCGACATGCCGACGTTCGTCGGCGCCTTCGACATGGACAGCACCGAGATCGGCGGCAAGTCGTACCGCCTCGCGAGCTACCCGAAGGGCGCGCTCGCCGGCCAGCCGCGGGCGACACTGTGGAGTCAGATCGAAGCGATGATGCCGCCCATGGCCGCGGTAACCGGTGACGTGCCGTGGGATCAATACACCACGATGACCGTGTTCGACGAGAGCTTCGGCGGGGGCTCCGCGCTGGAGCATTCGAACTCGCACTTGGGTGTCTACCACCCAGGCTTCATCGGCTCGACGATCCTGGCATCGATCA
>Ga0066376_10000082_pt1 | contig 73982 bp, 80 predicted proteins | sample Knorr_S15_td_Bot_FD_77009 | JGI IMG/M metagenome (GOLD analysis project Ga0066376, IMG submission 77009) | Marine microbial communities from Southern Atlantic Ocean transect - Knorr_S15_td_Bottom_ad_5009_LV_A | ecosystem: Environmental > Aquatic > Marine > Oceanic | place: Southern Atlantic...
CACCATCCGAGGTCATTGCCTGGCCCCTGAAACCCGCGTCATCAATGCGGCTTATTGTTTCACCAACAGGCAGAAGATAGTCCCGGCGTGAGAAACCTGTTCAGGCATTTTTTCCAGCAAATACAAGGTGAGCCCTTCGTCACTCTCGTTCAAATAGCCCTGGAAGATCCTGACATTCATCAGCACCTAGTTGCTATCTTGTCGATACCGCAACCGCAGCGAGCCGAGAAAATTCGACGATGAACCCAAGAATTACAGCAGGAAGGGGCCCTTTCGGAATTGATAACGGCCCCAAGCTATCTCAAAGATGATGCCAGGGCGAGCAGGACACTACATATTTTTACCAGAATATCGTGTAATTTTAATCGGTTACAACCTATAGCTTATCCTGTATCTAACTAATTGAATTACCCTGAATCAAACAGTGCTAACACTGTTCATGCTGGCAATGACAGCAGGAAGGTGGGATACGTTTGAAAAGCCGGGATTAACATCGCGTTCCGATTGTCTGCGAGCGAACTGGCCTAAACCGTTATACTGCGCCGCCATGACCTTCAGAATCATACCAGCAACCCCACAGCATGCAGAAACCATTGCGCGGTTTAACCAGCTGATGGCGATGGAGACCGAAAACAAGGAATTACCCTGGGATACAGTCTTTTCAGGCGTACAGGAAATGTTCACTGACACAAGCCTCGGGTTTTACCTGGTGGCAATCGACAGCCAAGATCACATTGTTGGCTGTCTTGCCATCACTTATGAATGGAGCGATTGGCGCGATGGTCTCTTCTGGTGGATCCAGAGCGTCTATGTTGAAAGGCCACAGCGAAGCCAGGGTGTCTTTTCCGCCATGTATGCGGCTGTCAAAGAAGCAGCAGCTCAACAAGACAAGGTGTGCGGTATTCGACTGTATGTAGAAAAAGAAAATGAACGCGCACAGCGAACCTATCTAAAACTCGGGATGACTGAGACGGCTTACCGCATTATGGAAGAAGAATTCTAGTGGACCTGAAAGGCTACAAGGCACCCGCCAACACCTATGACGAACTATTCACCGGTAACCAGCGATCCCGACCTGGTCTCAAGGATATCGGCAACTTTCTCAAGAAGACGAGTCTCAAAGAACTAAACCGCCGCAAGTACGACGCTGAACTGGCAATCCGCTCGATGGGTATCACCTTCACTGTTTATAGTGACGGTGACGGTGGCAATATCGACCGCAACTGGCCATTCGATATCATTCCCAGAACTATTCTAAAAAAGGAATGGCAGCCTATTGAAAAAGGCCTTGAGCAAAGACTGCGTGCGCTGAACCTGTTCATTACCGATGTCTACAACGATCAGAAAATTATTAAAGACAAAATCATTCCGAGGGAAATTCTTGCCTCGTCAAAGGACTACCGCACTTTTTGCGAAGGTGTCACCCCGGTGCTCGGCATCTGGGCGCACGTCTGCGGCACTGATCTTATCCGGGACGGTGATGGCACGATCTATGTGCTCGAAGACAATCTTCGTGTTCCCTCAGGAGTCTCTTACATGCTGGAAAACCGGAATATCAGCAAGCGGATTCTGCCAGAAATGTTCAAGAACTATAACGTGCTGCCGATGGACAACTACCCTACCCAGCTTCTTGATACGTTAAGTTCTATTTCCCCAAGACCAATGGATTTTCCGGAAGTTGTCGTGCTAACACCTGGCATCTATAACTCTGCCTATTTTGAACATTCCTTCCTGGCCCAACGTATGGGTGCTGAGCTGGTAGAAGGCTCTGATCTGGTTGTCGGGGATGACAACTGCGTATATATGAAAACTGTCGCTGGATTAAGTCGGGTAGATGTCATCTACCGGCGAATAGATGATTTGTACCTGGACCCGGAAGTCTTCAGAGCGGATTCGGCACTGGGTGTCAATGGGCTGATGCGCGCCTGGAAAAAAGGCAAGGTCGCTCTGGCCAATGCCCCGGGAGCAGGCGTTGCCGATGACAAGGTTATTTATACCTACGTCCCGGAGATGATTAAGTACTACCTCGGCGAAGATCCGATTTTACCCAACGTCCCCAGTTTCATCTGTTCAAACAAACAACACCTGCAGCATGTGCTGGCTAACGTTGAAAACCTGGTGGTAAAACCTGCCAATGAGTCCGGCGGGTATGGCATGTATATTGGACCCTATGAAAGCAAACGCAGAACTGCCGAAATTAAGCGGCTTATCAAAGCAAACCCCAGAAACTACATTGCCCAGCCCATTATTAATTTATCGACAGTGCCGACCTTGTGTGACAATTCTATCGAACCGCGTCATGTCGATCTCAGGCCTTTTATCCTGCAAGGCGATCGAACCTATGTAACCGCGGGGGGATTAACCCGGGTTGCCCTGGTAAAAGGTTCATTGATCGTAAACTCCTCCCAGGGCGGCGGCAGTAAAGACACATGGATTATCGAGCCCATTAAGAGAACAAGAGGCACCTGATGCTGTCGCGTGTTGCCGAAAGAATGTATTGGTTTGGCCGCTACGTCGAGCGAATCGAAAATACAGCCCGTCTGATTAACGTGAACACGAACCTGGTTCTCGATTTACCAAAAGTAAAATTTATCTGGGCGAGCCTGATCAGCATTACGGGCTATGAAGACAGATTTTTCTCCCGATTTACCATTCTGGATGAGAAGAACGTCATTAAGTTTCTTCTGGATGGCGAGAATTGCAGCATCATGACCTCAGTTCGTATGGCAAGAGAGAATGCCAGAACCACTCGTGAAATTATGCCCAATGAGGCCTGGGAAAAAATAAACAAACTCTATCTGTACCTTGAAAAAAATCTCCATAAAGGAATCAGGCGCGAAGGCAGGCATCAACTGCTAAAAGACATCACAGAAAGCTGCCAGGAACTTACCGGCTACCTTTCGGGGTGCATGAGCATTGATGAAGCGTACAACTTCATGAAGATCGGTTCAGACCTGGAACGGGCAGATATGACCACCCGTATTCTGGATGTTGGCTGCCTTAACCTGCTTAATCCAGAACATCCGGAGATTCGTGAATACGAAACAATGCTGTGGATGAATGTTTTGCAATCATTAACCGCTTACCAGATGTATCGTCAACACGTAGACGATCGAATAAATGGAGAAGATGTCGCAGATTTTTTGCTCAGGGACGAAAAGTTCCCGCGTGCCGTCGCACACTGCCTGTCAGACGTAAATGAGTCTTTTACGTGGCTGCCCAATCATGATGAACCCCTTCGCAGCGTTACCCGTGCACAAAGGGCTATCAGTAATAGCGACGTTGCAGAGTTGTTGGCGAGCGGTGATCTTCACATGTTTATCGATGACATCCAGGCTGATCTGGCACACATTCACAATCAGCTAAACAGTACCTGGTTTGACTACCAGTCTGACTAGCGAATCCCGTTCTTTTCTTTGGCCTGATCCCAGACCTTGCTCCAGGCGATCGGGGGTATATTGCCAAAGGCCTCTTTTAAGCGGTCATCCCAGCTGGAATGGAGTTGTCTCAGATACTCACTGTCTTCTTCAAACCGGTATCGTTTTGAAACGTTTAGTGAGTCTTTGTCATACAGCAGTACTTCAATCGGGGGTCCGACCGTTAAGTTACTACGCATAGTCGAATCCATCGATACCAGAGCACATAGAGCAGCGGTTTCCATAGGTATACCCGGACTAATGATTCGATCAAGGATCGGTTTCCCATATTTGCTTTCACCAATCTGGAGAAACGGCGTGTCCTTCGAAGTGGTGATGTGATTGCCTTGCGGGTACACAAGATAGGCTTCATGCTTTTGGCGGCCAATCTGCCCGCCAACGATGAAACTAGCCTCGTAGTTAATTTCACCGCGAGTGTGCTTTTCCTGCTGCATGATATTGATTTCACCAATGTAGTCAGCAGCTTCTTCCAGAGACCCCACCGTCAGCAGATTTTCAGTCGCACCTTTCTTGATGTCTTTTTTAATCTGAGCAATGACACCCTGGCTGGTAGCCAGGTTTCCCGATGAAAGGACCATTAGCTGCCTCTCACCTTCGTTTGAAAACGTAAACATCTTTGAATAGATGCTGATGTTATCGACACCAGCGTTGGTACGGGAATCGCTGACAAAACAAAGTCCGGCATCAATTCTTATGGCAATGCAGTAGGTCATAGCAGGGGTTGTTACATCGTTGCAGTAGCGTTTGCAGAACCCAGAGATCCTGCCAGATAGGTTTCGATTTTATCCTTCGCGATATTATCAGGATCACTAAATTGAATCCCAACACCTGGCGTGTGGGGACTCTTTACGCCTTTCTTTGCGATCCACACCACTTTACCTGCAACCGGTATTTTTTCTGCTTCATCCATCAGGTTAAGCAATATGAAAACGTCGTCACCGAGGTCATACTCGGTTCGATTGGCAATAAACAAGCCACCATTTTGAATGAACGGCATATAGTAGTTGTGCAAGACGACTTTATCCTTGATCGTCAGCGCGATCATCGTTTTCTTGCCGCCGCCCCCCCGGGCTAACTTAGCCATGTACTCTTACCAGGTTGTTGTTGCAGAAGATGATGCCCTATGAAATTCGAATCTACAAGCTGAGAATCAGCGACATCATTGGGTTGCTTTGATAAATACCCATTCAATCAGCATCTGTGGATTGGCGTTTGAAGTGCCCAGTATCATGCCTCTGGCACTCGTGATTCGGTCAAGCAACTGGTAGCGATCATCAATGGAATCAAGGCCTGCGTAGGTTTTGAGAAGGGGCTCCAAATCGATGTTTCTGACTACACCTGTCTCTTTATCCGAATTCCCAGTGGTCAATGAATAAGCGATTGAGTCCGATACCAGCAGATAGGCAATGTTGAGCACCTCTAATGGATCAGCGTCTTTTAACTCAGATGCCGCCAGAATGGGAGACCTGACCCCTTCTGGGAGTGCTAAAAGAGTTGCCGCAATCTTCTGCCTGAGCGCCAGATAATCCTCATCAATGCTATTGAGCGCTCGCAAGGGAACGCCATTGGCTATGTCCAATAACAGGCCAATATCGGTGGACGTATCCATCTTCGATTTTAACCAATCCAATGCTTCTACTCTGGAAGGTAGCTGGCAATCAATATGCTGGCAACGGCTACGTAGGGTAGGCAACATACGGCTGGGTTGATCCGTCACCAGAATAATCAGCGTCTTCGCGGGAGGTTCTTCAAGACTTTTAAGTAATGCGTTGGCGGCGTGGGTATTTAACTTATCCGCCGGATTGACCACACAAATTTTCCAGCCACCTTGTTGCGCTGTCTGGTTGGCCCAATAGATGACATCACGAATCTGTTCAATTTTTATTTGTTTTGAATCCTGCAGGGTCACGGTGAGCAAATCCGGGTGGGTTTGTGCACTGACAAGATTACATTGATTGCAAACACCGCAAGGCGGCTGGTTACCCTGGCAAAGCAATCGCTCGGAAAAGCTTGAGACAAACAGGGATTTGCCCGAATCGACTGCCCCAGTTAACAGAATTCCATGGGGCGGCTTGCCATCTTTGAATTGTGTGCAGAGTCGTTGCCATTGTGGCGCGTGCCATGGCAATATTTTTGTACTCAAGCAATGAACTCCCGAAGGATTTTTCTTATCTCAGCCTGTACCTGGTCGATTGGCGATGAAGCATCTATTCGGAAGTACCCCGGTAAGGTCGAGCGATGTATAAAAGCAGTCCTCACACGCTCAAAAAAAGCGATTTGTTCAATCTCAAACCGATCTGCTTCAGCAACAGTTGCTGCCCGCTTCAGGCCAGTCTCGATATCCAGGTCCAGAATAAACACCAGGTCCGGCCGAAAATCCCTTAGCACTAGATGTTCGATCCGGGCGACAACTTCTTCACCCAATTGCCTCCCGCCTCCCTGATAAGCGAACGACGAGTCGGTAAATCGATCGGAGATGACCCATGCCCCCCTCGCCAAAGCAGGCTCGATAACTTCGTTCACATGTTGAGCCCGCGCCGCAAACATCAGCAATAATTCTGTCATTGGGGTCATCTGACGTTCATTTTTGTCCAGAAGAATTTGCCGTATTCGTTCACCCAAAGCGGTACCACCAGGTTCTCTGGTCACCACCACTTCATGTCCGGCCTCGCCAATGAGTCCAGCGATGAACTCAATGTTGGTCGATTTACCAACCCCCTCGACCCCTTCAATTGAAATGAATTTACCCCTGCTCATCTGCCCTGCTTTTTTTGGTATCTGTTAACAGCCTCATTATGTTCCTTAAGACTGATAGAAAACTGGCTTTGCCCGTTGCCTTTGGCAACAAAGTAAAGAAACGGATGAGCACTGGCTGTCAGCGCCGCGCGAATTGAGGCTCGCCCAGGCGAACAGATTGGCGTCGGCGGCAATTCAGTCCTGGTGTATGTGTTGTACGGCGTATCGACCTTCAGATCCTGCCGGGTCAGGTCGCCATTGAACCCGTCGCCTAATCCATAGATAACCGTGGGATCAGATTGCAGTTTCATACCTTTTATTAATCGATTATGGAAAACACTTGCGATCTTTTCTCTATCCGGTTGAAAGCCTGTTTCTTTTTCGATCATCGACGCGAGCACGAGCGCCTGATAAGGAGAATCGATGAAGCCCAGGATTCCGCGCTGTTGCCATTGCTCTTCAAGAACCTTGTTCATCTTTGTGTGTGCGAGAACCAAAATCTCAAGATCGCTATCACCTTTTGTATATTGATAGGTGTCCGGGAACATCCAGCCTTCCGGGTCTCCAACTATACCCAGGCTTAGCGACAATTCTGCACGAGTCATAGAGGTCGTCAGGTTATCCAGATGAGGCGCTTGCCGCATCAATGCCAGCCATTGATTCAATGACCAACCTTCCGGGAAGGTCAATTTGTGTTGTTTGACCTTTCCTGAACGAAACAGTGCCAGTAGGTCAAGGCTCGTCATACCCCGTTTGATCTGGTATTGCCCTGCACGAATTGCGCCTGCACTCCTGGTCGCCAGTGCAATCGCTTTGAATAGATTACCGTTTATTGGCAGCACTTCACTTGTGGTAAGCCGTTGCGTCACGACGACAAGGTTACTGCCCTGTTCAATATTGAATAGCGCGTCGACGGTAACTGGCTGGGCCAGTTGATGATGAACAAATCCTGACACCAGGCCGGCGAGAACCAGAAGAGGAACAACAACAATAAGGACTCGTATCGCGGTCACCCGAATCATCGATTTTCCTTAATCCAGCTGTTTGAAGATCAGGCTACCATTGGTACCACCGAAGCCAAAGGAGTTGCTGAGAGCCGCCTTCACAGAAATCTGTTTCGCCTGATGCGGGACATAATCCAGATCGCAACCATCGCTGGGGTTATCAAGGTTAATGGTTGGTGGGGCAACCTGGTCACGCAATGCGAGTATCGTAATGACAGCTTCCACTGACCCTGCCGCACCCAGCGCATGACCAATCATCGACTTTGTGGAACTCACCGCCACCTTGTCCGCACTTGATCCCATGACGGTCTTGATCGCTTTTGTTTCCGTAATGTCGCCAAGCGGCGTCGAGGTGCCGTGTGCATTAATGTACCCAATGTCACTGGCTGGCATCTCCGCATCATTTAACGCATTGGTCATTGCCCTGACAGCGCCCTCGCCATTTTCGGAAGGCGAAGTGATATGTAATGCATCGGCGCTCATGCCAAAACCTGCTAGTTCGCAATAAATCCGCGCCCCTCTTGATTTCGCATGTTCATACTCCTCAAGCACCAGGACAGCCGAGGCATCACTTAGAACGAATCCATCTCTGTCTTTATCCCAGGGACGGCTAGCCAGTTCAGGCGCATCATTTCTGGTGGACAATGCCCTCATCGCAGCAAAACCCGCCATGGTTGTTGGAGAGGTCGATTTTTCGGCACTACCGACGATCATCGCATCGGCGTCACCGGCGGTGATCATTCGCGCACCAAAACCAATATTGTGGGTTCCCGTCGTGCAGGCTGTCGTTATGGCAATGTTCGGTCCCTGCAGTCCGTACATGATCGATAGATTGCCAGCAATCATGTTGATGATGCAGGAAGGCACAAAAAAAGGTGAGACCTTGGAAGGACCGCGATCGTTAATAACGTCATAGCAGGCTTCGATGGTGACAATGCCCCCAATACCTGAGCCAACTGCCACCCCGATTCGATGTCGATTCTCGTCTGTGACTTCAAGGCCAGAATCCTGCATGGCCTGAATGCCCGCCACCAGGCCAAACTGAATAAAGCCATCTAATCGCCTGGCTTCTTTGGGGCCAATATAGTTGGAAATATCAAATTCAGGGACGGCGCCGCCAAAACGTACTGGAAAATCTGCTGCATCAAAAGATGTAATAGTTGATATCCCGCTTTTTCCTGCGGTCAATCCTTGCCATGACGTTTCAAGGTCAGCGCCTAACGGCGTCAACATCCCCATACCGGTCACAACGACTCTTCGCGATGGCAAGTTGGTCCCCTTTTTTTATCTCCCAAGCAAAAAAGCCGTGATCGTCCAGGACGATCACGGCTTGTCTTTACTTAACCCAAAAGATTAAGTGTGGGCTTCGACGTAATCGATAGCATCTTTAACTGTCGTGATTTTCTCTGCATCTTCATCAGGAATTTCCGTCTCGAATTCCTCTTCAAGGGCCATAACCAGCTCGACTGTGTCGAGCGAGTCCGCACCCAGATCTTCAACGAAAGAAGCCTCATTCGTGACCTCCTCTTCTTTTACACCGAGTTGCTCACAAACCAGTTTGGTCACTCGTTCTACGATAGTGCTCATGTCTAGATTTACTCCTACATATATACAGTCAAGCTGCGCTAGTTTAATGAAATGCTAGATAATTCATCAAGTTTTTTATTCGGTCAACGTCAGATTTAGAGCCATTTTGCAAGCAAAAATGCTGCTAATTCGGGCTAGGGAACCGCTGGTTAAAGTCTTTTTCCGCGATGACCGCGTTGAACCCGTACTCATCCTCCGTGCAAGTTCGCCTTGTCCTCACGAAAAAAGTGATGCGTCACTCCGACATTAATCAGAGCTTCCCTAGCTCATATACATTCCACCATTAATATGAATTGTTTCGCCGGTTATATAGCCAGCACTCTCACTGGCCAGAAATGCAGTCAGGGCAGCGACTTCAGCCACTTCACCGAGCCGACCCAAAGGGATACGGTTTAGCATGGCTGTTCGCTGGTCCGGGTTCAGTTTGTCGGTCATATCCGTCTCAATGAGCCCTGGCGCTATGCAGTTGCTGGTAATTCCTCGAGAACCTAGCTCCGCAGCCAGCGATTTACTGTAACCGACTATACCCGCCTTTGCTGCCGCGTAGTTGCTCTGACCCGCATTACCCATGGCGCCCACGACCGACGTAAGGTTAATGACCCGTCCCCATCTTGCTTTCGTCATTGCCCTCAGACACCGCTTGGTGACACGAAATAATCCGCTGAGGTTGGTGCCGATAACATCATCCCACTCCTCATCTTTCATGCGAAGTGCAATATTATCTTTGGTTATCCCGGCATTATTGACCAGCACCAGAGGCGCATCATATTTTTCTTTTATCCCACTAAACAAACCATCGATGGATTCTGTTTCCAGCAGATTCAACACAAAACCTGCACCGCCACTTGCCTCAAATTCAGACGAGATGCCATCTGCCCCGGCTTGGGTGGTAGCGGTTCCGAGAACAGTGAAGCCCTCTACCGCCAGACGTGCGGCAATGGCTTTGCCAATACCCCGACTCGCACCGGTCACCAATGCAACTTTGTCAGTCATTGCCCTTGCACCTCACGTACACAACGCCTCACTCGCAGACATCATTGTTGCCTGTGAGTTGATATTCAATCCCTTGATGGACTTATCAATCCGTTTCACCAGCCCAGACAATACTTTACCGGGGCCACATTCAACAATTGTCTCAACCCCCATTGATTTCATCCGGGCTACCGTGTCAGTCCACAATACTGCACCATACATCTGGCTGACCAGTTTTTTCCGGATCACATCCGGGTCTTTGCATGAGCAGGCATCCACATTCTGAATGACCTCGATCTCAGGTTTCGAAAACACGACCTCACCGAGAAGGCTGGCCATTTCTTCTGCGGCCGGTTGCATCAATTTACTGTGGAAAGGTGCACTGACCGCCAGGCCAATGACACGGCGGGCGCCTGCGGCTTCGCAAGCTTTTATCGCACGATTGAGCGCGTCGTTTTCACCGGCAATCACAACCTGACCAGGCGCGTTGAAATTCGCCGCCTGAACGATCTCGCCTTGCGCTGCAGTCTCGCAGGCCGCAATGACCTGATCATCCGCAATACCAAATACCACTGCCATACCGCCTTCGCCGACAGGTACAGCGGTTTGCATAAACTGCCCACGTTTTTGCACGAGGGCAACGGCATCAGCAAATTCCAGCACATTGGCCGCGACCAGAGCGGAGTACTCACCGAGGCTGTGGCCAGCGACGACACTGGGCACCGGCAATCCCTGTGCCAGGGATAAACGATAGAGCGCGACACTCGCAGTCAATAATGCAGGCTGGGTAAATTCGGTCTGGTTTAACTGCTCTTCGGGACCTTCAGCGATAAGATTCCAAAGATCGTATCCGAGGATTGAAGATGCTTCCTCGAACAGTTCGCTTACCGTCTGCTCAACATCATTCAGCATGCCGACAGCCTGGGAACCCTGTCCAGGAAAGATATACGCAAGTTTACTCATGAGATAAATTCGTACCACGAATGTGGCATTAGCTGATCTCCTGGTAACCTCTGATTAAAGTCCTTTTTTGCGATGACCGCGTTGAACGCGTACTCATCCTCCGTGCGAGTTCGCCTTGTCCTCACAAAAAAATCCAATTAATCAGAGCTTCCCTAGCCGTCGTTATTGTGTACGGCCTTTTGGCCTCGATAGAAACCATCGGCAGTCACGTGATGCCGTCGATGGGTTTCACCGGTAGTAGAATCTTCTGACAGCGTTGGCCCGCTAAGAGAATCATGAGAGCGACGTTGCCCGCGTCTTGATCGGGTTACTTTACTTTTTTGAACAGCCATCTCAGCTCTCCGCTTTGTTCTGTTTATTGATCGTCTCAGCTAAATTAGCAAATGGACGATAAGTTTCGGTTTCGCTGACCTCTAGTATGACTGCTTCGACCACCGGTTCCTGAGAATATTCACCATCAGGGCATTCATCCGGGTGCCTCGGTATCATTCGCAGCGCCAGGATTAGCTCATCCTCCACCAGGTCAACTATCGGAATAAGTTTTTCCGCATGCACAATAACTTCAGTTTCCTGTTCGTAGACGACTTGCTTTGACTCGTCAACCACGACAGAGGCTGAAATATCACAGTTCATTGTCTGAACGTATAGGGTCATGCAGCTCTGACAAACCAGATGCACTTTTGTTGACACCTTGCCGGCAACGAGTGTGCATTTAAGGTCACCTCGATCAAAACTGAGATCTAGTTGAACATCACCCGTTGCTTCTGCCAGCATTCCCTTAAAACGCAGGAACCGCTCAATGGGAATTGACCCTTCGAGCACCCCTGCCTGATTGGCCAATTTACGATGATCAATCAGCTCTGGTAGGGGCCCTGTTAACATAAGGGGCGCATCTTAGGGAGTCACTCTGCCCGTGTCAAAGAAAATAGCGGCGGCGGATAAAAAATTGCAGGAATTCAGTAAGATATGACCATTCCGAGACTAATATTAGGCTCAACTTCAGCTTATAGAAAAGCCCTTCTCGATCAATTGGGGATCAAATTTTGCCAGCAAGCGCCAACAACGGATGAAACCCCCGCAAAATCTGAAACAGCCTGTCACCTGGCCGCACGGCTGGCTGCTGAAAAAGCCAGATCCGTGGGCGATCGGCAGCCTGTTGGCGATGATTGGATCGTTATTGCATCAGACCAGGTATGTCACCTGGAGGGTCAAATTTATGGAAAACCCGGCAATTTCGACCTGGCCATGCGTCAACTACAGCAATTCAGCGGCCAATGGGTGACTTTCTCAACGGCGCTGACCCTTCTTTCCAGCGAAGGCCGGCAATCGAGTGGTATCGAGGACTATGAAATCCTGTTTAAACAATTATCCAATCGCCAAATAGAATCCTATCTGCATCAAGACCAACCCTGGGACTGTGCTGGGTCCATCAAAGTTGAAAAAGCAGGCATTACACTGCTTAACGGCACAAAAGGCCGGGATATCAATACACTCTACGGGCTACCCCTCATGCTGCTGACAGAGCGCCTGTTGCTGCTGGGTCACGAAATACTCGACTTTAAGTAAGCTCCTTATCATTTTGTTTTAAATAGATATTTTTCTTCAATATTAACAACTTTTTTCATTTCTGATCGAAACAGGCTATCAATGGGTGCCATTATATCCAGCGCTTCACGGTCGCCAAGCGCGGGGATATGTAATTGCGCGGCATGCAGCATGAGCCTGGCACCCATGCTGATTGTTCGATCGCGATCTTCATCACCATAACGGGAATCACCCACCAGGGGATGCCGGGCCCATCGTGCGTGCACCCTTATCTGGTGTGTTCTGCCAGTCAGTGGAGAAGCACGGATTAATGAGACGTCATCGCCCCGGGCAACTAGCTGAAACTCGGTAATTGCCCGCTTGCCGTCTGGACTCACTCGTGTAATTCGCTCTCGCCCGGTTTTTGAACTGGTCAATAATGATTCGTTGATGCAAGCCAACTGATCAGGCCAGTGACCATGTACCATGGCAATATAGCGCTTCTTGATCTGGCCGGGTTGTCGCAATGCGTCCTGTAGATGTTTCAAATAGCTGCGACGTTTTGCGACCATCAGGCAGCCAGAGGTTCCGCGGTCCAATCGATGCACTAATTCGAGGCGATTGCCCTCTGGAAACACATGCCTCAGGGATTCGATCACACCAACACTAACACCGCTACCGCCATGCACGGCCATACCTGCTGGCTTGTTAACGACAAGCAGATGTGTGTCCTCGTATAGAATAAGGCTGTCCAGATCATGAAAGCTACCTATGGCACTCGACCGTTCAGGCAAATGGGCGATGGGCGGGATACGCACCTGGTCGCCCGACAGAAGACGTGTCTGTGCCTTACAGCGTTTACCGTTAATCCTCACTTCCCCTTTGCGGATGATGCGATAGATTCTGGATTTTGGTAGGCCTTTGAGGTTTTTAATCAGAAAGTTATCGATTCTTTGCCCCGCTGCCTCGATATCGATGGTAACAATCTGTACTTTTGTGCCTGTCATAAGCGTGTTTCGACTTGAATTTGAATCATCACCATTTATTGCTATGATTAGCAGCAGACGGCTTTATACATGTTTTGAATAACACCGTCATTTTTTAGAGCGTTTGTGCCATAAATGAGCGCCAACGTTAACAGTAAAATAGTCAAGTTTAGTGAAACTTGAGGAATGAATATTTGGGGTCTAGCTTCAATTTGGGCTAGACAAGCAATAACCGCGCAATGAGCGGATAGTGCAGCGTCAAATCGGTTAATTACAGCAGTTAACAGGCTTAAGCAGTAAATATAGAGCAAGGCCCCAAGACATCGGGCCATAAGCCATCAACTGCCAGAGACCAAGACTCTACTTTGTGGGAGCCTATTTTTTGTAAGAGCAGCCTTACGGCATCAGCACTGACAATAATAAATTGATTTGGTGATTCACTATCGCAGTTTCAGAGCGTCTGAAATAGTGTGAATCAAAATGAAAAGAATGTTAATCAACGCAACTCACAGTGAAGAGTTGCGAGTCGCCCTGGTCGATGGGCAAAAACTGTTCGACCTGGACATCGAAAGTAGAGTCCGGGAACAAAAAAAATCCAATATCTACAAGGCCAAAATTACCCGCGTGGAGCCCAGCCTTGAGGCTGCCTTCGTCGATTACGGTGGTAACCGGCACGGCTTTTTGCCGCTCAAAGAAATCTCCCCAGAATATTTCTCCATTCCTCCGTCGAAAATTCGAGGGCGGGTTAATATTCAGAGCATCATTAAGGAAGGCCAGGAAATTATTGTCCAGGTCGAGAAAGAAGAACGTGGCAACAAGGGTGCTGCTTTAACGACTTTCTGCTCGCTGGCCGGGCGTTACCTTGTATTGATGCCCAACAATCCGCGTGCCGGGGGTATTTCCCGACGAATCGAAGGTGAGGAACGTGATCACCTTAAAGACGCCATGTCCCAGCTGGATATACCCGCCAACATGGGTGTTATCGTTCGAACTGCAGGTGTCGATCGCAGCGCAGAAGAACTTCAATCGGATCTCGAATATCTGGTGCACTTGTCCCAGGCTATCGATACAGCGGCAAAAGATCGTAGCGCCCCATTTCTGATTTATCAGGAAAGTGACGTAATCATTCGCGCCATCAGGGACTATCTAAGAGAAGACATCAGCGAGATCCAACTCGATACCAAAGAGTCTTTTGAGCAAGCCTGCGAGTTTGTTGAACAGGTAATGCCCCAGTTCAGATCGCGGATTAAGTTCTACGAAAGCGATGTGCCGCTTTTTAATCGTTATCAAATAGAAGGACAGATCGAATCAGCATTCCAGCGGGAGGTCAGGTTGCCTTCTGGCGGCGCCCTGGTTATTGACCCAACAGAAGCGCTTGTTTCCATCGATATTAACTCTGCCCGGGCAACTCGCGGGGCTGATATCGAAGAGACAGCATTGAATACCAACCTTGAGGCTGCAGAGGAAATCTGCAGACAGCTGCGTTTACGCGATATCGGTGGTCTGGTCGTCATTGATTTTATCGATATGAGCGCACAAAAAAATCAAAGAGCTGTGGAAACACGCATGCGAGACTCTTTGCAGGTTGATCGTGCCCGTGTCCAGATTGGAAAAATTTCCAGATTCGGCTTGTTGGAAATGTCACGACAACGATTACGACCATCACTGGGTGAAACCAGCGGTGTGGTATGTCCTCGCTGTAGCGGCCTGGGTACTATTCGCGATATTGAATCGTCTGCGCTTGCGGTTATCCGCATGATGGAAGAGGAAGCATTAAAAGAGACCAGCTCAGAAATTCGTGCGTTTCTGCCCATTAGTGTTTCATCGTTCCTGCTTAACGAAAAACGAAATGTCCTTTCTGAAATTGAGGAACGAAATTCAGTTCGAGTGGTAGTTGTACCAGACCCTGAAATGGAAACCCCGCATTATCGCGTCGAAAGAATCCGATCCCAGGATTCAGAAGAAGCTGAAGTCTCTTATGAAATCACCAGTAGTGAAGAAACCGAGGAAAAAACCGAAACCCCTGCAAAACCGGCTGCGGTAGAGCAGGCAGCTGTCAAAGCAGTGACCCCGCCTGCCTCACAGCCTGTCAAAAAGAAGCCAGTTGCAAAGAAACCCGCTGCTAAGGGCAAAAGTTTGTTATCCAGGTTCCTGGGCCTGTTCAGTTCAGACAAGAAACAGGAACCCTCTGCGCCTAAACGAAATCGTCAGAATAATCGTAATCGCGGCAGGAAAACCGATGATCGCAAACGGCAGGACAATCATCGTGACGCAAGCAACAAACAAAGGGACAATAGGTCTGCCAATCAAAGAACTGAGCAGGATTCTTCCGGCCGCAAGAATGCTCCGGATAGAAAGCGTAACAACGATAAGCGTCGGGCTGACCGCCCGGAGCGAAAGGACCGCCCGGAGCGAAATGACCGCCCGGAGCGAAATGAACGCCCGGCTCGAAATGATCGACCAGACCGCGATCGCCAGGAAAGCGGTGAAAGCAGAGACAAACGAAATCGCGGTAATCGCGAGCGTTCAAATCAACCCAGGAGAACGCCCGAACAAGAGACATCACAGTCGACGGAACAACAGACCCCACCTGTCCAGGTCACTACAGACCCAGTAACGGCTGAAGCAGCGACCCTGCCTGCTCAGGAAACCGTTCAAGGAACTGATCAGGGAGCTGTTCCTGTGAGTGCACAGGAAGCTGTTCAGGCACCTACACAGGAGGCTGCCCTGGAAACCGCCGCCACAGAAACCGTACTTTCCGCTGAAGATACTTCCGTGGAAGCACCTGTCAGTGCAGGCACAGAACAAGCCACTGTTGACGCACCCGGGGACCTCCCGGAAATTGAAAGCACTATCGTTGAGGAAAAGACACCCGAATCAGCGGAAATGAATTCCAGTGCACACCCGTCCAAACTCGGCAGAGCTGGCAATGACCCAAGGTTAAATCCAGGCTCTCCCATACAATCGCAAGTGCTGTCAGCCCTAGTCAAACGCCCCGTGGAACTGGCAGCCGCCACCGAATCCCGAATCATTGAGGTTGGGCATCCAAGCCTTACGGGACGCGTTTCGAATGATCCGAGAGGCCAGGTGAATGCGTCACCAGTGGATGATAAGCCGATCGAATCAGATGAAGATCCTGTTGATCCGGAAGATCGCGAGGCGACTTCTGGGCCATAGGGCAAAGAGAGTTCCAGGCGGTTTTCAGGCAGGGTAGATGCGAGGTTCAATCTCAAGTTCTACCCCAAAATATTCCATCACCCGTTTTCTTATGCGGGTAATGAGGGTTCCCAAATCTTCTGCAGAGCCGCTGCCGTCATTGATAATGACAAGCGCGTGCTGGCTCGAGACTGAAAATCCACCTTCAGTAATGCCCTTGAGCTTTGCCTGATCGATCAGCCAGGCAGCAGACAATTTCGCCAGTGCTCCACCGTCATAACCTTCCCGGAATAACGGCATCTCCGGGAAATTAGCACTTAGGCTCATCGCCTGTTCGACTGAAATGATGGGGTTTTTAAAGAAACTTCCTGCGTTCGGCGTAACAGCTGGATCAGGCAATTTTTGTTTTCTAATCGTTGTGACTGCATTAAACACTGACAATCCTGAGGCTTCGATCTGATGGTCTTCAAGATAATTTTGTACAGCAGGATAGCTGATAACTGGCGAGTCTACTGCTGACAGCTTCAGTGTTACCTTTGTAACAATCCATTCTGGATCAGATTTGAACAGGCTTTCCCGATATCCAAATTGACAATCTTCTCTGGAGAATTGCCGACACGCAAGCGTCGGATAGTGAATGGCGTCAAGACTATCAAAGCAGCTGCTCAGCTCGACGCCATAGGCACCAATATTTTGAATTGGCGCTGCGCCAACTGTACCGGGGATCAACGCCAGATTTTCGAGGCCATAGAGCCCCAGTGCGACGGAGTCGCTCACCAACTGATGCCAATTTTCTCCAGAAGCTACAGTCACTAATCCATCCGCAACCGTCTTCCCCAGAAGACCATTTTCGACGACCAGCGCATCGAGGTCCTGCATTAGGACTATGTTCGTTCCGCTGCCCAGCATGATGATCGGGACTGCCTTTTCCTGAGCGAAACTCGCAGCGCTAAACACGTCATCGACCGACGATACACGGCAAAACCATCTGGCGTTTGCGGCAAGCCGCAGGCTGTTCTTGTCACCAAGCGGTGTGTTTTCCTGAAACTTCACACATCTTCTCGTATCGATTCATGATCAGTATAGCGATCAATGCGTCTAATCAGAGCTTCCCTAGCACCATCGCCAATACTTCTTCGAATGCCTCTTCTGCAAGTTCCTGCATCTCGACATCAGTTCTATCCTGAATGGGATGTGTGACGAAGACCTTGTGAGGATCAAACCCCAGGGATTCGGCCTGGGCCTGGGCAGCTTCAACAAACTCTGCCGACGCAACAAACCCACCCGGGATGCCTCTTTTTTCTAAATCCATAATGTCATGCAAACTGCACGACGTGCACGAGCCTCAATCGGCTAGTGATTCGATGACGACATCGCATTCCTCAGCGATTTGCTGTTTTAATTCGAGCGGTGCAACCCGCGTGAATGTTGGTTTTTTATATCGTTTGGTATTTATACCCTTTTGGATAAGCAGGTCTTCCAGGCGATTAATGAAGATATCACCCCTGGGTTTAGATATATCGAGTAATCCGACTGTTTTTCCGGTCAAATCTGTCGGTCGCGGCAGCGGCTGCAGATTTTCCGGCGATCGCTCGGAAGTTGGATCCATGAAGGTCGTCATCTTTTCTCCCTTTTTTTCGTTACAAATTCACTTGATTTCACGTGTTACTGGCACACTGCCGATTGATCCGCTTGCCCCCCAGCCAGCAATGATGGCAGAAAACATACCTGCACTGCCACCCGCTCGAACAATGTTAAATCCCCCTTCCCTGAATTTCGGCAATTGGGCATCGGCAAACTTTGCGGGCAACCCTTCAGCGATCCCACCTGCCCCGGCAATAAGTTCGCTACCTTCGATCATCAGCAGCGCTTTAAGCCGATCCTTCACATCTTGTTTGGACCAGCCAGCAAGCCGATAAACGCGTTCGTGTTCCGGTGACACCACCAGTATTGCGTCGGCGGCAAGGACCATTTTTGGGTGGCCGACTACACGCAAAGCAGCAGCAAAACTTCTGCATAACGATTCCGGGTCCCGGGATTTTTGATCCACGATTCCCTGCATGCCATCAGCGGCAAACAGCGTCACGGTAGAGGCAGTGTCCGCGAATCCTTTTTCCACCGCCAGGGATTCCCAGCAGGAATTCGTCTCATCTTCTGCAAAGCAATAGGTATATTTGCCAGGGTTACCGAAGACAGATCGATCGACTCCGCCAGGTTTACCCCCGCCAACATTCCTTATGACAAGTTGCAGTGCCCGGCCGATGGTCGCATTGGCCCGATTTCCCTGGCCCAGGACGTTGCCTTTAGAGTTCATGCCAATAGCCCGACTCATTGGTCCATTCACAATAATCATCGGTCCTGAAAAATAGGTCGTTGCCAGAAGCCCGTGCATACAAAACTCATCTTGTAGCGCGGCTTCTACTGCAGTGATAACGACCGGAAGATACTCGGGTTTGCAACCAGCCAGAACAGCATTGATGGCAATTTTTTCAATCGTGCACTCAATTAAATCTGGTGGCACAACGCCAACAATTTCATCACTGGCTCGATGGGTACCCGTCAGCATCCGCATCACTCGTTCTGGCGTGGGCGGTACTACCGGCAGCCCATCTGACCAACCCCGGTCAAAACAGGCTTCCATTTCGTCCTCTTGCTCAGCAATGGTGAGCGCCCTGGATTGCAGTTTTTCCCGATCATATTTCGCCGCAAGTATTGAAGGCATACCGGGATCCTGTGTCCGGGAACCACACCCAGGTCTAAAACCGGGTAAGTCAAAATCAGGCAGTTCAACATCAATGGCTTCTTCAACAATCCTGCGCCACTCGGTTTTATCCCAGCCGACAATCCTGTCTTGCTCTACACCCGTCTGATCAAATCTGATTAAGGTGGGTACAGTTTCTATGTTCATCCGCCAGGAATAAGCGAGTTCGGTATCATTGACCACCGGCATCTCTGGAGGAAAATCCGGATTATCCTGGCAGTAAATTTCAATGTTGCTTGTGCTCAGAAGATGCTCGATAACGGGCACGACCAGTTGGCAGGTTGCACACTCCTCCTTCACCACGACGACAAAACTCATGGTTCTGTCCCCTCCGACAATACCGCCAGGGTTCGAGCGATGTCTTCAGGCACATCGATACCCGGTGGTATAGCTTCATCTGTTAACTTCACGCGTATTTGTTCTCCGTTGGACAAAACTCTTAATTGTTCCAGGCTTTCCAACTGCTCCAAAGCAGTCGGTTCCCACGCTATGTAACGCTCAAGCATTGACACCGTATAGGCGTAGATTCCCAGGTGTCGAAACCAGCAAGCTTTTGTCGATGAGGGTTCTGTTAATTGACTCTTTGCCAGTTGCTGCGTTTGCGTTGGTAAATTATCAGGAAAAGATGCTCGCGACCAGGGTATGGGCGCTCTTGAAAAGAGCAGCGCGCAGTCGTTTTCATCGGTCACGACCTTGACAACATTTGGACTAAAAACGTCGGATAAACGGGTAATGCGCTCTCGAAGCGTTGCCATTTCGACGCTGCCGTCTATCAATGAGGCAACTTCATTGATAGCGCCAGGCGGGATCAGCGGCTCATCTCCCTGAACATTGACGACGATATCGCTCGAGGATAAACCGATCGTTTTTGCTGCCTCGAATATCCTGTCTGTTCCAGTGGCATGGTTTGCGCTGGTCATGATGACACTCCCACCGAAACCAATAACTTCCTGCTCGATTCTCTTGTCATCGGTCGCGACATGGACAGTGCGCGCTTCGCTCAAGCTCGCCTGCTCATAGACACGGTGGATCATGGTCTTTCCTGCCAGTTCGATCAATGGTTTGCCGGGAAACCGGCTAGAACCGTAGCGAGCGGGAATGATGACAGTAAAGGTATTTATGGTAACTCATCCGATGACAATTGCCTTGCTTGTGTCTCTAGCATGATGGGGATGTCATCGTTAATGGGAAATGCCACACGGTCAACTAAACAAATGAGTTCGTCTGCGTCCTTTTCATAAGTCAAATTTCCTTTGCAAATCGGACATACCAGAATAGCTAACAACTTTTTGTCAACAGACATATTCACACTCCTTTGTTTTTAACGACTAAACCGACGGCATCCAGCAAAGCATCGACGGGTTCAACCGCGAATTCAGCATCTACTTCAAGATACCAGTATTGACCATCCCCAGGACTCTGGCCGTTAAACTTTACTGCGTCCTTTTCGGTCATAATCACCGGCAAGTCGTCATCAAATGACACATCCGCCCGGGTAAAGCTATGATGATCAGGAAACTGATGTGGCACCAGCGCGCATCCGAGTTCTTTCAGAGAATTGAAAAACCGTTCCGGTCGACCTATTCCGGCAACCGCATGAACCCTGATGCCGTCCAGCGCTTCGAGTGATAGTGGTTCCCGTGATTTCAGATCTATCAGGCGGGTCGTCACGATGCGCATCTCGAGAGTCGGTTTATCACAGTAGGAGGAAACCGGATTTTTATCACCATTGATGACGACAAGGTCCACTTCCTTCAATCGAGATGCAGGTTCCCGCAGTGGACCTGCAGGTAAACACAAGCCGTTACCCAAACCTCGTTGCCCATCGATGACCGCTATCTCGATGTCTCTCCCAAGGGCGTAATGTTGTAACCCATCATCGCTGACCAACACGTCGCAATCATGATGCTCCAGAAGACTTTTGACCGCACGTACCCGGTCCGGGTCGACCACCACAGGACAAGCAGTTCGATGATAAATCATCAAAGGTTCATCACCGACCTCGGTACTATTTGTGGTTGCGCAGATTTCAACGGGATAGTGTTTTGTTTTGCCACCATAGCCGCGACTAACAATGCCAGGTTTGAGTCCGAGTGACTTAAGATAGTTGACCAGGCTAATCACAAGCGGCGACTTGCCCGTACCGCCCACAGTGATGTTACCGACCACAATGAGAGGCACAGGCGGTTTCCAGTATGCCCGGCGGATCAGCCAGCTTTTCCGCCAACGCGCGCCAAGCTGGTATAAAAGCGAGACGGGCGCAAACAACTTGATCCAGAAAGAATCATCGTACCAGGCATCGACGATGAAATTTGAGTCAACGACCGAGCCTGAGTATTGCCGTAAGGGAAATTGTCCGCCAGGTTTCGGTTTTGACTTATCCGTTGGCTCTTCATCATTGGTGATCTCATCCCGGACGTGGAGTTCCCAGTAAAACCCCCGGCGTGCCAGTAATTCTTTGTGAGTACCTTCCTCTACGATTTCACCCTCATCAATGACAAAGATGCGATCAGCCTTTTCAATAGTGGAAAGCCGGTGAGCAATGATAAATGTCGTCCGGCCTTTGACAACAGCTTCAAGTGCCTTCTGGATATAGCGCTCTGATTCCGTATCAAGCGCTGACGTGGCCTCATCCAGAATCAGTATGGGTGCATCTTTCAGGAATGCACGCGCAATGGCTAATCGCTGTCTTTGACCGCCGGACAGCAGCACACCGTCATCGCCGACGATGGTATCGAGCCCTGACTCAAGCTTACCAATGAATTGCCAGGCGTAGGCTTTCTCAGCTGCCTGTTGAATGTCATCTCTCGATGAACTCTGCAAAACGCCATAACCAATATTCCTGAGTACGGTATCGTTAAACAATGTGACTTGCTGACTCACTATGGCGATGTGTTTTCGAAGGTTTGTTAACGCAAATGTTTCAATGGGATGCCCGTCAATGAGAATTTCACCGTGATCCGGTGAATAGAACCGAGATATCAAACTCACCAACGTACTTTTACCGCTTCCGGACCGACCCACCAATGCCACAGTCTCACCAGGGTTAACCGTGAAGCTGATACCTTTTAAGACCTTGTTTTCACTGTTGCCGTAACAAAACTGGACGTTCCTGAATTCAACCTTCCCTGCAACCCGGTCAATCTCCAGATCGCCTTCGTCTTTCTCAAGTTCTTCATCGAACAAATCAAAGATATCTTCTGCGGCCGCAAGGCCTTTCTGAACGGTCGCATTGACTTCAGACAACTGTCGTATTGGCTTCGCCAATAAACCACCGGTCGTGATAAACGCGACTACATCTCCCGATGTCATATTCGCCAGGAAAACAGGATCCAGTACCAGCCAGACCAGTGCAGCTAAAGCAAAGGACACCATAATCTGAATAATGGGCGTGGATACCGCCGAAGTTACCACCATCTTCATAGACTGCCGGCGATTATACTGGCTCACCTTCCCGAAACGTTCGGCCTCATATTCACTGCCGCCAAAGGTTCTGACCTCGCGATAACCCTGAATCGCTTCTGAAGCCACATGAGTCACGTCACCCATCGAGTTCTGAATACGTTCGCTAATACGTCTAAAGCGCTTTCCTGCAAAGCTAACAAGCAGGGCAATTACGGGAGCCACCGCAAAAAATATGAGCGTCAACTTCCAGTTGAGATACATGAGAAACCCCATGTAACCAATGACAGTAAAGCCTTCTCGAATGATCACCCTGACGGCGTCTGTGGCGGCGCCGGTGACCTGGGTGACATGGAAGGTCACCTTGGCAACCAGGTGACCCATGGCATGTCGATCATAGAAGGCGCTCGGCAGAGTCAACAATCGGTCGAACAACTCACAGCGCAAATTGTGAACGAGGTTGTTAGATACGTAGGAGATAAAGTAATTACCAATAAATGTACCTATCCCCCTGGTCGATGCAATCAATACAATAGCAATTGGAATCAGTGTCCTGTTCAACTCACCCGGCTGTCCAAGCAGGTCACCCAGATACCGGGTAAATTCAGATTCAGTTTCGACGGAGCTTGAGTCCAGAGAATCAACGATGTAGCTGATCAACTGCACGAACGATACATTCGATAACGAATAAATCAGGAAGCCTAATATGCTGATGAGAAAAGCTGCCCAATAGGGCGTCACATAGGAGAGCAACCTTTGATAGATCTTCAGATCAGATTTCCCTTCTTCCTTAGCCATGCCTAGTCCGATGATTTGGTCAGGGTGGTGGTAATACTGAGATGAGTGAAGCCTAATTGCCCGGCGACATCGAGCACAGTCACGACCGATTGGTGAGTTGTGGCTGAATCTGCGGTAACAATCATCGGGATGGCATTGTCCCCTTCACTGACTTTCTCAATCGCCGAGCGTAGCGTATTTGGGTCTCTATTAATCAGAGCAACGCCGTTAATCGCGTAATCACCATTTTTAGTTACCGACACCTCAATTTGTAAATCAGCCGCACGCGATGTTTCAGCGCTTGCTTCCGGTAAATCGATAGCCAGATGGGTTTCTTTGGTAAAGGTGGTCGAGACCATAAAAAAAATTAGTAACAGGAATACCACATCGATGAGTGGTGTCATGTTGACTTCGACTTCCTCGCGAACACGCCTGGCGAACCTCACCGATTTACTACCTGCGCAATTTCGGGTCGTTTGACTTCCATCTTCTCAAATCGGTCCGTGTTCAGTACCTCAACCAGTTTTAAGGCTTCTTGTTCCATGTAGACAACCAATTCATCGACTTTTCGCTGGAAGAATCTATAGAAAAACAGACTTGGAATAGCAACCGTCAAACCTGCAGCAGTAGTAATCAAGGCTTCAGAAATACCACCCGCCAGCACCGCTGCATTTCCAGTACCTTCGAGGCGAATAGCCGTGAAGACTTTTATCATACCAATCACTGTACCCAGCAAACCCAGTAACGGCGAGATAGCAGCAACGGTACCAAGCGTGTTCAGATATCGCTCCATCTCGTGAACGACATGATTGGCGACCTCCTCGATAGATTCCTTCATGATATCCCTGCCACGGCGATGGGAGGTGATGCCCGCTGTCAGGATCTGACCCAGCGGCGAGCCACTCTTGAGTTCCCGCAGGCGCTTGTTGTCCATCTCATCATTCTTGATCGCATTCCAAACCTGTGCCAGCAGATTGCGCGGCGCGACCTGTTCGGCACGCAATGTCCAGAATCTTTCGACGCAAATTGCCGCAGCAATCACAGAACAGAGAAGAATGGGTATCATTAGCCATCCGCCTGCCTGAACCAATTCAAACAAGAATATTCTCCGAGGGTGTTAAATTCGTCTTACTTTATCACAGTTAAATTGATCTATTGGCAACTATCATTGGAAAATTATCAATAAAATCAACGGATTCCGAGGTTATAATTCAAGAACTGACACCTATGAATATAATCTGTGGGCCGATCCATTCACCAGGCCACAATCCCTTCCTGTTTCAGTCTACCCACCTCACCATCGGACAGATTCAGGTCTTCTTTTAGTATCTCCTCGGTATGCTGGCCGAGCACTGGCGCAGGCATCGCCGCCAGATCACCGCTGTGTGCAAATCGAATCGGAGACCCGGATGCCAGATAGTCACCAATACCCGGCTGATGAATTGTGTCCATCATTGGATTTCCCAGAGAACAATCATCATCGTCTTCAACCATCTCCCTGAAGCTCCGGTAGGGTCCATAACAAACTGCATGCTCGTCAAACACGCGGCAGATTTCGGAATAGTCATTTTTACTGAACCAGGGTTCAACCAGAGCAGCAATTTGATGCCTGGCGGCAAATCTTTCCCCTTCCGCGGAAAGATTCACGCCCAGGTTTGACTCAAGGTCTGATATTGCTGATGCAATGTTCATTGCTGCAACGATTCCCTTCCACTGTCTTGGTGTAAGGCCAACTATCATCACTCTCACCCCATCGCGGGAGACGAAATCTCTTCCGAATGCACCATAAAGGTAGTTACCCGCCTTCTGCCGATCAATGTCGTTGATAACTACTTCTGAAATATTGCCAAGGTTACTGGCGGTGGCCACCGCAACGTCTTTTAGTGCCAGTCGAACCAACTGACCTTCCCCGTTTATCCTTCGGTATCTGTCTGCAGCTAATAAAGCGACTGCGGACATTTGGCCGGCAATATTGTCCCAGGCGGGTAACAGATAATTCGTTGGGTCAGCGGATGCGGGATCACCGGTTGCATTGGCGAATCCAACCGCACAGTTCACGGTATAATCGAGGGCCGAGCCACCCTTCCGATCACCCAGAATATTGATGTAAATAAGATCTTCGCGAATTTTTTGTAATTTTTCGTAGGCGAGCCAGCCTCTTTCGGGAAAGTTAGTCAGAAAAATACCATCGTCATGACTATCGCCTTTCAACAATCCCAGGATCAGTTCTCTTCCCTCCGGATGACCAATATCTACCTGTAGTGATCTCTTGCCCTTGTTCATGCCTGCCCAGAACAGACTGTTTCCTGTGTCCGTAACAGGCCATCTTCGATAGTCCAAACCACCACCAATAGGATCAAATCGGATAACGTCAGCGCCTAATTGGGCCAGTGTCATGCCGCCCAGTGGCGCAGCGACAAACGCAGAACCCTCAAGCACTCGCATACCATCAAGGACACCTTTTTGTGTACTCATTTAAAAAGTCTCCTAATTTCGCACCACGACGGCCAAATGCCAGTCCAGTACTCTTATGTCATTACCTGGCTCCGGCGCCTCGTTGCCACGCTCAGCAAATACGTCGATAGCAAGATTAAGAATCTTTGCATTTGGCAGTTTGATCTCATCGGTTACGGTAATCACACTGCGCAGAATATCCTGTTCAAACACCGGCGCCGTATGATCACATTTGTACCAGCACAGGATAGTTGCGAGCCCGGGCAGCACTTTTGACAGCTGCGCCGCGGCCATAGAAATGGTATGGCCACCATAGACCAGACGTTTATTGTACGCACCACGTTGCGAGTCGGTATGCGTCATCGCCAGGTTTAACGTCAATCGAACAATTTCCGGCGCTGATGTGACGGTATCTCGCGCTTCCACCGGCACGACCTGGCCGACTGAAAAATCGACTTTCCCGGAAGGTAATAAATCAAACTGCCAATCCGGTACAGAACCAACTAAATCGCTGGTATCGATATGTTCCGGCATGATCGATAAATCATCCTGATGGCCAGTGTCTGCGTTTTCATCGCGGCAGGGAACCATTGGGCACCGCCAGAAAAGCATTACTGTGTCGCCCTGCTGATTGACCACATGCATTTCAAGTCCCACCATCCCCGATGCGGCGCGACCCGGTTTGATCGTATTCTGTCGCAATGCGACAACGCGGGTTGTCGTTGTTAATGTATCGCCGACAAATACCGGACGGTGAAATCTGAGTCCTCGATAAAAAAGATTCCCCAGCACCCGCTGCGTGGGTATCGTGCTCTGACCAATGGCGACATTACAGACTAGCGACGGATTAACCAGTGCACGGCTTTGCCCCGTTACTCGAGAGCATAGTGGTAGGTCAACAGGAAGCCTTGATCTGTCTCCAAACACACTTTGATGGATGGCTGTGTAGCCGTCAGTAATCGTGACAGAAGGCACATCGCTAAGATCATCCCCTACAGAAAAATCCTCGAACCAGGGTACATCAATCATCAGTTGGATAAGCCTCTTGCAGAAATCGGCCAGATTTCGCTGACCATGCCGTCTCGATAAGGAAAATAATAATCGTGCAGGTTCACGGTCGGGTCACAATGGGGTGTAATCATTGGCAGTTTGTTACCCAGCTTGATCTCGCGGGAAGGATTATCCAGCTGGATCATGCCGTGTTCATCGCCGCCCCAGTGGAAGATGACGCCTTCAACATCTCTGAACTGGGGCGCCATCTTGTCTGAAGCAAACGACTTAAAACCTGCATCGACGGTAATAAGGCGAGATTGAGGCTGACTGATGGCAGTCACCAGCACAAACAGCGAGACCTGGAAATCAAGGAATTGGCTTGTATTGACTCCCCCGATATCGCGATACTCAATATCCATGAACGCGTATGAACCAGCCTGGAGTTCATTGACCAGCCCCAGTCCGGGCTCGATGTTGTAGGTGCCTGTGCCCCCGCCAGAAAATACCGGCACTTCGATACCTGCAGCAAGGATCATTGCCAGTGTCGCGGCACCCTTTTCCATCACATGACAATACTTGTCGCGACGTTTCTCAAATCCTTCGATGTGCATGCAGTTACCCGCATACATTTGAAGACCGGAAAATCGAAGAGACTTGCTTTCGCCGACAGTGTCACACAGGGCGACTGCTGCATCCCCGCATTCGATACCCGTTCGTCCCATGCCAGGATCCAGGTCTACAAATACATCGAGCACCAATCCTTCTGCAGTTGCCATCTCATCAAGCAATTGCACGGACCGTTCATTGTCAACGACGATCTTGAGACCCTCATTGTTTTTTCTGAGGTCGATGAACCTTCTGACTTTCTCTATCGTGATGATGGGGGAAGTCACGAGCACATCTTCAATGCCCGCATCACACATGATTTCAGCTTCGCTGATCTTGGCAGCGCAAACACCGGTTGCGCCTTTTTCTATTTGTTGCCTGGCAATCACCGGGCACTTGTGCATCTTGGTATGGGCCCGAAGCGTCATACTATGGTCGTTCAAAAATTCTTGCATTCGCTCGAGATTAGCGGCGAAGACGTCCAGGTCAATCAACAGCGCTGGTGTATGCAACTCCTCCAGAGGGATGGGATCCCTGAGCACGATGGGTTCCATCGGTTTTGACGCTCTGACTTGCTGGTAAAACTCCTCGAGGGAACTCATCAATCACAATCCTGGGTCGCGCAATCGAAATCCTTCTCAACCTGCAGGGTCACATGGTGAATCTGGAATTCTTTCTTCATCGCGCTGCCAATCTCACCGTATCCCAAATCCGAATCCCACAATGTGTTTTCAGGCATGACGAGATGTGCTGTCAGGCAGGTTTCATTGGTGCTCAACGCCCAGATGTGTAAATCATGAACTTCACTAACACCATCGATACCTTCGAGGTATCGATGAACGGACTGACGATCAATGTGTTGTGGCACTGCATCCAAAATCAGGTTAATACTGTCTCTGAGCAAACCCCAGGTTCCCAGGACAATTACAGCAACGATGATGAGCCCAACCAACCCATCGAGCCAGAGCCATCCTGTGTAGTACATAGTGACCGCTGAGAAAACAACGCCCACTGATATAAGGGCATCATAGGCGAGGTGAAGATATGCAGCCTTGATGTTGAGGTCAGCTTTGCTATCCATCCTGAATAACAATGCAGACCCGGCATTAACCAGGATGCCTATACCCGCGACTACCATGATCACAACTTCTGAAACCCTTACTGGATTCAGCAATCTGTCCAGCGATTCAATGGCAATAAATGCCGCCGCGAACATGAGCACCAGCGAGTTAATCATGGCCGCAAGAATCGTCGTCCGCCGAAAGCCGTAGCTATAAAGCTCACTGGTCGCTTTGGTCGCCAGGTAGGCAGCCCCCCATGCCAGCAGGAGTCCTAATACGTCGGAAAGATTGTGACCGGCATCTGCCAGTAAACTCGCGGATCCCGTAGCGAATGCATAAAAAGCTTCGATCGCCGTAAAACCCAGATTCGCGGCAACGGCAATCATGAAACTGAAACTTATGTTTCGAAATTCTGGTGTATGGTTGTGGCCAGCATGGCCATGAACATGATCATGATCATTGTGACCATGGGCGTGAGAGTGCATGAGAGTCCTATTTATCCGCTTGTTGCATCCAGGCGTGTGCTGACAGTTTCAGCTATGGCCATAGACGAAGTCAATCCTGGAGATTCGATTCCGTAGAGGTTAACCAAACCGTTAATCTCGTGGCTCTCAAATCCCTGAATGATAAAATCCTCTGGGCTATCTCCCGGGCCCTGTAATTTAGGCCGAATTCCTGCATAGCCCGGAGCAAGGTGACGATCATCCAAGGATGGAAAATAGCGGCGTATAGCTTCAATACTGTGGGAAAAACTGGTTTCCGAGACTGAATAATCCGCTTCTTCAATATATTCGACATCAGGTCCAAACTTGACCTGACCACCCATATCGATCGTCGCATGCACACCCAGGCCTGCCCCGCCCGTATCAGGTACTGGATAGATTAGATGAAAAAATGGATTGCGAGCCTGGTAGATGAAATAGTTTCCTTTGCAGAGATATTGCTTTGGGATAAGCCCTGGGTTGAAACCGCTAATCGACCCGGCAACATCCTGCGCGTTTAGACCGGCACTATTGACCAGCCTCCGGCACTTAAGCCGATAGCTGTGCCCGTCAATATCGCAATTCAGCAAGAAACCACTGGACTCGACATTCACTGAAGTCACACTTGCACGACAGGCAAGAGAGCCGCCATTTGCTTCAATATCTCCCAGAAAGGCTGTCATCAGATCATGGGCACTAATGATGCCCGTAGATGGCGACAACAAAGCCGCAGTAGCCTGAACTGCGGGTTCAATATCCTTTAACGCAGATGACGATACAAAATCAATATCATCCACATCGTTGCCGTTTGCCCTGTCACGAATGGTTTCAAGCTGACTTTCTTCCTCGCTATTCGTCGCGACAATAAGTTTTCCCAACCGCCTGTGAGCGACGTTCCTCTGCGCGCAATATTCGTAAAGCAATTTTTTGCCACGCACACAAAGGGTTGCCTTCAATGAATCCTTCGGATAATAAATACCCGCATGAATCACCTCACTGTTTCGGCTACTGATACCTTCTCCGAATTTCGGCGAGCTCTCCAGTATCAACACTTCGCCACCGCGATTGGTGAGTTCCCTGGCGATAGCAAGGCCAACCACACCTGCACCAATGATACAGGTATCTACTTCATCCACGTCACTCATTGATTAGCGCTACTTATAGAGATTGTAGGTGAATTTGTTGGATCGAAAATCATGGTCTTTCTATACTCGTGTTGTTCACTGGAAAAACAAACTCACATCTTGCGCAGCAACGCTCGCAAGGAGGCGGAGATTAAAGTACCTGTATCCAATGTCGATTTTGGCCGGACCGCGGATGATTATCTCATGCACCGGGCAGGCTTCCCAGAAAGTCTGTTCCAGCGGCTTAAGTTATCCGGCCTTGGCGCAGCAACTCCTTACGTTGTTGACCTTGGCACGGGGACAGGCACACTTGGAAGAGGTTTTGCCAAACAGGGCTGCAGGGTTACTGGGGTCGACCCCGCCGCAACGATGCTTGATGCCGCAAGGACAATTGATGTACCCCTGGGCCTGGCAACCAAATACCTGGTGGGCACAGCCGAGGAAACCACACTGCCGGATCACAGTTTTGATCTTGTCACCGCGGGGCAATGCTGGCACTGGTTTGATGCAGAGAAAGCTTCTTCAGAAATCATCCGACTTCTCAAGCCTGACGGGATACTGCTGGTCGCCTACTACGACTGGATACCTTTGACCGGCAACGTTGTTCGGCGGACTGAAAAGTTGATAGAGCAACACAATCCGGCGTGGTCTGGCGGAAACGGTACAGGGATTCACCCTGGATTGTTTAGAGACCTTGGAGAGGCTGGATTTACCGGGATTGAATCCTTCACCTATGACGAAGCCGCCATCTATGACCATGTGGCCTGGAGAGGAAGAATCAGAGCAAGCGCTGGTATTGCGGCAACTCTGGATGAGCGTGCTGTTCAGGCATTCGATACCGAGCTGGCCGATTTACTCAGTGAACACTTCCCAACCGAGCCTATGAAGGTGCCTCATCGAGTCTTTGCCACACTGGCAAAATTTGAGCCAGAATACGACCAATAATATGACCAATAATATGACCAGGTTAAAATCCCAGTCTGAACTGGGACGTTGCGGCGCCAGCCTGTCCACATGACAGCGAACTCTGGGGGAAAGGTTCGATTGCCAGCATCATTTTCAAATGGTGACAAACTTGCTGGCCGGTTTTTAGTTTTTGACGGGTTCTGCGCATTTTTCTGGCGGCTTCCATCGCCAGAACAGAATGGTACTTTGCATGAATAGGAGTTGCATGAATGGGAGTTGAGCGAATGGGGATCGAGCCAGTAGAATCTACGGTAACTTGCCTGTCATCAGGTTCAACCAGCGCCAGGTGTCCCGCTGTTAAATTGCTACCTGGCCAAACGGCGTCATACTTTCCCGTTGCGTTCGCTTCCGCCAGGTTCGTTGTCACCACTTTGGTTTCCTCTGCTTTGGTTTCTGCGGCGCTCCGAGCATCTGTTCTTTTTCGCAACCTGATTTTCATAGCCTGTCATCCCTGCGCATTAAATATACTGGATAAATAAACAGTATCAGTACACTGTGTTTATGTACAGTACTTTTTAGGCTTTATTGAAAACGATAGAGTCACCCGCCTTGCTCGCCATAATCTGATCGCCAGCCACAAACTCTCCACCGAGTATTGCTTCTGCCAGTGGGTTCTCCACATAACGCTGAATGGCACGCTTCAACGGCCTAGCACCAAATACCGGGTCATAGCCAATATCTACCAATAGTTCGAGCGCCTCTTCATCAAATTGCAGGCAAATCTGAGATTCTTTTACGCGCGCCTGCAGAATTTCCAGCTGAATCCTGGCAATGCCAAGAATCTGTTCCTTCTCAAGCGGATGAAAGACCACCGTATCGTCAACCCGGTTTATAAACTCAGGCCGAAAGGCTGTTGCCACCACTTCCATCACTGCAGACTTCATATCTTCATAACTTTCTCCAGACATCGCCTGAATAAGATCTGAGCCCAGGTTGGAAGTCATCACCAGAACCGTATTCTTGAAATCCACCGTTCTGCCATGGCCATCGGTTAGTCGGCCATCGTCCAAAACCTGCAACAGGATATTAAACACATCCGGATGGGCTTTTTCGATTTCATCCAGCAATATAACCGAGTAGGGTTTGCGCCTCACTTTTTCCGTCAGGTATCCGCCTTCCTCGTAACCCACATAACCCGGAGGCGCACCGACCAGACGTGAAACCGAATGCTTTTCCATAAATTCCGACATGTCGATTCTGATCAATGCGTCTTCCGTGTCGAACAGGAATCGTGCCAGAGTTTTACACAGCTCCGTTTTTCCTACACCTGTCGGTCCAAGAAAAAGGAAGGAACCATTAGGTCGTCCAGGGTCAGAAAGCCCGGCTCTGGAACGACGAATAGCGTTTGACACTGCGCTCACTGCCTCATCCTGACCAATAACCTGCTTGTGCAATTCAACTTCCAGCGCCAGCAGCTTCGCCCTTTCACCTTCCATCATTTTCGATACGGGGATTCCCGTCCATTTTGAAACGACCTCTGCGATTTCCTCTTCCGTCACTCTGTTGCGTAACAAGGTCATATTTGACATATCCGCACCCTGTGCAAGTTCGAGTTGCTTCTCCAGATCGGGAATCGTGCCGTACTGTAATTTGGACATTCGGGTGAGATCACCGCCGCGTCCGGCGGCTTCAAGTTCAAGCCTGGCATGCTCGAGATCTTCTTTAATCTGTTGCGCCCCATGCAGCGCTAACTTCTCAGCACTCCAGACGCTATCCAGATCGGCAAACTCTCTTTCAAGTTCCTCAATTTCCTGATCCAGGTTCGTAAGTCGCTGTTTGGATCCTTCATCTTCTTCGTTCTTGAGCGCTTCCTTTTCGATCTTAAGCTGTATTAACCGCCGCTCGAGCCGGTCCATTTCTTCCGGCTTTGAGTCCATCTCCATGCGAATCAAACTGGCAGCTTCATCCACCAGGTCAATGGCCTTGTCGGGTAGCTGTCGGTCGGTGATATATCGGTAGGACAATTGCGCAGCGGCAATGATCGCCGGGTCAGTGATGTCGACACCATGGTGAATTTCATAACGCTCTTTCAAACCCCGGAGTATTGCAATGGAGTCATCAACACTGGGTTCATCAACCTGGACTTTCTGAAAGCGACGTTCGAGCGCTGCATCTTTTTCAATGTATTCCCGATATTCGTCCAGAGTTGTCGCGCCAACGCAATGCAATTCTCCACGAGCCAATGCAGGTTTCAGCATATTGCCTGCATCCATCGCACCTTCTGCCTTACCGGCGCCTACCATGGTGTGTAATTCATCAATAAACAGGATGACTTGTCCCTCTTCCTTGGCGAGTTCATTTAGAACTGCTTTCAGCCGTTCCTCAAATTCACCGCGGAATTTTGCACCGGCAATCAGCGAGCCCATATCGAGAGAGAGGATTTTTTTGCTTTTCAGTCCTTCGGGCACTTCACCATTAATAATGCGCTGGGCCAGGCCTTCAACAATGGCGGTCTTCCCTACGCCAGGCTCACCAATTAGCACCGGATTGTTTTTTGTGCGCCTTTGCAGCACCTGGATGGTTCTTCTGATTTCATCATCCCGGCCAATAACAGGATCAAGTTTTCCCTGTTCTGCCAGCTCGGTCAGGTTGACGGTGTATTTATCCAGTGCCTGTCTCGTGTCTTCCGCATTCGGGTCAGTCACGCTTTCACCACCGCGCATCTGGTCTATGACTCGCTGCAGTGCTTCTTTTTGGATCTGTAATTTGGCAAACAAATCGCCGACGCCACTTTTGTCGTCTACCGCCGCCAGCAGTACCATTTCACTGGTAATAAACTTGTCTTCGTTTTGCTGGGCATTCTTGTCAGCAAGGTTCAGTAATCTGCCAAGTTCCGGAGACATCTGCACGTCTCCGATGTTCTCTTTAATCTGGGGTAACCGATCTATGAGCAGGTCCAGCTCGCTTTCGATCGCTGCGGTATCGATGCCCATTTGGCTCAATATCGGCCGGACGGACCCACCCTGTTGACGAATAAGTGCCTGCACCAGGTGTGCCGGTGCCAGATGATGGTGATCACGCCCAACGGCAATAGATTGCGCATCGGATAATGCTTCTTGAAGTTTTGCGGTGAACTTGTCAATTCGCACTTCTGATTTCCTTGAAGTTTTAGACTATCTCCTTAGTGGGGGCAATGCTGATTGATTCAAGGGAACCTCTGATTAATGTCGGTGTGCCGTATCACTTTTTCCGCGATGACTGCGTTGAACCCGTACTCAAATCTCCGTGCGAGTTCGCCTTGTCCTCACGAAAAAATCCAATTAATCAGAGCTTCCCTAGATATTATCTCACTAAACTCGGGAATTTCGGTTGGTTAAGTGTGGGGGTTGCATCGTGCGTCATCGGTCGGACATCGGGACGTTTAAACCCGTGTGTAGAGGAAACCGCCGAGGGGAAATCGTCTATGATCCTGAAATCGCTGGCGTGGCCGATTGCCAATAGATAGGCCTTCAGTGCTTTGAGCGAGACACCCTCTTTTTTGAGCTTTTTTCTAGCCGCCCGGCATTCGCTACATTCGTATCGATAGGCGAAAAAGTCACCGTTCTTTTTATGTTTTTCGCATATTTGACACAAGGTCATCTGCGTGTTCCTCACAAAGTGCGCCTTCAGACTACCAGCAGGCGACCGTGGTGTTAGTAGTCTTTGGCTGAAAATGTTGTGCGAAATATTCCACGTCCTCCTAAAATACTGACCGAAAATCATCCCTGTAAGCATTGTGAGGCAGTGAATAAGTGGCATGTCGGAACCCTTTATTAAAAACAAGGAGGAGGCGAGCGGAGGAAATTTGTTAACATGCGTCGAGTTAACAAACTTTCGAGTACGACTGACGCGGTTATGGCGCCTGCTGTAACGGGAACAAGGGCAAGGTAACTAAGCGTGGCTGATCAAGGGTTCAATAAGGCAGGAAGCACGGGCATCCCGCATCTGATCAATGCAATGCGTTTCTCATCGCAAGGATTGAAAAGTGCGTTCATCAAAGAATCTGCATTTCGCCAGGAGTTAATGATGCTGCTGTTGGTGCTGCCGTCTGGCGCCTATTTCGCCAGGTCATTGGGATTATTCATTGCCTTGTGTTGTGCCGGCCTTTTCCTGTTGACGATCGAACTGCTGAATTCAGCTATTGAGTCTACAGTGGACAGAGTCGGTCTGGAACAACATGAATTGTCGAAAAGGGCGAAAGACTATGGTTCAGCTGCCGTCATGCTGTCACTTTTCATTGTTGCGCTTGTGTGGGGGTACATCCTCTACACCGGGATGATGACAGCCTGATTATGTCCAAAGTCTACATTACACCCGGCGGTGCAAGACGCCTCAGAGATGAGCTCAACACACTTTATCGCAAAACCCGACCTGAAGTTACTAAACAGGTCAAAGCCGCCGCTGCACTCGGTGATCGCAGTGAGAATGCTGACTATATTTACGGCAAGAAACGTTTGCGTGAAATCGACAAGAGAATTCGGTATCTCACCAAACGGCTAGATAACCTGGTTATCGTCGATCGAATTCCTGATGACCGGAACACGGTCTATTTTGGCGCCTGGGTGAAACTGGAAGATGACGAGGGCGTTGTCAGCGAGCTCAGGATCGTAGGATCCGACGAATTCGATCCAAAACTTCGCTGGATAAGCCTGGAATCACCCATGGGCAGGAGCCTGATTGGCAAGAAAAAGGCAGCCTCGGTTTTGGTGCCGCTACCCGATGGAGAAATTGAACTGTATATCCTGGATATTCGTTACGAACCGATCGATGAGCAAAACGAAGTATGAGTTTCGAGCGAGAAAATATTAGAAAGATGTCGGGATACGCCAGCGGTGAACAGCCTGAAGACGAATCCACGTTGAAACTCAACACCAATGAGAACCCTTATCCGCCATCGCCACAAGTCAGTAAAGTGCTTGCAACCTTCAAGGCAGAATCCTTAAGAAGATACCCCCCGGCAACCGCCGCCCGCTTTCGCGGACTCGCCGCAGAATTGCATCATGTTTCACCTAATAATGTCATTGCAACCCGGGGTGGAGATGAGCTGTTGCGACTCGCAATCACGACCTTCGTTGATCCAGGTGAATGCATTGGCGTGACCCAGCCGACCTACTCGCTTTACCCTGTGTTGGCGCAGATACAGAACTGCCCGATTGTAGAAGTTCCCCTCCTGGACAACTGGGCGCTACCCGAAAATTTCGCACAACAGATGAATCAGTCAAAAGTTAAGTTAACGCTGCTGGTCAATCCGCACGCGCCTACCGGCACGCTGCTCGACTACGACCGAATTTCCCTACTTGCCAGTGACCTGGACTCGATTCTACTTCTGGATGAAGCCTACATCGATTTTGTTGAGGGTCCTTACCCGACAACAGAACTGATCAATGAACACGGCAATATCATTATCCTGCGAACGCTGAGCAAAGGTTATTCTCTGGCAGGCCTGAGATTTGGCTATGGCATCGCAGCGGAGCCGCTCATCGACCCCATGATGAGTAAGACCAGGGACAGTTACAACCTGGATCACCTTAGCCAGTTGATCGCCGAGGCCGCAATATTGGACCAGGAGCACGCAAAAAAAACCTGGCTACGCGTCATCGATGAGCGCCGTAGATTGCAAAATGCATTGCTCGGTCTTGGCCTGACGAGCCCACCCAGCCAGGCAAATTTCCTGCTGGTCAGCGTGCCTGCATCATGCGGCCTGAGCGCCGCCGACATCTACCAAAAACTCAAGGAAAAGCATATTCTGGTACGACATTTTGGTGGCCCTGGTCTTGACGACAAACTAAGAATCAGCATCGGCACAATCGAGGAAAACAATCACTTGCTATCAACGCTGGAACAAATCCTTGCCTAGGAAAACTCGCAAATGGTATTTACAGATATCGATGACGACAGCCGGACGGGTATCATTGTACTCAGACCAAACCATTCCTGGAGCGGGCGAGCGAATCTATGGTTCCTGACTGTTTTCTTTTGTCTGTCGCTGACGATTGCTGTTAGTTTTTTGCTGGCTGGTGCCTGGGTGGTCCTGCCTTTTTAACTGCTGGAGTTTATCGTGGTCGCCTGGTCTGTTTACTATTGTGTCAGGCAGTGCACACGCCAGGAAGTGATCACCGTTTCTGAGCACGAGGTCACCATCGAGCAGGGTGTAAGGCGACCTTCACATCAGCAAACTTTCCAGCGAGTATGGTCTAAATTTTTTGTAAGAAAACCGCGGCATCCCTGGGAACCCGTTTCACTCAGCATCAGGTCACATGGCAAAGAACTGGAATTTGGCAGCTTTCTCAATCGCAGTGATAAACACAAGCTGGTGTGCCAGTTAAGACGAATTATCCCTTTGTCACCACACGCATCAGCCCTTCCTGGGCGACAGATGCAATCAAACTACCATCCTCACTGAACATACTGCCTCGAATAAAACCCCGGGAGCCAGCGGACGCGGGACTATCCATAGCAATCAGAATCCACTCGTCAAAACGAAAAGCGCGATGAAACCACATGGCATGATCAAGACTTGCCGTCATCAGACCGGTCATAAATGACATGCCATGGGGCATTGCCGCCGTGCTCAGCAAACCCATATCTGAGGCATAAGCCAACAGACACTGATGTTGCTCAATATGGTCACCCAGTTTCTTTTTCGACCGATACCAAATGTGTTGGGTAGGCTCGCGTTTTTCCGGATTCATGTAGTCCACATCTTCCACCCGTTTCATTTCCACAGGTCGATCACGCTTCATCATTGCGATCATTTCTGGCGTCAGGTCCTTCTTGCGTTTCTCAAATAATTCTTCCTCCGATGGCAATTCATCGGGGCGAGGAACTTCCGGCATCTCCACCTGGTGAGACAAACCGTCCTCGTAGGCCTGGAAAGAAGCAGACATGTTAAAGATCGCCTCACCTTTTTGAATCGCGACAACCCGCCGTGTGGTAAAACTTCTTCCATCCCTGATTCGATCCACCTCATAGATGATCGGCATCGAAGGATCACCGGGACGCAGGAAATAGCCATGTAACGAATGGCAAGGCCTGTCATCGACGGTTCGGAGCGCGGCAATCAACGCCTGCCCAATAACCTGGCCGCCAAAAACCCGTGGCATACCCAGAGATTCCGAGATGCCACGAAAAAGGTTGGTTTCAATCTGCTCCAGGTCCAGGTGCTCGAGAACTGAATCAATAATGGTCATATTGTGCCATCTCATTTCAACGCGGAGAGGTTACAACCCATCCAGACTCGATTCAAACACTTCACGCTCAATGGGCGCAACGAACTCAGAGAGATCATTAACGGCGATCAGTTCTTCCAGACTGCCTTCTCGAATTTCAATCGCCATCGGCTCTTCTCCATAATCGCGGATGCCACTTCCTTGCTGTGCGCAAGTCGTAACCGTCGTCTGTGAAAGTAAACTCTATAGCGCCCTCACCCGCTGTACCCACCACGCGAATTGCACGATTCCTGTAACGGGCCATGATATTTTCGCTGGGGTGCGAATATCGATTTTTGTATCCTGTAGAAATCGCGATGATACTAGGGGCGAGAGAGTTCAACAAAGCAGGCGTTGATGATGAATTGCTGCCATGGTGTGGTGCTGACATCAAAACAACCGGAGCCTGAGCAGCCGGGGAACCTCGGTATTCCAGCAACGCATACTCCCCGGCTTCTTCTATGTCACCGGTTAGCATAATTTCGTTTCCGTGCACTTTGATTGACAGCAGACAAGATGAATTATTTGAATCAAAGCCTGGCGACAGCTGACCAAAAGATTCGAACCTGACACCATCGCTCTGCCAGCGACGCCCACAATCTCCCTGCCGGATGACATCGGATACCGAAACATGATCCAGGATGTCCTGAACACCCCCGGCATGATCATTATCCGGATGGCTGACGATGAGATGATCAAGCGCAGCCCATCCGGCACGCCTCAGGGCAGGCAGCACAATCTGATTTGCAGCACTAAATCGATCACCAAATCTTGGGCCTGTGTCGTAGAGATTCACGCTGGACCTGGTCTCCAGCAACACACTCAGGCCCTGACCTACATCCAGGAATGTGACTCGCAAATCACCTCTGGCAAGCGGCTCAGGCGGCGAAGTCACCATCACTAGCGGCAGTATGCCCAACCATCGGGGAACAAGGCCTCTTGGCGACAGAAGAATGGTCACGCCGAGCAGCGCGATACACAGCGACATAATGTCGAACCCTGGCACCTGGAAAATCAGACCATAGCCGCCCACCTCACTCAGAAATTGCCATAGTACTTCAACCAGAAAATCGCAGATTACCAGCAAGGCAATGCCAAACGGTTCGTACACAAGCAACATCACCAGGCCGAAAAACAAGGCAGGGACCAGTAAAAAGCCCACCCAGGGAATGGCCACTAAATTGACCAAAAACGAACTTAAAGGCAATTGTTGATTTAAAAACCCAAGCACCGGTAACAATGAAAGATAAACAATCCATTGCGCCCGGGACGCTGATCCCAGCCAGCGTCGGATGCCCTGGTCTCCTTTGATTCGATTTGCAAAACCCGCCATCAGGGCAAAAACAGCGCCGAAACTTAACCAGAAGCCACTACTCAGACTCGACAAAGGATCCATGAGGAGGACCGCGATCAAGGCAAGCATGAACTGCGAAGTCACCGTAATGTTTCGTTCAATACTCAAGGTGACGAGGTAGACTGATGTCATGACGAATGCGCGTTGAACAGGCAACCCCCAACCGGCGATTAGCGCGTAACAACCCGTGATAACAATTGTCATGCCGACCAGCGGGAACAATGGCAGTCCCAGAAATCGCAGTAGCCCAAACGTCAGGGTCGCAATCAATCCAGTGTGAAGTCCTGACACAATGAGTAAATGCGTTGTGCCTGTCGCATTAAGGACGCGCCAGTCAGCCGGTAGTAGAAAACTCGTGTCGCCTAATGCCAGCGCAAAGAAAGTAGCAAGATTAGCATCCGGTAATACGACCTGCAGGCGTTTCTTCAGATAGTGGCGAAGCGCATCAATCGAAATCAGCTGCTGACCAATGAGCTCTGGAGTACCGGTAGTCAGTACATAGCCCCTGGCATGAATCCGTTTCACAAATAGCCACTGTTCATAATCGAACAGTTCGAAATTTACGGATCCCGCGGCTTCACTTAACCGCACCTGCAGCCGCCAAATCTGACCTGGCTCGATATCGTGTTTCGCCCGATACCAGGACAGGCGAACCTGACTGCCCGCAATTTCTCCTTCTGTTACGCGAAATAGAAACTGCGTAATGCCATCGGTCTCGGAAGGCAACCCTGACACCATGCCCGTCAATGTCGTTTCAGTGCGATCAAGTCCAACAGGCCGTCGGTTCAATTCATTGTTGACTTCTATATAGGTGTAAATACCACCCAGTACAAAAGCAGCCAGACATCTGGACACCCGAAAACGCAATCCGAACAGGCATGCAGGCAGGGCAATTGCGATAGCATCCAGGTCCGGAATGACTGGCAATCTTACGAGTAAACCATTACCAATAACGAATGCCATTCCCGCCGCGATCATTCCGACAGCCTAGGTCGAAATGATGACCTCCGATGTAGTCAATCACCGAATTCAGGCACAGACATTCACCACGTGACTTCGACAATCTACCTACCTGAACAAGCACATACGGCGCATAATAAGATTTTGTGACTATGCAGGCATCGGCGACATCAAGAAGTACCTACCAACCAGGGACCAGTTAAAAAACACCCGATCACTTAAATTTCTTGGGAACATGATTCTTGAGCCCAACCTTTGGCACTTTAATCGTCATTCCCTGTCCTTTGCCTTCCTGATTGGCAGCATCTGCGCATTTCTACCTATACCCTTTCAAATGATTCCCTGCGCCTTAATCTGCATCTGGATTCGGTGCAATGTGCCTGTCGCGATGGTCATCGTCTGGGTCAGCAACCCTGTCACCATGGGTCCGATCATGTATTTCTCCTACCGGGTCGGCGGCTGGATGATGAATATCGAAACCCAGGTCACGCCCATCAATCCGAGTATTGAATGGTTTACCGACCAGGTCAGTGCCATCTGGCAACCACTGATACTCGGATCCCTGACTTCGGGCTTCACTATTGGAATCATCGGGTTTTTGGTCATCCGTCTTTACTATCGTTGGCGCGTCGCGCGCTACAAACAACGTAAGCAGAAACATCGCAACGCAGGTCAGATTACTCGTATCTGAGAATCTCCGCCGGATGGAGTCTGGCGGCTTTAAAGGAAGGATACAGGGTAGCTGCAAAGCTGATCAGAAATGTCACCCCGGCAATGACCAGAATGTCGGGCCACCTGACATCCGATGGAATCTGGTCGAAATATGTCCCTGCTACGATGCTGAAACCTATCCAGGATTCGACCACGTCCATGATGTCAGGAGTATAAAAAGCAAGTGGAATACCAATGAGCAGCCCAGCTGACACACCAGCAATGGCAATACCTAACCCCTGCACCAGAAACACTTTCAAGACACCAACTTCGGACAGACCCATTGTTCGTAATACCGCGATGTCTCGTTTCTTGCTGTCAACCAGCATGGTCAGGCCAGAAATGATGCTGAATGAGGCGATCGCAACCACGAACGACAGCAGGATAAACATCATGACTTTTTCCATTCTCACGGTTTGAAAAAAATCGCCGAACTGATCAGTCCAGTCGGAGGCTATAATACCCTTCGCTTGAAGCTCGCGCTTCATTAAGGGTGCAGCGAAGAGGTCTGTAAATGTCACCCGCGTTTTTGGGGCAGTCAAAGTGAGTTGTTGCAAGTCTGAAAGATGCATAACACCCAGCCTGTAATCAAGCTCGGAGCCCAGGTTAAGCGTACCCGTCAGCTGAACGCTCGCCAGATAAGGGGATACCGTTTCGCCTCCAGCGCTTATCCTTGGCACAACAAGATTAATCCTATCACCGACTTCTATGCCCAATCGCCTCGCCACAGAACGCCCCAGGATCAGTTCCAATCCAGATTCATTCAGGCTTTCGATAGATCCTGTATCGATGGCGCTCACCAGGGTAGAGGCATTCTCTTCAAGTGCCGGGTCCACCCCATAAACCAAAATCAGGTGACTACCACCGTTAGCCAGCAGCAGCAGCTGTGCTTGCTGAAATGGCGTCACCGCAGCCACCGGATAGTTTCGAGACCAGTCTTTAACATCTTCGGTGTTTAGATGATCTACCACCAGATGTGGAACAGCGCCGAGAATTCTATGTTTCAATTCCCTGTCGAATCCATTCATGACAGAAACCACAACGATAAGCGCAACGACACCCAGTACCAGGCCCAGAAACGAAACCAGGGAAATGATGGAAACAAAACGATTGCTTGATCGAGACCGGTAGTATCGAAGTCCGATCAACGCCGACACGTTCACCGGGATTCTTCCAGTCGTCCAGCGTGCAGCTGGCAGACTCGTCGCATTCTTTGGGCAAACTGAATGTTGTGCGTGACGACGACAAAAGCGATGCCGAGACTGTCGGACAGCGACATCATCAGCTCATGAATCTGGCTCGCACTATGCTCATCGAGATTGCCAGTGGGCTCGTCGGCCAGCACAATATCGGGTGTGGTCACCAGTGCCCGGGCGATTGCCACCCGTTGTCGTTCTCCCCCGGATAATGCTGAAGGATGGTGAGCGGTTCGATGTTCCAGACCGACCTGCTGCAGTATCTCACCGGCCTTTATTTCAGCGGTGCCTTTTGACTGGCCACCAATCATCAGCGGCATGGCAACATTTTCCAGCGCACTGAATTCTGGCAATAAGTGGTGAAATTGATAAACAAAACCCAGATGCCGATTCCTGAGCTTGCCCAGATCGTTTTGTGACAATCCTTTAAGTCCAGTGCCAGCCAATGAAACAGTGCCGTTATCGGCCTGGTCAAGCCCTGCTAAAAGATGCAATAAGGTGCTCTTGCCACTACCTGAAACACCGACAATCGCCAGCATTTCTCCTCGACTTACAGTGAGGTTCAAACCTCTCAGGACATGAATTTCTTCCCCGCCCTGCCAGTAGCTCTTCGAGAGATTGTTCGCCTGCAGCACCACATCAGAGCTCATACTGTAATGCCTCAATCGGGTTTGCCGCGGCAGCTCGAGCTGCAGGGTAGATCGTCGCCAACAAAGAAATGCCCATGCAAACGACTATAATGACGACCAGGTCAAACCATTGAATATCCGTTGGCAGATATCGAATGAAATATTCGCTCATCAGGTTTAACTCGAATAATTCGCTGATGACATTGTAAAAACTACTGATCGACAGGGTTAACAGCACACCCAGGATCAAACCGGATACCAATCCGATCAGGCCCACCATCAGGCCATGAAAGATAAATATGAGATTGATATCCAGGGGAGAGGCCCCCATGGTCTTCAGTATCGCAATCTCTGATCGATTGTCATCCACGGTCATCACCAGATTCGACACCACATTAAAAATCGCTACCGCCACCAGGATCATCACCAGCAAAAACAATGTCGCTTTTTGTGTACCAATGGCATCGTACAGATTGCCGTTCTGGCGCATCCAGCTCACAGCATACAAATCGCGACCATTATTCTGTGTGACAAGCTCGTGTAGTACCCGCGGTGCCTGAAACAGGTCTTCCATGCGCACGACAAGACCATCGATATTGCTTTGTCGCTTTAGTCGCCGGGCATCTTCAATGTTGATGTAGATGTAGTTTTTATCAATATCGGCACCCACTTCAAAAATACCCAGAACCGACAGCCTCCTGGTTGTAATGACTGGTCCTGCCAGCGAAAAAGAAACGTCTGGCAACACCAGGGTAATCTTGTCGCCGGGCACAATGTTGAGTGTCCGGGCCAGGTCCGCTCCAACAATCGTGCCATATCGCTTTTCAGTGAGCCTCGTCAGGGCATCTTCCACAACAAATTGCGGCATTATTGAAACACTCGCTTCCAGCGCTGGATCGATCCCCCTGAAACTGACACCACGCATTTCCCCATTGGTCACAACCAGGCCAGCGCCTTCAACCACCGGTGCCACACCGTGAACTTTCGGGTGCGACAATAATCGAACTCGCTCGGCACGCCAGTCCGTAAATTCTGTTCTGGAATAAATGGTACCGTGAGGCAATACCGCGAGTACGCGTTCTCGCAATTCCCGCTCAAACCCGTTCACCACTGACAGCACCGTCAGCAGCACCGCAACCGCAACGGTCAGACCGCTAATAGAGAGCAGGCCAACGAAGGACATAATCCGGCTACCAGAAGAGGTGCCAAACAAACGTATCGCTACTGCTAAGCGCCAATTGGCCGGCATAAGGATTTCAGGTTGATTAAACGGTAATTGAAACACGATTCCACGTTGAATACCCGAATGAACATTGGGTTACAATATTTCAATGCGAGCGATAGAACGAAGATCCTATCTGAGAATTAGTGACCAGGCCCACGTCAGCCACCGAACTGTTTCCGAAGAAGCCACAAGAAAACATTCTGCAAGCGAATCACTGGATCTCGATAAGGCTTTTGGCCTTCGCAGCCAACTCTATAAACTTGAGCTGGAGGCCCGGGAATTAAAGCGTGAGATCACAGAAACCGACCAGAAACTTGGCAGTTTTTTACATAACCTGAATCAGCGCATGGAAATTCTCACCAACGTCATTACCGATACCGATGAACAATTTACCCAGAATGTGATTGATCTCAGTCCTGCAGGATTGTCCTGTATCTCCAAAGAACCCTATCCCATCGACGACCTGTTGGCGATAAAACTCACCTTTGCCAATGTCAGCCTGGCAGTCGCCTGCTACGCCAAAATAAGATACAGCCTGCTTGGTGAAGACGATTTATATAGAATCGGTGTACAATTTATTTCGCTGGACGACGCCACAGAGGGATTACTCACCAGACACATTGCTGCCTTGCAAGCAGAGGAACGTCGGCAGAGATTGCATCACCCAGGCAACTACTGAAAAAATATCCTCTTAATCAGAGGTTCCCGAGGAAGCGTCGAAGTAGTTTCCGCTGCGTGTGCCGCCCGTTTCCTGCTCGCAGTTAGCAGGGTTGCCACCGCAAATTTCACAGGCGCCGTCAACACCCAGGTTGTTCAGTCCTCCGCAGGAACCGGAGATCGGCGCACGTCCTTTCATGACACCAACCGCCATGGCGGCCACGGTGGCAAGCAGAATGATAAAAGTAAGAACGAACTCGATCATGGTGTTGCTTCGGTACTCTGCGAAACTGTTAAATACGCATTCAAAGCGCTCGACTGAATCTCATAAAGAGATCCCGATTCCCTTATTATAGCCAAAACAAGGAGCTGATGCGCCTCTGCAATTTCCATCGTTTTTTCCAGTCCCAGGACGCTAAATGCGGTGGCCAGTCCATCAGCATAGGCAGCGCTGGTATGAAGTACCGTGACTGATGCCAGAGAGTGATTCACCGGCCAGCCGGTGACAGGATCAAGGGTATGTGAATACCGCCTGCCGGATACTTCAAAAAAGTTACGGTAGTCGCCAGAAGTGGCCATTGCCATGTCCTTAAGGGGTAATGTGCGTTGCAACCGGCGAGTCTCGCTGTCAGGCACCTCGACGCCGATGACCCAGGCGACACCCCTGTTGTTGACACCTCTGGTGCGCACTTCCCCGCCTATCTCAACCATATAGCGCGAGGCGCCAGCTGCATCGAGTAATTCACTGATCTCATCCACGGCATAGCCCTTTGCAATCGCAGACAGATCGATTGACAGGCCCTCTGGTGCAGTAATCGATTGAGCCTTAATCGTGATTTTCGAAAACCCGACTCTGGCTAAAGCTTCATCGATCGCCTTCCTGGCTGGGATCCCATGCGCTGGACCCTCCGGCCCAAAACCCCAGAGATTAACCAGAGGACCGACAGTGACATCAAAGGCGCCGCCAGAGATCTCAAAAATCTCACGGCTAAATTGCAGAACCTGGTGCAGTTCATCAGAGATCGCAATCGGCTCGCCGCCCAATTCGCTGTTGATCTTCGATAATTCAGAAGATGCTATATAAGTAGAGAAAACATCATTCAGCGCCGCCAGTCTGGCATCAATCCGGGATTTGAGGGCCGGTGAATCAATATCATAGCCAACGATCTTGATGTGATAGCTGGTCCCCATGGTTCGACCTGAGACCTCTATCATGTGTTCAGGCGCTTGGCCGCAACCGAACAGACCAATCGCAAGCATCATTGGCCACAAGATCCCTTTCACTGGGCAGGACCGGTCGTGAACTATTGAGCTTAATGGGAATTTCATGGTTTACTCCGCGCCCTAAGTCATCAACGCGTCTATTTGTGAAGCCCAGAATATTTGTAGACTCGACCGACGCCCTGGAACTCATCTTTCAAGAGCTCATGCCAATCGGCTATGCCATGGGGATAAACATCGTCGCCTATACCGGCGATGCTGGCAAGACGACGCTGGCGTTCACTGAAAGAACAAACCTGAACATCCATGATTAAGCCGCCCAGATTATCACTTGCACAGTTGCCAACCCCCTTGCAGCCACTGGATAGATTGTCAGAGGAAGTCGGTACACGCATTTGGATAAAGCGCGACGATCTGACTGATGCGGTGGCCAGTGGCAACAAGATTCGCAAGTTAGAGTATTCAATTGGCCAGGCCCTGGCGGAAGACGCAGATGTGCTGATCACCTGGGGAGGCGTCCAATCCAACCACTGCCGTGCGACTGCCGCGCTGGCAGCACGCCTTGGACTAAAATCCCATCTCGTGCTCAGGGGAAAGCAACCAGAAGAGTTTGATGGCAATTTGTTGATCGACCGATTGGTCGGCGCCAATATCACCTTTGCGGCACTCCCGGACTACCAGCAAATGGATGACACCTATCACCGATTGCAATCGAGTTACGCTGGCGATGGTTTGAAAACCTACCGAATCCCAGTCGGCGCCTCCGATGAGATTGGCCTCTGGGGGTATATAAGCTGTGCTGAAGAACTCAAAGAAGATTTCAGGATGGCCAGGATTGCACCGGAGGCTATTGTTTCCGCAACTGGCTCCGGCGGAACCCTCGCGGGTCTGATTATCGGCAATGCCATGCATCAACTGGGTAGCGAAGTGTTTGCCTTCAACGTTTGCGATGATGAAGACTATTTCCAGCAGAAGATATCCGAAGACTTCAAACGATGGCAGCAGAGATACGACACTGAACTGGACCCATCCACACTGGAAATTAATGTCATCGATGGATATGTCGGGCCTGGCTACGGAAAAGCAACCCCTGAGGTCTTTATGACCATTCATAAGTTAGCCCAACTGGAAGGAATTGTGCTCGATCCGGTTTATACTGGTAAGGCGTTTCACGCGATGCTGCAACAAATTGATTCCGGTCGATTCGAATCAATGAATGACATTGTTTTCATTCACACCGGTGGCATGCTTGGATTATTCCCACAAAAAGAAAAGTTGTTTGAGGCAGTTTGATATGCGTTTCCTGACAATAGTCCTCATTTTGTTGCTGACTTCCTGCTCCTGGTCTTTGGGCTGGCCCTGGGGGTCGAACAAAACCGGCAACTGCCTGGATGATAATAGTTGCGATACGTCTAACCCGTTCGAAGAAAAACTCATAGGCGGCACCTGGTATTGCTATGGCGCCGACAGACGCGAGCCCTGGGATTGCAGCCAAACCCAGGATGACAACAAAATCGTCTTCATTGTCGACAAGCCAAAAAGGGTAACTGCCCCTCCAGCTTCGGTGGTGGCTATTGTCGACAAGTTACAGCAACGTGCGGAAATGAGCTTCCAGGGCGAAAATATCAGTAGTGAATCGACATCAAGTCCGGCCGAATCAATGCCTGAGCAGATTGCCGAGATAGCCCTACCTGAGTCCCCCGGGTCAACGGGATACCCGGCTGTCGCAGTCTTCGATGGATTTTCTGATGACAGTTATGCGGTTCAGCTCATTGCCCTGCAGACTATCGAGGAGATTGAGGAATTCGCGACGATACACGATATAGAACCAATTACCGCTGTCAAAATACGCAGCCAGGGCGTCGACTGGCATGTACTAATTCTTGATATTTTCGAGGATAAAGCCATGGCAGACCAGGCTGCCCATGACTGGGCACAGACCCATGAACCAGACTCCAAACCCTGGGTTAGGCAGCTCGGACCATTGAAAGAAGCAGCCCAGAGCGTGGACGCAGCGGGCGCCTGATCCAATGAGCGGACCCAATCCACTGAAATTAATACCTTCAGTCGACAAGCTGCTTTCCAGCGATGAATTTCTCAACATCATTGCCGAATATGGACATGTCAGGACCACCCGGACTATTCGAGCTGTCCTGCACGATCTGCGAGCGCAAATCCAAATCGATGAATCACTCCCAGCGTCGTCTATAGTAGATATCAAAACGTTAGTGGCAGCCTCTATGGCGCTCAGCGACGAATCATCATTAAAGGAAGTGATTAATCTCACCGGCACGGTATTACACACCAATCTTGGAAGAGCCAGCTTACCCACCGCTGCGCTCGAGGCGGTTGTTGAAATTTCCCGGGGCAACAGCAATCTTGAATTCGACCTTGCCGCCGGACATCGTGGCGATCGGGACGATCACATCGAAGCAATACTGATTGAGCTTACTGGCGCTGAAGCCGTTACCATTGTGAATAACAACGCTGCTGCCGTACTCATCTGCCTGAACACCTTCGCTCTTGGCCAGGAAGTGTGTATCTCCCGGGGAGAACTGGTTGAAATTGGTGGTTCATTTCGAATCCCTGACGTGATGGAGAAATCCGGCTGCACACTGAAGGAAGTAGGCGCGACCAATCGAACACATCTGAAAGACTACCAGCAGGCCCTGTCAGATAAGACCGGGTTGCTAATGAAGGTTCATACCAGTAACTACGAAATTCGTGGATTTACCCGGGAAGTCTCCTACGAAGAACTGGCGAGCCTGGGAGTTGAGCATAATATACCCCTGCTCGCAGACCTTGGCAGCGGCACACTGGTCAACCTGGAAGACTATGGTCTGGAACACGAACCAACGGTCCAGGAAGTCCTTGGCGCGGGTGCAGACGTCGTCACATTCAGCGGCGATAAACTACTCGGCGGACCACAGGCAGGTATAATTGCCGGTAAGAAAACGATGATTGACGCAGTGAAAGGCAATCCCCTGAAGCGGGCACTACGGGTAGACAAGATGACCATCGCCGCTCTCACCGAAGTACTAAAACTCTACCGCCATCCCGAAGCTCTGCTTCAGGATCTACCGACGCTCAGGTATCTGGCCAGGCAGGTCAAAGATATTCGCGAATTGGCAGAAGCAGTGCTGCCGGCATTCGAGGCAGCTCTTAAAGACATCGCAACAACTAACATTGTTGAAACTTCGAGCCAGATTGGCAGTGGCGCCCTGCCGCTGGATCAACTGGCCAGTGTCGCCATTGAAATCACACCCCTGGCGAAGCGTGATAGTGCCCTGGTGGCTTTGAGCAAAGCCTTTCGTGAATTACCCATACCGGTCATCGGTCGTCTGCAGGACGGCAGATTGCTGTTTGACATTCGTACCCTTGAGTCCTCTGACACACTCATCCGGCAACTACCTGGCCTGGACCTGTCATGATAATTGCTACTGCAGGCCATGTTGATCATGGCAAAACATCATTGGTTAATGCCCTGACAGGCGTCAACACAGACCGGCTGGAAGAAGAAAAGCAACGCGGACTGACCATCGACCTCGGCTTCGCCTACAGTGATGCTGAGTCCGGTGAGCGCCTTGGTTTTGTGGACGTGCCTGGTCACATTAAGTTCATCAACAACATGTTGGCAGGCGTGTCGGCTATCGATTACGCCATGTTGGTGATAGCTGCTGACGATGGTGTTATGCCGCAAACCATTGAGCACCTCGAAATATTGAACCTGTTAGGTATTAAGAGCGGTCTTATTGCGGTCACCAAGATTGATCGCTGCGATGAATCGCAAATAGCAGAAACCCTGAACGAAATCAGCGAGCTGGTCCGTGAAACCTTTCTGGAAAATGCGGACGTTTACCCGGTTTCCTCGACTAGCGGCGAAGGCATAGAAACATTGCAGATTGCACTTGAACTTGCCATGGATGACATTACGCTGCGAACAAAAAACGGTATGTTCCGTCTCGCCATCGATCGACGATTCAGCATTCGGGGTTCAGGTATTGTGGTTACCGGCAGCATATTTTCCGGGAGCGTCAGCCTGGGTGATGAAATCACCCTCATGCCTCAGAAAATTCCAGTACGAGTTCGCGGCCTGCATACCCAAAACCAAGAAGCGAACAGCGCTACCGCCGGTGACCGGTGCGCCGTAAACATCACTGGCAACCAGTTGGCGCTGGAAGGCATCCATCGTGGCAATTGGCTGACAAGCAACCCAGGGGCATCAACCTCACGGGTCGATGTTCGATTGAAGGTCTCAGCTGCGGAAAAAAAACCACTCTCACACTGGACGCCGGTCCATATCCACTCGGCAGCTAACCACGTTACCGGTCGGGTTGCGCTACTTGAACCTTCTCGAATCGAACCCGGCCAGGAAGGGCTGGCGCAGCTGGTGTTTGACCCACCCATTAATCTCTGCTTTGGCGACCGAATCATCATTCGAGACCAGGCCGCGATGAGGACAATTGGTGGCGGCATTGTCATTGACCCGCACTCACCGAAGCGAGGTCGGGCAAAACCTGAACGACTGGCCAGTTTGCAGAAGCTTGACGCCGATTCAGCAGAGATCAGTTTTCTGGCATTGATCGAAAGTGCACAGGTCGGTCTTGACCTGGTCAGATTAGTTGAAACTTTTAACTTCGCTGCTAGCGAAGCAGAAGAATTGTTAGTCGATGAAAACATTGTTCTGGTCATGGATGACCTGGTCATCCACAAAAATCATCTAGCGCGCAACCTAACTGACCTCAAGCAAATGCTCGATGATTGGCACAAAGCCAATCCCGGCAAGGCGGGCCTACCCCACAACCAGATTCAACAACTGGTTCGATCATGGAGTAAACCGTTAGTCGACCAGGTTATCGCACAACTGATCGGTGATGGGGAACTGGAACAGGACGGGAATCTGCTAAAACGACCCGGTCACGGCGTCCAATTGAACAATCAGGAACTGCAAATCTGGGACAATTGCCTGCCTCTTCTGCAGCAAAACCCAACTAAACCGCCTGTTTTGCATGAGTTGGCTAAATCCCTGTCCATTGATCCTAAATCCCTGGAAAAAATTCTCAATCAGGTCATCAAGACAGGACAGATCGTTCGACCGGTGAAAAACAGATACTTTCTGACCGAGGCGATACCGATACTCAGAGAATTGATGACTGAGGCCGCGGATGAAAAAGGCCAGTTCACGGTACAGCAATTTCGGGATGTGACGGGCATCGGTCGAAATCTTTGCATTGAGTTACTGGAATACTTTGATCGACGTGGCTACAGCCGACGCCTGGGTGACATCAGGCAACTCGTGGAGAAGTAATGGCAATCACCAGTTTTCAAAACAAAGTCGCAGCGATCACGGGTGCAGGCTCCGGCATGGGTCAATATCTGGCGGTATTGTTGTCTCGCGCCGGCTGCCATATCGCCTTGTCGGATGTAAACCAGGATTCACTGAACAGCACCCTGGCGTTGCTCAACGTGGAAGTCAAAGCAACGAGTTACGTGGTGGACGTCTCCCAGCGAGATGCAGTGGAACAATTCGCAGCCTCAACAAACAAAGATCACGGCAAGATCAACCTGGTGTTTAACAACGCTGGTGTATCTGTATCCGGAAGCGCTGAGCATATGTCTTATGAGGACATAGAGTGGCTCATGGGCATCAATTTCTGGGGAGTCGTCTACGGATGCAAGTCTTTCCTGCCTTTTCTACAACGAGCCGACGAAGCTGCGATCGTCAACACTTCCAGCATTTTTGGTACGATTGCTGTGCCCAGCCAATCCGCCTACAACGCATCCAAGTTTGCTGTGCGAGGCTATACCTATGCTTTACGCCAGGAACTGATCCACAGCCATATCGGCGTCAGCTGTGTACAACCGGGCGGTGTAAAAACCAACATCGTCAATTCCTCACGCTTTACACCCGTTGACAACGAATCAGCCACTAAAGAAGAATTGGTTCAGTTTTTTGACAAGTTCGTTGGGCTCACCTCAGAACAGGCGGCAGCAATCATCCTGAAGGGTGTTCTTAAGAACAAGGCGCAAATCCTGGTCGGTAAGGATGCGCGAATCGCTTCATGGGTTGAGCGGCTAGCACCTGCTTCCTATCTGAAGCTGATGAACAGGCTCAATAAACCTTCGCAATAACTGCTGGCAACACCTGAGTTTCGCAATTCCTAGCTAAGGTCGTGTGGCTTGCCGATTGTCGCGGCGATTGTTGCACCGAGTAGCTGGAACACCAGTACTGAGCTGGCGACAAGGCAAACCCGGCTTAGCCAATCCACCAGGTCAAAATAGTAAGCACCCAGAATACCGATTGCTGCGCCTGCCAAAATGCCTATTATCGCTCCTAAAATCGGTTTCGACATGGGATCATCATCATCAAAAAGACACGCCAGAGCTTAGATCATCTTGTATGTCCAAACAATTTTTCGTTGTGAAATAGTGCCTAGCAACACTAAACTGTGATTACAAACCATGAGGAACGCTCAATGAAAACCTGGTTATCTGGATTGTTACTCGCTTTTTCACTGCCCCTTATTGCAGCGCCAGAAGTTGGCGACCCTGCTCCCGGGTTTGCCCTTGCCGCTTCTGATGGAAAAACCTATACCCTGTCTGAGTTAATCGGCAAACAAGGTGCCGTCATCGCTTTTTTCCCAAAAGCTTTCACCGGCGGCTGAACCAGAGAATGTCAATCACTGCGTGACAGTGGCGAAGTCTTAAAAAACTACCAGGTGGCATATTTCATGGCGAGCACTGACTCGCTCGAAGACGTGACCGCCTTCGCAACATTAAATGAAGCCAACTTTCCTATTCTTTCCGATCCCGACAAGAAGGTTGCCAGGGCCTATGGCGCACTCGGTATCATAGGCTATGCAAAACGCTGGACTTTCTATATTGACCGCGAGGGCATCATTCAGCACATCGACAAAAGCGTAAACCCGGCGACTGCTGGCCCTGACCTGGCCAGCAATCTTGATTCGCTGGGATACTCGAAGTCGAGTGCAGATTAATGGTCGCTGAGACAGACCCCGAGAGAACGCCCGACGAAGTCCTGAATTTCTGGTTCGTTGAGCTTCCCCCGGAAGACTGGTTTAAGCAAAAAGACGAAAATGATCAAACCATCATCCTTCGATTTCAGTTGCTGCACGAGCAGGCAGCTGCGGGCGAGCTCAAAGAATGGCGAAGTTCGATTCACGGCTGCCTGGCCGAGATCATCCTGCTCGACCAATTTCCAAGAAATATGTATCGCGGATAGGCAAAAGCTTTCTCAACCGACAATCTGGCGCTGGCACTCAGTCAGGAAGCGCTTAAACGAGAAGACCTAGGCGAACTCACATCAACAGAGAAAGCTTTCCTGTTGATGCCCTTTATGCACAGCGAATCGTTGCAGATGCACGATCAAGCGCTGCGATTATTTAGTGAGCCAGGCCTCGAAAGCAACCTGGATTTTGAGCGATCGCACAAAAAAATCATCGATCAATTCGACCGCTACCCGCACCGCAACGAAATCCTGGGGAGAAAATCAACACCCGAAGAGATTGAATTTCTGGAATCCGGCGGCACCACCTTCGGATAAGAACCCATGGGTTAGATGATCCAAGTCAACTTGGCTGAACATAAGTGCGGCTATGCTTTGCGCAGATCATACCGAGTAAATTGTCATGGACATTTTTGCTATCGCCGCGATCATGGCATTGTTTTCCGCCGCTGCGCTCATCCTCACGCTAATCGCCATTGCCGTCGGAAAAGTAGACGTTTAGATCGACGATTATCAACAAACATCTCGAAACATAGCTCCAGAAAACAGGGGGTGTTGACCACAGGTGCCTGACAATTAAGAGGCCAGGTTGACTGGGGTCGGAAATTTCATTGCGGGTACTTCATCTAAGAGGCGGGATACCAGTAAGCGAGATATTCAGCATAAAGTACATGGCCATCAACGCCTTCTGCTTCCACCTCATGGCAGGTCTTGAGCAACCGCTCCCCGTTACCTTTATCGGTCACCGCCAGAAGACTCACGTGAGAGCGCAACTTAACGCCATCGCCAATCAGCACAGGCTGCAAGACGCGGACTTTATCGAGTCCATAATTAAGCGCATAGGAGCCGTCCGCCGGACGTGATCCTGAGTCCTCCAAAAAATGTGACAACAGCGAAACCATATGAAAGCCATGCATCAATGTGCCGCCATAAGGGCCATCTTTTGCTGATTCAGGATCACAATGGCCGGGTTTCCGCCACCGGGACACCTCACCGAAGATATTCACCTGAACCTGGTCGATGGTGACCCAGTTGCTGACGCCCAGCGGTTTGCCAATAAAGTCTTCCGCATTGGATAACAAAAAAGGTTTATCGCTTGATTTCACTGCTACCCCCTTAATCTGACCAATTCCAGGGACAGTTTACTTAATTCAGGCATGCCGTTGCTAATCCGTACACACGTGAAATACTTTCCCAATCGGCGTCAAACACCGCCCGAGCAGGTTAATACTTCGCCGGTAATGAAATTGGATTCTGGAATACAGAAAAGGTAAATCGCGCCAGCGGCATCATCTGGGCTACCGGTTCGACCGAGCGGAGATGTTGCGGTGAGGCCTTCGAGTTGGCGTTCGCTTAAACCAACCTTGAAGGTTCGCCCATCGACTTCGATGGTTGGCGGCTCGTCGGTATAGCTCTGTGTCAATCTGGTATCAATCGGTCCGAAGGCCACACAATTGACTGTCACATTATATCGGCCCCATTCTTTTGCCAGTGTTTTGGTTACCCCGATCACGCCCGCCTTACCCGCGCTATAGGCAATCTGGGTGGCACTACCTGTCGTGCCGGAAACGGAAGAGATATTAACCACCTTTCGGCAGTTGGCAGAACCACTTTGCTCGATTTCCTTTTTTGCCTGCGGTTTTAGCCAGGTAAAGAAAGCGCGAAGGATTCTAAAGGGCGCTGTAATATGAACATCCAGCATGGCCTGGAATTGTTCGTCGGTGTGGTTATGCATAGCCCCATTCCAGATATAACCTGCATTATTTACAATAATATCTATGCCGCCAAATGCATCGACTGCGCCTTGAATGAGCTGATCAGGAAATGATTTATCCGTGACACTCCCGGGCAGCGCAATCGCTGAACCGCCTGACTCACGAATAGCACTAACGGTCGCTTCGGCGACATCCGGGTCAAGGTCGTTGACCACCACATGGGCACCATCGACGGCAAGCATCCGGGCAGTCGCCTGGCCGACACCCCGCCCGGCCCCCGTAATGATTGCCACTTTGTTGTCCAACTTACCCATAGCCTACTCCGTTAATCATTAACCCAGACCTTCGCGACATCTGTTGACGACAGCCGTCCCGAAGACACATTGTTCGTTTAGAACTGCCGCGCAACAATGTAATTGGCAATCCAGCGTAGTGCTTGTGCGCTCTCACCAAAATGATCGAGCTGCGCGTTAGCGGCCACAAATTCATCTTGCATAAGCTTTTTTGCCTTTTCTAATCCCAACAAACTCACAAAAGTTGACTTGCTATTGTTTGCATCTGAACCCTGTGGCTTGCCTAGCTGCTCGGTACTGACCTCGACATCAAGAATGTCATCCCGGATCTGGAACGCCAGACCGATATGGTGACCAAATTTCCCCAGCGCCAAACCAGACTCCACATTACCCGAAGCACTGACAATTGAACTAAGGCTCGCCTCAATGAGCGCGCCGCTTTTTTGGCGATGCATTTTTTCCAGTTCTGGCAATGAAAGATTCCTCGTTTCACCTTCAAGGTCAGTCGACTGGCCAACAATCATCCCCAGGCCACCGGCTGCCGATGATAAGCAGCGAACCCAGCCCACAATGAGTTCCGATTTCACATCGGCGGATGCTAACAATTCAAACGCGTAAGTTAACAATGCATCACCAACCAGAATTCCCGTGGCTTCATCGAACTGTTTGTGCACAGTCGGCTGGCCGCGTCTTAGATCATCATTGTCCATAGCAGGCAGATCATCGTGTACCAGGGAGTAGGTGTGAATGAGTTCAATCGCAGCTGCCGGATAATCCGCCGTAGTGTCCGGCACTTCGAGTAGTTCCGCAGTCGCATAGCAAAGCAACGCCCTGATCCGTTTGCCTTCTGATTGCACAGCATATTGAACTGCGTCACCGAGCCTCCCGCCAGCTGACCGGGCCGAGACAAAATCGGACATCAAGGTCTCGACTCGACCTTTGTATCCTGCTGCTCGTTCACTGAACGGGTTAGTTACCATCATCTCCACACACGTGATTTCCAGCGCTAATGCTATCGCCTGTACGCCAGAGATAACAGTTTCCTTTTGGCCAAACCAAACAATCTGTGCTAAACAATCAGTGCTAAATAATCAATGGGTGAGTGCAATCAGCCGATAGTGTATCCTTCGCAGCCAACAAATCGGGTCAGGTGTTGATACTGGCCGCTTCTAACCTGCCATGAAAAACGCAAGTGTAACGGTCAGTGCAGCTGCCAATATTGCCCTTATAAAATATTGGGGTAAGGTCGATTTAACGAACAATCAGCCAGCCACAGCTTCACTGTCAATCGGCCTGGAAGACCTCAGGACCACCACAAGAATCGAGTACGCATCCGGCGAAGCAGACACATTCGATGCTGATCTAAGCGAGGCCGCTCAATCCCGCGTCATCAAATTCCTTGATCGCGTACGTGAAATGTACGAGATCACTTCTCATTTCCATATTAAAACAGATAACAATTTTCCAACCGGCACGGGCCTTGCTTCCAGCGCCTCTGGTTTTGCCGCACTCATACTGGGGCTGAATGGTCTTTGTAACCTCCAGCTATCCAAAAAAGTACTGTCCCAAATCGCCAGACTTGGTTCTGGTTCTGCGGCAAGATCAGTTTACGGCGGCTTTGTTGAAGTTGTGCCATCCGACAATGCTTATGCCCTGCCAGTCATTCCAGCTGATGACTGGCCCCTGGATGTCGTCGTGGCCATCACCGATGAGTCGCCCAAGTCGCTCAGTTCCACCGAGGCAATGATCAGAACGGCGACAACATCTCCGCTCTACAATGCCTGGATAAAATCACATCCCGAAGATATGCGAGTAGCAAAACAAGCCATTGTTGATCGAGATTTCCAGAAACTGGCAGAAGTCAGCGAACATAACTGCCTGAAAATGCATAGTACGATGATGAGCAGCACGCCGCCGATTATTTACTGGCTGCCAGCCACCCTCGCGGTTATGCATCACGTAAGAGAACTTCGCGATGCCGGTGTAGGGGCTTTCTTTACCATCGATGCCGGATCACAGATCAAGGTGATCTGCCTTTCCCAATACACCGACAAAATAAATGGCGACCTCGCTCAAATCGACGGAGTAGTTCGAACAATTCGTACACGGGTGGGCGGAAAACCCAGCGTAGAAGTTTTGTGAAAGCAACAGCCCCGGGAAAGCTTTTTCTTATCGGCGAGTATGCTGTCCTTGAAGGCGGCCCCGCGATACTGACCACCGTCCCCCAGAGAGCGGAAGCATCGCTCGCCCCCACTGACACCGCAATGGTGACAACAGTGACTTCTGAAACTCAGCAGATACCATTGCATGAGGCGCTAACAGACCTGCCCCTGGTTTCCCTGATCCTTGACAAGTTGAACTGCCGCGAGCAGTTACAACAGCACACACTCACTCTGGACACCAGCGCCTTCTATAAAAAAGGTGTGAAACTTGGGCTGGGCTCAAGTGCAGCGGTGACTGCAGCACTGGTAAAGCTACTGTTACCAGAAGCAGATCAGCCTCGACAATTCGACATTGCCAACCATTGCCATCAAGGATTTCAGAGCGGCAAAGGCAGTGGCGCTGACATCGCGCTGTCGGTTAACGATATCCCCATTACGTTTCGCATGGGTCTGCCACCGGAATCGATATCATTGCCAACGGACCTCTACATGCTGGCGATCTGGACAGGGGACGCAGCTTCGACTACTGCCTTCATCAGTGGGCTTCAAAGCTGGCAAGGCAGCCATGAAAAGCGCTACTGGCATCACATGCACCAGCTCATCGAAACTGCCGAACAATGCGTCAACGCCATAAAAACCGACCGGACTCATCAGGTCCTTGCCATAATTGAGCAATATAGCGACCATCTTGAGTCGTTATCTTCTGAATCAGGCCTGGATTTTTACAATCCTTCACATTTAGCACTGCGAAAACAGGTAGAATTGATGCACTGCGTTTACAAACCTTCTGGTGCAGGTGGCGGCGATTTCGGAATCGCCTATAGTGCCAGCAAAAACGATCTCATCATCCTGGCCGAAAAAATGTCAAGAGAAGGACGCTATGCTTTCTTTGTGTAAATATGCGCGCGCGGTGTGGAATGAACCTCAGGAGTAACAATGGATAAGGCAAGATTCCCCGGTTTTTATAAGCTATCCATCGGAGAGCGACTAAAAAAAGTCCATGAGCAAGGCTGGTTGACGGAAGAAGATCTGACTTCGCTCCGGGACGGCCATCATGTATTGCCGCTAAGCCGCGCTGACAAGATGATCGAAAATGTTGTTGGCATCATGGGCTTACCCTTGGGTCTGGGACTTAATTTCCAGGTTAACCAGAAGGATTATCTTGTGCCGCTGGTGGTCGAGGAACCTTCTATTGTGGCCGCCCTCAGCTCGGCAGCGAAGATTTTTCGAGAGTCCGGCGGAATTCAGGCGTCCGCCGAAGAATCTCTGCTCATCGGCCAGATCCAGGTTGTTAATCCCCCTGATGCGGATCAGGCGAAAAGCCAGATCCTGTTTCATAAAAAAGAGTTGATGGACAAACTCAATGAATTGCATCCCAATATGGTCAAACGAGGCGGCGGCGTAAAAGATCTTGAAGTGCGTATCTTCGAGGGTACCGAACAGATCCCGCTCATGCTCATCGTGCACCTGCTGGTCGACACCTGCGATGCGATGGGTGCGAATATCATCAATACCATGTGCGAAGAAATCGCTGCGGACATTGAAGCCATTACTGAAGGCAGGGTGTTCCTGCGCATTCTTTCCAATCTCACCGATCGCTCGGTGGTTAGAGCCAGTGTCACCATTCCTGTTTCTAAACTGGAAGGCAAAGGCTATCCCGGCGAAGAAGTCAGGGACGGCATTATTCTGGCTTCGCAATTTGCTGAAATTGACCCATATCGCGCGGCAACCCACAACAAGGGCATCATGAACGGCATTGATCCACTCGCCATCGCTACAGGCAATGACTGGCGAGCCATCGAAGCGGCCGCCCACGCATTCGCCGCCAAAGACGGGCGCTACACTTCGCTGACTCGTTGGTATGCCAATGACGAAGGGGATCTGGTGGGCACTATCGAAATTCCACTGAAAGTTGGTATCACGGGCGGGTCATTGCAAGCCAATGACACGACAATGATCAGCTATCGAATTCTCGATATCACAAGTGCCAGGGAGCTGTCCATGCTTATGGCAGCTGTCGGCCTGGCGCAGAATTTTTCTGCCATCAAGGCACTATCAACTGAAGGCATCCAGAAGGGCCATATGTCGTTGCACGCACGCAGCGTTGCTGTCACGGCTGGCGCGCCTAAGGAGCTGTTTGAAACCGTGGTAAGCCATCTGATTGATCAAGGTGATATCACCGTCACCGCAGCCCGGGAGATCATCTCAGAACTGACCAGCACCAAGGTCACCAATGAACTAAAACGGAAGATGTCGACAACGGCGATGGCCAACGGCAAAGTTATTTTGCTGGGTGAACACTCGGTTGTGTATGGCAAACCTGCCATTGCAGTGCCCATTAAAAATGCGGTTCTGGCCGAGGTTACCGACACAGACCACTCGCCTGAGATCAAAGTCCCTGCCTGGGACATTGATGACAAACTGGAAGAATCCAATTCCATCTGGTGGGATGCCATTCAGGATGTGTTCCAGCAGTTGGACATTGCCAATCAGAAATTTGCCATTCACGTCAAACCAAACATTCCTGCCGCAATGGGTCTTGGCGGTTCAGCGGCGATAGCCGTCGCCATCATTCGTGTGGTCTCAAAGCATTTTAAACTCGACCTCAATGATGATGAGGTTAACCACTATGCGTTTCTTTGTGAGAAGGCTGCGCACGGAACGCCCTCGGGCATCGATAACACAATTGCCACTTTTGGCAGGCCGCTTGTGTATCAGTCTGGTGAGCAACCACGACTGGATATGCTGGAGTTCCCTAAGGCACTGAACCTGGTCATCGGTATATCCGATCAACCGAGCCTGACAGTAGATATGGTCGCCGGTGTTCGAGAACGATGGCGCAAGAACAAGGATTTATACGATTCGTTATTCGAAAATTTTGCCCAGGTAGCAGAATCCGGTATTGAAGCTATCCAGGGCGGCGATTATCGTGCACTCGGACATATGATGACGATTAACCACGGCCTGCTAAGCGCCATACAGGTCTCGTCACCAGAACTTGACCGTATGGTGCAGATAGCGCGCGAACATGGCGCACTTGGAGCAAAACTGACCGGCGCCGGTGGTGGTGGCTCAATCGTTGCGCTGTGTGAAGACAATTCGGATGCCATTGCCAATGCTCTGACCAGGCAGGGGTTCAAATCTTTACAGGTAGTCGTGTGAGCAGCCTGAACCAGATTATCTCGTCAGATCTTGACGATCTTATCCTCGTTGACCCCGACGACCAGGACATTGGCACGATGTCGAAACGAGACTGCCACAGGGATGCAGGCTCACTACATCGTGCTTTCTCTGTTTTCATATTTAACAGCGCCGGTGATGTGCTACTACAGCAACGCAGTGATCAAAAATCCCTCTGGCCGCTGTATTGGTCTAACGCCTGTTGCAGTCACCCGCGTGCAGGGGAAAATTCACAGCAAGCCGCACATCGACGAATCAAGCAGGAACTGGGCATAAATGTCGAACTGACCTATCTCTACAAGTTTCAATATCAGGCGCATTACGAGCAAGTCGGCAGCGAACACGAATTGTGCTGGGTCTGGATTGGTTTTGCCGAAGCAGCAGACGTGATACCTAATACCAATGAAATTGTTAACTGGCGCTTCTTTCCAAAGACCGAGCTTGATGCTGAACTGCTGAACAATCCCGCGCAGTACACGCCCTGGATGAAAATGGAATGGCAAAGGATTCTGTCCGATCACTCAGAACAGCTTCGCCAATAAGTTGTCTATTTACCGCTGTTGTGATTCCATTACGGTCTTCAGTATTCCCTCATCACTAAAACGGAGATGACCGATGAAAATCGACGGTGGTTGTTATTGCGGACAAATCAGATATACCTTCGACGGCGAAGTCACTGCGGGTATGCAGTGTCATTGCCGCGAGTGCCAGTACATTACTGGTGGTCACCCCAACGTACTGGTCATTTTGCCGGAAACGGACTTCAGCTACACCCAGGGAGAACCCAAGAGTTTCAGCCGGTCGGATCTGGACAATCCAGTAACAAGGTTTTTCTGTTCAAATTGCGGTACCGCCATCGGTACCAAATCGCCTGCAGCAGCAGGATCCATGATTGTCAAAGTCGGCACCATTGATGACCCTTCATTCTTCAAAGCTTCTGTTGCGATCTTCACCAAAGACGCTCAGTCCTTTCACCACATTCCTGACGGCATCCCAAGTTTTGAAGGCGTACCCGGATAATTCTGAACCAGGGCAGTAAAGTGAAAACACCCCTTTTTACCAAATCCTATACACAATATGTACTGGGCATGCTGGTCGTCGTCTACGTTTTTAATTTCGTCGATCGACAGATTCTCGCCATCCTCGCACCTGCTATAAAGGCTGACCTTGATTTATCGGATACCCAGATTGGCGCCTTAAGCGGTGTGGCATTTGGTATTTTCTACGCCACGCTGGGGATTCCCATTGCACGATTGGCAGACAAGTATTCCAGGGTAAATATCATCTCCATTTGTCTAACGATCTGGTCACTGATGACCGCTCTTTCTGGCATGGCAGGTAATTTTGTGCAGCTACTGATCGCCAGAATTGGCGTGGGTATTGGCGAAGCTGGCGGCAGCCCGCCGTCACACTCCCTGCTGGCAGACTATTTCGCGCCAGACAAGCGTGCTACGGCTCTTGGCATCTACGCCCTGGGCATACCCATTGGCATTCTGCTTGGAAATCTCGCAGGCGGCTGGATCAATGAGTTTTTCGGCTGGCGCAATGCGTTTTTCCTCGTTGGCATACCCGGCATCATTCTGGCGATCACTCTCAAACTGACCGTCAAAGAGCCACCCCGGGGGTACTCTGAAGCTAAACCGTCTGAAGTCACCCAGGTACCCTTCCTGGAAGTCGTCAAAATCATGTGGGGCTTCAAATCATTTCGCTACATATCCCTGGGCTGCGGCACCCAGGCATTTGTCGGTTACGGTTCCATTGCCTGGATGCCTTCTTTTCTGATGCGCACCCACGACATGAGCTCAGGTGAAGTCGGCACTGCACTGGGTCTGATCATTGGCATCTTTGGCGGTGCAGGCACCCTACTGAGCGGACTGATTGGCGATCGCCTGGGCGCAAGGAATGTTGGCAACTATATGCTGTTACCTGCCTGGGCATTTTTGATCGCCGTGCCAGCCGGTGCGGCCGTCTTTCTAGTTGATGATCTGTGGCTGGTGCTGGTGCTATATACCCTGCCGGTTTTCCTGGTGAATCTTTATACCGGCCCAACCTTCGGCATGACCCAGTCACTGGCACCACTGGCCATGCGCGCGGCAGCATCAGCGTTGTTACTCTTTATCATCAATATCATTGGCCTGGTCTTTGGACCGACTACGGTAGGTATCGTCAGTGATCTGTTACAGTCGAGCTGGCAAATAAGTGATGTTGAATCACTGCGCTATGCACTACTCGGTTGTAACTTCGTCTATCTGCTTAGCTTCATGTTCTATTTTCTGGCTTCAAGAACCCTCGAATCAGACCTGGCGCAAGGAGCCAAGTAGCAATGGCAGTGATAACAATCAAAACAGATGAGTTCGTGCGTACTATCACCATGAATCGCCCGGATGCGCTCAATGCGTTTAACGACGATATGATGCACGAACTTTGCGAAGCCTTTCTTCACGCCGCCATTGATGACAGTGTTCGCGTGCTGATACTGACAGGGGCCGGTCGCGCCTTCTCCGCTGGCGCTGACCTCAAATCAATGGGAGGCACGCCGGACCCGAACAAACACGATCTGCGCGCATTGATGAACTCGATGATCGATTTTCCAAAGCCCTTTCTTATTGCTGCCAATGGCCTCGGCGTGGGCATCGGCATGACGATTCATGGCGTCGCCGATATGTCTTTTATGGCGGCGAGTGCAAAATTCAAAGCGCCATTCTCGTCATTGGGGCTGACGGCAGAAGCCGCGAGCACCTATACCTTCAGTCGACTTATGGGCCACCAAAAAGCCTGCTGGACGCTGCTGTCCGGCGAATGGTTTACCGCCGCCGAATGTGTCGATATGGGGCTAGCGGTAGCCGTGGTACCGGACGATGAGCTCATGGACACGGTCTATGCCAAAGCCAATACCCTGGCGGCGCTGCCCCTGGCATCATTGATACAAACCAAGAAGTTAATCCAGGCGCCACACGTGGAGTCGATGAAAACCAGTGTCTATAATGAAATGCTGGGGCTTGCGGCGCTGGCAGGCGGCCCTGCAAACAAAGAAGCTATCACTGCATTTCTCGAAAAAAGAGATCCTGACTTCACCAACATCTAACTCTAACAAGCAGGGGCAGCTTATGTATCCCGGTTACTGGGCAAAACAGTTTCCCGACAAAAAGGCCATTATCCACAGCGCAACTGGTCAATTCTATTCCTATCAGGATCTGGATGACCGATCGAATCAATTAGCCCAATTGTTGTTCGACATGGGTCTCAGACGCGGCGACCATATTTCCATCCTTATGGAAAATGATCTGCGTTATTTTGAAGTGGCCTGGGCTGCATTTCGTTCCGGTCTATATCTGACCACCGTGAACCAGTACCTGACCTCTGAAGAAGCTGCCTATATTATCGACAACTCTGAATCACGCTTTGTTGTTACTTCCAGCAAGTTAAAGGACATAGCGGAAAGCCTGCCTTCACAATGCAGCAAAGTTGAGCGCTGGTTAATCATTGGTGCTAAGGCCGGTGAACTGGAAAACTACGACGAAGCGCTATCAGCCTATCCCGCAGAATCGCTCGCGGAGGAACCTGCAGGCAGTACCATGCTGTATTCGTCTGGCACGACGGGAAGACCAAAGGGAATACTTCGACCACTGCCGGAAGGCAATATCGGTGATTCCGATAATCCTGTTGGTATGCTGCAGGCTGCACTCTGGGGCTTCGACACGGAAACTGTCTATTTGTCCCCCGCCCCGCTCTATCACTCAGCGCCGATGGGATTTACTTCCGGTACCATCGCCAACGGCGGCACTGTCATCATGATGCCCAGATTCGATGAAATCGGTGCATTAAAAGCGATCGAAGAATACCGGGTCACCCATTCCCAGTGGGTGCCAACCATGTTTTCACGCATGCTGAAAACGGACGAGAAAGAACGATCAGGATTTGATTTGTCATCTCACAAGGTTGCGATACACGCAGCGGCTCCCTGTCCGAAGGGTGTTAAACAACAGATGTTCGACTGGTGGGGCCCGATCATCTACGAGTACTACGGCGGTACAGAACTCAACGGTCTGACGCATGTTACGCCCGAGGCATGGCTCTCCAGACCAGGCACTGTCGGCCAGGCTATCCTCGGGATTATTCATATCTGCGACGATGAGGGCAATGAAATGCCGGTCGGTGATTCAGGACTCGTCTATTTTGAATTGCCGGAAATGCCATTCGAATACCTGAAAGACGAAGAAAAAACCAAAAGTGCCCAACACCCGCACCATGCAAACTGGTCAGCCCTGGGAGATATCGGCTATGTCGATGATGAGGCGTACCTGTTTTTAACCGATCGCGCGACCTTCATGATTATCTCTGGCGGCGTCAATATCTATCCCCAGGAAATCGAAGACGCCATGATCATGCATTCCAAGGTGCTGGATGTCGCCGTCATTGGCGTACCCCACGAAGAAATGGGCGAAGCAGTCAAAGCAGTGGTTCAACTGGTCCCGGGGATTACCGAAAGCGTTGAGCTCGAAGAAGAATTACTCGAATACGTCCGGGAACACATCGCTCACTACAAATGTCCCAGAAGCGTCGACTTTGAAGACGAGCTGCCTCGATTGCCGACCGGCAAGCTTTACAAGCGACTACTGAAAGATCGTTATTGGGGAAAGATGGATTCAAGAATCGTCTAAAGCTCGGCACTAGACCTGGCCACGTTGCACTAGATCCCAGAGATTGCCAAACGGGTCCTCAAAGATTGCAGTAATGCCATAAGGCACTTCCATTGGCGCCTTATGGATGCTCAGACCTGCTAGTTTGACTTTTTCCAACAAAGCCATCATATCGTCAGTATCCAATATAAAATCGACGATATCAGACGCTCTCTTACGTTCAGCAAATTCAGGTTGAAAATCGGCAACAATGAGTTGAAGCGCCAGCCCGCTACCACCAGGATCAGCCATGGTAAAAAATCGTTCGCCGTTCCAGCTGTTCTCGTCCGCGGTCACTTCAAAGCCAAGCAATCCGCTCAGAAACGAGGCACCCAAGTCAATATCCGTAACGAGATAGATAGCATGCGTTATTGTCACTCATCGCCTTTGTTGAAGAATGATCCCAGTTTCTTTCGAATACTACCTTCAGCTGCTTCTTTAATCGCATCCTCTACGGCTTTTGTTACGGCCTTGCCCACTTGTTTTAACATTTGTTCAGCAATAGAAGCGCCCAGCTCATCTGGCGTCAGGCCATTCTCGGCCGTACCAAGATTTCGTAACTTGAAGGTAGGAAGTTTCAGGTCTCTTGGGTCCGACATATCGCTGGTTAACTTCAGGTTGCCATTGGAGAAATTGATCGCCTTGATGGCTATTCTGATCTCTTCTGTCGAACCAGCTTGCTCGGCCGCTATATCACCGGAGTCGCCAGTACCTGACATCCCATCGAGCAAGGTCTGAACATTGGTAGTAGCACCTTTTTGTTCCGCTACCACTCGCAGACCATCGACCGAAATTTCGTTGATGACGTAGACAGGTCCTGCGAGGGTTGCCGTATCAATCGCGACAGTGATGCTATCCATGCTGAACAGCTTCTCTGACGAGAAACCCTTCGGATTGGCAATGGTTAATCCATTGAGCGTGGCAGCGCCGTTACTGAGATCCAGTTTGACCTCTGCGACCCGGACATCGGTTTTCATCACTTCGGTGCCAACCTGTTCGATCAGATCCTTCACGATGCCATCAAGATTCTGCATCAGATAGACTCCGACACCGGCAATGGCAGCCACAAGAATTACCACAGCACCTGCTATCATTGACTTGTTTACTGGACTCTCCCCGTTGATTCAGGTGGGCAGAATAACACTTCTATCCCGTGTGTAGACTATCGTCACTGGCCTGATTTAAATCCGAATGACTGGTTTCGACAGGTTTTCGGGCTATACTGACGCCAAAAAAGGAGGCCCTATGATCGAGTATCATAATCCCGAGGCGAAGGTCAGCATCGAAAAAACACCTTACGACTTGTCAGCCGTCATCAAAGGTGCCAATGCCATCAATATTGGCTTTCTGGCCAACGGCTTCCCAGACTCCGTGAATTTTCTGCACGAACTTGAGTCCGCCATGCAAAACATTGAGCCTGGTATCGAAGTATTTTCCTACAACAAAGGCAACGCATCTGTGCCTGCGAGCGACTCCCTGCTCACCGAAGTAAAGGGGCAATGCGCTGCAGTGGTGGCCGCCTACGGGCACTGAGGATCCTGCACAACCGGCACCGTGCGTGACGGCGTAAACATGGCAAAAATGGGTATTCCAGCTGTAGCCCTGGTCACCGAAGAATTCTGGCCACAGGGTGATTTTGTCGCAGAGTCTCTAGGCATGCCGGATATCCCGCGCGTCAAACTGCCGCATCCTGTTGCCGGGACTGGTAAAGCAAATCTGAAAAAAGTAGCAGAAGCTATCGCCCCGGCAGTGATCAAAGCGCTTGAGGCTGCCAGTGACTGAAATGTTATCTGCCGCGGACGAGGCCACGGCATTGGAAGACCTGCACGAACGCAGCTGTACCGATGGCTTGCCGGTCATTATACCTACCGCCTCGAGAGTCAATCGAATGGTACTGGCGTCTGGCCAGGAAGCCGATATGGTTCTGGGCACAATGGGCCCGGGCCATGGTACAGCGACATTGGAAAAGATTGCTGTCGCAGCGGTAATGGCGGGATGTTTACCTGACTATATGCCTGTTGTCGTGGCCGCCGTAAAAGCCGTAATTGATCCCGTGTTTGATTTAACAGAAATGCAGGCGACGACTCACTGCACGGCTCCGCTCATCATCGTTAATGGTCCCGCCCGGCACAATTGTGGGCCTGTCTCAAGCAGCTATGGCGCACTCGGACCTGGCCATCGTGCTAATGCTTCCATTGGGCGCGCCCTCCGCCTGGCAATGATCAATATCGGCGGCGGCAGACCTGGCACCTCCGATATGGCTTTACTGGGTCATCCTGGCAAGTTCACTTTTTGCCTGGCTGAGGATGAAGAAAACAGTCCCTTTCCACCCATGCATGTTGACCTTGGCTTCGAGCCAGACGATAGCGTGGTGACCGTCATTGGAGCGGAATCACCCCATTCAGTGCTGTATAGCGGTGACGGTGATAACCCTGAACATTACAAATCCCTGCTCGACTTGCTGGCAATTGGTCTGGCTAACCCCGCCACGAACAACGCCATCCTCACCGGCGGTACCGCAGTAGTCGTGTTGAACCCTGAACATGCCAGCGTGCTGCACGCGGCCGGGCTCACTCGCCAGGATATTGCCCGTGAACTCGATGATCGATGCACAATGGATGCGCATGAAATAAACCGCCTGGCGCCTGGCTTTGCTCGCAACAGCCAGGAGAATCGCGATGCATTTACGGGTCCCGAACAAATACTCATATTGATGTCAGGCGGCAGCGGACTCTACTCAATGGTCATGCCGTGCTGGTGCGCTGGCGCGCATAAAAATTCACCATCCAGTGTTAAGGTTGAAGCAGAATTTTATTGCGAGATACCCGGGCTGGCTGAGCAGGTGAACCTCTGATTAAGAGGATATTTTCGTCAGAACAAGTGGCCCGGCATACCGACCTTAATCAGCCGTTCACAAGCATAACCCTCTGAATAACTTCAATTAAGGAACACCATGACTGATTTCCCCACGCCCTATGTATCCAATGACTTAACCGATCGGGTTGCCCTGGTCACCGGTGCGACCTCTGGACTCGGCAAACGCTTTGCGATTGTACTGGCGGCGTGCGGCGCCAAAGTGGCTTTGACGGGTCGTCGGGTTGATCGCCTGGAATCCGTCGCTGAGGAAATCCGGGCATCTGGCGGCGTGTGCGAACCGATACCCTTCGATATTACTCACCCGGAGGAAATTGCCACAGTTGTTGATAAAGCTGAGTCGGCACTGGGGCTGGTGGATATTCTGATCAACAATGCCGGTATCCCCGACGCCCAGCGCGCGCATAAAATGAGCAATGAGTTCACTGACCTGGTGTTCGATACCAACCTTGTTGGCCCCTATAAATTGTCCTGCGAAGTTGCCAGGCGACTGATCGCTGCAAAGCAACCCGGTCGCATGATCAATATATCGTCGGTGGGGGGCTTCAACTATAGCGGTAATGGCGCTGCGCTTTATTCCATCACCAAATCTGCCATTATTCGTATGACCGAGGTCCTGGCGGTTGAATGGGCAAGATTCAACATCAACGTGAATGCGATTGCTCCCGGGGCTTTCTCTTCAGAAATGATGGACGGCATGCTGGAAAGAATGGGCGACATTGCGCAACACTTCCCGCGCAAGCGCATCGGCGATCCCGCGCAAATGGATTCTACCCTTTTGTACTTCCTGTCCCCGGCGTCAGAATTTGTCACCGGAACCTATATAAAAATAGACGATGGTCAGGGTTCACGCTAGGGAACGTTAATCAGACGTTCCCTGGACGTAGGGAATAATTTTCTCGGCGATTGTTTCCAGCACCTCAAAGCGCGGGTCGAATGACGGCAGGTTCATCACCTGATTAAGACCCGCTTCATTCAGCGCGCACAGTTTCTCGATAAGTTCGTCCTGGGTGCCAATCAGGCATGTGGCCTGCAGCAAGTCCCTGGTGAGGAACTTTTCTTCCTCCGGCAATACCCAGCAGTTATGTCCCATGTGAATACGTTGATGCCGCCGTTCCTCAGGAACGGCGGCCAGCATTTTTGTGTAGTCATCCCACACACCGGCAACCGCATTGGGCGGTTGTCTGCCAAAATTGCGCCATTGATCATAGGCATAGTGAAGCGATGCCATCGCCATAGCGCCACATTCATGTTTTATTCGGTCTGAATCCGGCGCTTCATCTTCATCCCGAACGATCATCGCTGTCAGCGCCGTTGTGTAAAAATTATCGCGCTGGAAACCTGGCGGCGCATCTGCCTCGAGCATTGCCCAGACATTTTCCATCATCGACGCACTTGCGGGCAATGCCATGACCGCGCCATCACCGTGTTTGCCTGCCAGCGCCAGAGACCTGGGACCAAAGCCGGAAATGTAAAGTGGTATCGGGTCTTCAAAATTAACAAATCCCTTGTCTGGCATGACGTGCCTGATTGCTATCTCGGTATCGCCATGTTGCATCAGCGATTCTTCACCTTTGAGCAAAGGCCTAAGTTCCTGCAGGTAACGATCAAACTGCGCTATACGATGCGGCGGTAAGCCCATGATGCGCATGGCAGTATTGCCAGCGCCAACACCAAAAAAGGTTCTGCCGGGGGCAATCGCGTTAATCGTGGCGATACCGGCGGCGTTTACCGACGCGGGTCTTGTACCCGTAATGGCGACACCCGTGCCGAGCTTAATACGATTCGTCCTGTCCGCTGCCAGCGCCAGTGCGGCATAACAGTCAGACCAGATCATCTGGCTATCTGCCAACCATGCGTGGCTATAACCGAGTTCTTCCGCACGAACAACGTATCCGATATCGCCGACGTGACTGGGCACACAAATTCCAATATCCATGCAGTTCCTCCTGTTGTAGCTTCGAGCTTACGACAATCCAGCCTGATTTTGGTCTAGAAACTTGTGGTATTCTCTATGTGATTTCACGTGACCTCTATTGAGTCTTGATATGCCTTTCTCAGATATCGACGAATCACGCAGACAGTTCTTGTTATTCCTGCTTTCCACGGGCGCACTATCTACCTTATCGGGTTGCGCCAGCGGTACCACCAGCTCCGCCTCCGTGATGCCGACTAAAATGCCCGCTGGCCGCTCGATTCATCAACTCATGGGTGATGTACGCGTCAACGGCGTTACGGCTTCCCTCGCCACGCTGATCAATCCGGGCGATGTGGTCGAAACCTTCGATCGTAGCTTTGTGATTTTTGTCGTTCAACAGGACGCGTTTATCCTGCGCAGCAACAGCAAAATGACCCTGCCAGGCCGTGCCACAACCCCAGGTGTCGTGAGCACGGCATTCGCATTAGAACGGGTCAAAGCGTTATCGGTATTAGCATCCCGTCGGACGGATATTTCGACCCCGAGCGCGGTCATTGGCGTGCGTGGAACCGGTGTCTACCTGGAAGTTGAACCGGACCTGTCCTATGTCTGCGTTTGTTACGGCATTTCTGACCTTTCTACCGCGGATGACCCTGGTATTTCGGGAACGATTGTCTCTGATCACCATTCGGCGCCCCGATACATTCTTGCGGACACTACCGCATCACAGCGCATCGTGCCTGCACCTTTTAAGAACCACGACGACCAGGAATTAATGCTGATCGAAACGCTCGTCGGCCGTGCTACGCCATACATGGTGCCAAAAGGTATTCCACGTAGACGCAGGGGCTATTTCTAAGCGCGCTGGCCAAGGCGAACGATCTTGTACGCACAACTCAACGACATCGCGGCAGCGTTTTTTGCCAACGAACAAACCGATACCAAACGCGTATTCCACGGTCGCGGACAGCTATACCCTGGGCTCGAACATTTATCCGTTGACTGGTACCCACCCGTGGTACTCATCAGCACCTATGAAGAAATCGACGACCGGGATGACTTGTTAGACAGCGTCATTGCGGGTGACAACCACCAGCAGATTGAGTCGGTTTTGCTGCAATACAGAAAACGCAAAGGCACGCCGACGATAACTCTGTACAAAGACACCATCAATCATTGTGTCGTCTTTGAGCAGGGTATGAAATTCGAAGTGCAACCCGGCGTCAACCAGAACGCGGGCCTGTTTCTTGATATGCAGCCGCTGCGGCTCTGGCTGAAAGAAGATTCCCTGTCGAAGAATGTCCTTAACCTGTTTGCTTACACCTGCTCATTGTCAGTCGCTGCACTGGCCGGTGGTGCCAGCCAGGTGGTGAACGTCGACATGAGTAAACCCAGCATCAAATGGGGATTGCGCAATCATGCGCTAAATGACCAGGATCCGCGCAGCGTACGTTCGATCCCACACAACCTGTTTCGTTCCTGGGGCAGGATCAAACAGTTCGGTCGATATGACACGATCATCATCGACCCACCGAGCCGACAACGCGGCAGTTTCGATGTTGAGAAAAATTATGGTGTGGTGCTGAAAAAGTTAAAGCAACTGACAAAGCCAAAAGCCAACATCATTGCGACGGTCAACAGCCCCTATCTCTATGATGATTTTCTTCTGAACCTGGTTTCACGCTATGCGCCGCAATGCAGGTTCCAGACAATGATGCCGACCTCGCCGGAGTTTGCTGACAAATATCCCGAGCGGGCACTGAAAATCTACCGTTTCACAGTTGGCTGACGAACCAGCATGAACTTAGCTACACTGTCCCACGCTGAAAACGCGATAATTCTATGAAGCCCATCACCTGCATCGAAGACCTGCGAGTATTGTATAAACGCCGGACTCCCCGGATGTTCTATGACTATGTTCAATCAGGATCCTGGACCGAGAGTACCTATCGGGACAATCTGCGCGCCCTGTCGAAATATAAATTCAGACAACGGGTGATGGTTGATATTGCGGATCGCACCATTAGCACCACCATGCTTGGACAGACGGTTTCCATGCCAACGGCCCTGGCACCTGTTGGCCTCTCGGGTATGCAGTGGGCAAACGGCGAAATTCATGCAGCCCACGCCGCCGAAAAGTTCGGTGTGCCCTATTGTCTTTCGACTATGAGCATTTGCTCCATAGAAGATGTGGCAGAAGCAGCGTCGAAACCCTTCTGGTTTCAGCTTTACATGATGAGAGATCGAGATTTTATTAAACGACTCATCCTTCGAGCCCGGGCTGCAGAATGTTCGGCACTTGTTTTGACTGCAGATCTGCAAATTATGGGTCAGCGCCACAAGGACATCAAAAATGGTCTGTCGACGCCGCCAAAGCTAACCATCGCCAACCTAATCGATATGGCGCGCCATCCAGCCTGGAGCCTGCGTATGTTCGGTACCAGGCAGCATTCATTCGGTAACATTCTCGGTCATATTGATGGCGCTCGTAACTTAAGTTCTCTGGCGGCCTGGACTGCCGAACAATTCGACCCTGCATTATCCTGGGATGATGTGAAATGGGTGAAAGACATCTGGCAGGGACCGCTGGTGATCAAAGGCATTATGACCCCCGAAGATGCCCTGTTGGCTAGCGACGCCGGCGCCGATGCGATTGTTGTATCGAACCATGGCGGCAGACAGCTTGACGGCGCCCCGGCCAGCATCGATGTGTTAGCGGAGATTGTGTCCTGCATCAATGGTCAAACCGAGGTCTGGTTTGATGGCGGCATACGTTCGGGTCAGGACATATTGAGAGCAATCGCCCTGGGTGCAAAAGCCACGCTGATTGGCAGAGCCTATCAATATGGCCTGGGCGCGTTGGGTGAAGCTGGTGTGACCCGGTCGCTGGAAATTCTTTCTCGTGAACTGGACCTCACCATGGCATTCTGCGGCCTCAAGGATATCAACCAGGTAGACCAGAAAATTCTCGTATAGCCATTAATATCAATAGCCTACTTAGGTAACCTGATAAATATTTTAACTCTACTCTCTGAAATTCTCATTGTCACCACCGGCGGCAAACTGCTGGCCGATGCCCATGTCGAGCATCCGTATCGTATTGTAAAACTACTGCAGAAGGACTCCCTTGACCTCATTGATGCGGACAGAGAACAGATAAAACGTGCCATTAGCGCCGATCATGCCGATAAGCTTCAGAGGGTATGTCTGGCCATCGACCAAGCCACAAAAAGACCCGGTGATCTCACTTTTCGCTACGGTGGAGATGAAATTGCCGTGGTATTACCCAATACAGATTCCAGCAGTGCTTATGTGATAACTGAAGCAATGCGAAAAGCTGTTCTTGAACTGAATATTCCACATGAAGGATCACAACTCGATACGATCAGCACAGTGACTATCAGTGTAGGGGTTGTCACGATCATACCGGAAAGAGACACAAAAGCTTCGGACCTTCTTCAACTGGCTGATGATGCTCTATATCAGGCCAAGGGCGATGGAAGAAATCGCGTCGTGGCATCCGCGGTCGATGAATTTATTGAGCGTTAGATCAGGCTGTAAACGCAACCCATTTTGATTCTCGCCAGCGCACCTCCATTCCCTGTTCCCGCTGGAGAAACATCCATCTGCCAATCTTACAAATTTCGCCAACATAATTTCTGCTGCACAATAGTTTGATATCATGCACGCGGAAGAGCGTCGCCCCCGGTGGGGCGTGCGGCCTTCAAAGCCGTTGAGCTGCTGTAGAAGTGGCTGGTGGGTTCGACTCCTACCTCTTCCGCCA
>Ga0066376_10000083_pt1 | contig 73826 bp, 72 predicted proteins | sample Knorr_S15_td_Bot_FD_77009 | JGI IMG/M metagenome (GOLD analysis project Ga0066376, IMG submission 77009) | Marine microbial communities from Southern Atlantic Ocean transect - Knorr_S15_td_Bottom_ad_5009_LV_A | ecosystem: Environmental > Aquatic > Marine > Oceanic | place: Southern Atlantic...
AAGCTTGTAAAAAATGTTCCCCGGGCAAGGGCAACTCCAAGAGGAAAGAGGGTGCGGCATCTTTTTCATTCGACCACTCCCACGAAAAAACTCGAAGCGGGAAGGCATCGGCCAGCAAAGCCAAACGCTCTCTTTCGGGGCGTTTCAAATGTTGGGTAATCAGAAAGACCCGCGGTTCAGAGGCACGGGTGTACCAACGGGTCAGACGCTTCGCTTCCGCCCGAAGTCCAGCCACCACCTCAACCATCCACTCAATCGCCCCTGCATCAATTTCCTTGGGCGCGTGCACTACGCAAGGACGGCCGAGGGGGTCCACTCCATGTAAAGCCACCTCTAAACCACGACTGAGCTCCAAGGGGCCTTGATAAAACACCAGCCCCGGCTCCAAGGCGGCAGGGTGTTCCGCCAGCCATTGCAGCAAGTCATGAGTATTAGGTAGGGATTTAGGCATGGTCTTGGAGAAAGAGGATTCCTATTGAACCCTTGCCCCACGTGGAATTCTATCCTCTTTTTGGTCTTTCCGACCATCTAGAAGTCCACAAAGGGCCACCGCCACTGCGTCGCTTTCGTCCTCTGCCTCAAAGTCACCACAATTCAATTGGGCGGAAACAAGCCGTGCGACCTGTTCTTTGGTGGCTGCTCCCGAGCCAGCTACCCTCAGTTTGACCGAAGCCGGGGCGATTTCCAGGACTGGCAGCTCAGCTTCGCCGGCGGCATACAGCACCACCCCGCGGGATTCACCAAGCCGCAAGGCAGAGCGAGCGTTTTTTCCAAAGAATGCCGATTCCAGGGCCATTCGGGTCGGCTGCCATTCTTTCAAGCCCGCCCGTAAAGAATTGCCAAGGATGAGTAAGCGCTCGGAGATCGGCCGCTTTGAACTCCCTAAACGCCAAACTCCGGAGGCCACATAGCGGATTCCATCGGGCCCGCGCTCGACCACGCCCCACCCCACCACCTGGGTTCCTGGGTCAATGCCAATGATACGCTCGGCTTCCACCCCTCCATGCTAACGAAGGCCTAGCTAAACTTCCCCTATGGCTTCCGACACCGCCGCAGTTGTCCTCGCCGCGGGTTCCGGGCGACGCATGGGTGGCGGAATCAATAAGGCGCTATTGCCACTCCATGGCAAACCCTTGCTTGCGCACACCATCCAAAACCTCCGCGCTGCCCCCAGCGTGGCCCAAATTGTGGTCGTCATGTCCGATTTGGACCACCAACAACTACAGGAAAAATGGGGAATGGACGTGGCTGCATTGGGCGGAGACCTGAGAGTTGAGGGGGACAAAGAACGTTGGCTTTCTTGTAAAAACGGGTGTTTGGCGGCGGACCCTGCTTTGCCTTTGTTGCTCATCCAAGATGCTGCCCGAGCCCTCACCCAGGCGGAAACTACTGAAAGCGTGCTTAAAGCTTGTCGGGAATATGGGGCCGCGCTTGCTGCAGAACCTTTGGCGGATACTTTGAAGAAAGAGGGTCCCGGCGGCAAAGTGGCCGGTACTGTTCCCAGAGAATCCTTATGGAAAGCCCAAACCCCGCAAGCCGCAACCCGAAAACTTTTGTTGCAGGCCCTGGACGCCTGGCCGGGGGAACGTGGCGTTCCCACCGATGAGGCCATGATGCTGGAAGCCATCGGCGTTGCCCCCGCCTTGGTCCCCGCCCCGGCCAGCAACTTTAAAATCACTTTTCCTAGTGACTTAGAAATGGCCGAAGCCATTTTGCAAGCTCAGGCCTCCCTTTCATGACTCATCCCAGCAACCCTTTTCCTCGCATCGGCCTCGGCTGGGACACCCACCAACTTGCCGCCGGCCGGGCTTGCGTCTTAGGCGGGGTCTTGTTGGATTCTCCGCTCGGCCCGCTAGGCCATTCCGACGGCGACGCCATTTTGCACGCACTCACCGATGCCCTGTTGGGGGCAGCTGGTCTAGATGACATCGGCACCCTTTTTCCTGACCACAGCGCTGCCAACAAAGACCGGAATTCCGCCGAATTTCTTGGCGCCGCGATGGAAAAATTAGGGGACCAAAATTTGCAATTGGCGTCGGCTGATTTGGTGGTGATTTGCGACGAACCCCGCATTGGCCCCTACCGCCAAAGCATCAGAGAAAACTTAAGTCAACTGATGAATATCCCCGTGGACCGGGTCAATCTCAAAGGCAAATCCACCGAAGGTGGGGATGACAACCGAGTCACCGTACAGGCGGTGGTGCTTTTAGTGAACGCCTGATTGCATCGCCCAAAGGTCCGCATAAAGACCTTGCTTGGCAACCAATTCTTGGTGACTACCTTCTTCAACGATTGTCCCGGCATCCAAAACTAAAATGCGGTCACAACCTTGGATAGTGCTCAGACGGTGCGCAATGACCAAAACGGTGCTACCTGCCATGAGTTTCTCCAAGGCGTTTTGCACTTGACGTTCCGCGGCGGAATCTAAAGCGGAGGTTGCTTCATCCAACAGCAATAAGTCGGCGCGTTTTAAAAGAGCCCGAGCAATGGTGACTCGTTGGGCCTGACCTCCGCTAAGACGGGTACCGCTTTCGCCGACCGGAGTGTCTAAACCATGCGGCAAGGACTTCACAAAGCGGCTGAGGCCGGCGGCCTCTAATGCCGCCATGACTTCTTCATCCGTGGCGTCGGGACGACCATTGCGGACGTTTTCCCCTATGGTGGTTTGGAAAAGGAATGGAGTTTGCGAAACCACCGCCAAGTGATCTAGCCAATCCGTGTGACGGAGTTCTGAGAGCGGGGTTCCGTCCACGGCAATTTTACCGGCGGTCGGGTCATAAAAGCGGGCGACCAAATCCAGCAAAGTACTTTTTCCTGAACCCGACGCTCCTACCAATGCCACTCGTTCGCCTTTTTGAATGGTGAAAGAAACATCGGTCAAGGCGGACCCTTCGCCGACGCCATAATCAAAACTTACCTTTTGGAATGCAATGGTCTTTTGCAAACCGCCATAGCTTTGAGGGTTTGCCACATCTTTAATGTCCGGCTCAAGGTCAAAAATATCCATGACCCGCTGGGTGGCCCCCAAGGAAGACATGCCCATGGAAATGCCGCGCGCCAATCGTTTACTACTGGCCAACATGGTACCGATGCCCAAGAAGAACACCAACATGGAATCGGGACCGGAAAAGATGGGCACGCCGCTCAATTGCAAAACCGCTAACACACCTAAAATTCCAGCGACACCCACCGACGCCAAAAATGACGATGAAGAGTTGTAAAAAGCTTGAGCGCGGACCAAGCGCTCGGTCTCTCTAACAAAATTCCGGTTCACCTCGTGGAATGCTTCGGCCTCCATCTTTTCCATGCGGAAGGCCTTGACTACCCGAATTCCGGAAAGCATCTGCATTAGGGATTGGGTTGCATGGCCTAGAGTTTCTTGGGATTTCATACTCCGTCGCTTCACCTTGGGGCCTAATTTAATCACCGGCCACGCCAACAAAGGCACGAAGATAAGCATGCCCAAAGTAGCTTCAGGTGCCGCCGCCCATGCCACTAATAAGGACGCCAAAATATGAAATGGGTCTTGGACCAATTCCTCAACGATTAAACTCAGTAGCCGCAGACTGGCGGCAACATCGGAAGTCATGCGGCTGATCAAATCGCCCATTTTCCGGCCAGAGTGATAACGAATGTCCAATTTGAGCAAATGAACCGCCAAGTCTTGGCGTAAATCCGCAACCATCCATACCCCCAACATGCGTGAAATGCGCAAAAAGGCATATTGAACACCGAAAAACACCAAGGCGGATAACACCATGGCACCAACCAGAAAGATGACCGCGGATTGATCTTGACCCAAACCAAACAAAGACAATTCGGCCAAGAAAGGGTCTACATAATCTGTTGAAAGCCTATCCAACAAGGAAATGCCTTCGACCCCTGCATCTTTGGGGAATAGCAACCCAGTTAAAGGCTTAACTAAAACCAAAGTGAGTCGATTCCCGGCCGCTGCCAAAGCGCCTAGGAAAACCACCAACAGCGCAGTCTTTTTGTAACGCGCGAGGTACGGACCGATACGGATCCAAACCTCGCGAATACTAGAGAAACGACTCAAACGAGTTTATTTTTCGGCGCCAGCACTCATGACTTGGTCAACAAAAGCGAGGAAGCGCCGCCTTTGCAAATCATCGGAAACCACGTAAACTTGATTTTTATCATTGGCCAAGTCAAATTCTTTGGTGGGCGGAATCCGATCCTTCACCCTGTACATGTAAAAACCGAATGGTCCGCGCACCGGACCATAAACCTGACCGATTTCGGCATCAAACAAAATAGCCTCACCGATTGAGTAGCCTTGCAAGAAATCTACGTAATCGTTTTCACCCAAGAACTGGCGGAGGGGATTCCGGCTTTGGTTTCCTAACCGACCTTTTTTAGGTTGCGGAGCTCCCGGCATACTGGTGACCACCGATTCAGGGTAATCACTGTATTCATCTAAAATTTCCTCCCAGGTTACGCCGTCCTCTAATTTAGCCGCTGCCTCAGCAGCACGAGATTCTTGAACGGCAAAGAGATCGGCATCGTCTGGAAAAACGCCGGTCTTCAAGTCTAAAGCCGAAAACAGAATGACTTCGGCATTTGCCTTGCCATCGCCCAAAAACTGACGACGGGTTTCAAGATGGGCTTGAAGTTCTTCGGTGCTCAAGGGATTTGACAAAGACTGACCATGAGATTTGAGCAACAGATAGTGTTGTTTGAACATTTCCATGGTTGGAAATCCCATCACTTGCAAAGCAATTTGTTCATAAGAAATGGGAGAATTCTCAAACTCCTTCTTGTCCTCGTCAACGAGAGCTTGGGCTTCCGCCGAGGTCAACAAAAGATTCTTTGCCTCAAGTGCCGCGCCCACTTTAGTTTTAATCTCTACCCAAGCAGCGGCACGTTCTTTCACGACCGGAGTAAGCAAGGGCTCGACAATCTTTAACATTTCCGAAGTAGGAACTTCCTTGCCATTGACAGACAGACACACACCTTCTCTTAATCCATCAAAAGGCTTCTTGATGTCCGCCTGTTGATATAGCCAACGCATCACGTGGGGCAATAAAAACATTTGCAAGGTCATGTTGTCCAAGGAATAAGATTCACCCTTTTCCTTTTTCTTTAAAAGTTCAGCGGGCATGCCGGAAATCCACGCGTCATAAAGATTATTGTCCCCTTCATTGCCAAAGACTTCCTTCAGCAACTCCATCGGCCAATCAGCCGGCTCGGGTGGAAAGAAAAGCCGCACTAATGTCATATGCCGACGTTTTTCTTCCCGGAATGACTCCGTGGTGTAGCCCATCGCCTTCACCTGCCTCCAGAAATCCAAGTCAGGATTTTTTACTACCGCTTCCGAAATAATGCGTTCAATCTCAGTCTCAATCTCTGCATCCGTCACTTTAAGGGAACCCAAATCCATTCCAGCAATCTTGCGGCGTTCTATTTCTACATCCACCAGCATGGCGTTGGTGTGTTGAAATATGTGGCTAGCGCCGGCAGTGTAAATCAAAACCCGCTGGTAGGCCTCCTCATGGGAAATCTCAAACGAAGCCGGGGCTGGGGCGGAAGCCTCTGTAGCCTTCACCACCCCTTCCCCTAGATTCGGCTGGGTTGGAGCTAGCGGCGAATCCACCGTAGATGGCGGCGGATTGGTAGCTACCGGAGAGGTGGAGGTCTCCCCACAGGCACCTAAAATGAGGGTCAGCGGAGCGAGGAGGAGAAGGAAAGGAGAATGTTTCATGAGGTTTCGGGCAACCATGGTAGCCCGTCATTCTACGATTGAGGCGGCACCGCGATAATCCCTTTATGCCCATTACTTCCTGGTCCTGCATTTTGCTCAGCGGCATTGCCCTGCTGGGTTGTGGTCGGCCCCAAGGATTGCAAGTGGGTGAAGTCACCATTTCCGCCGATTCCATCCAAAGCGCGGTTGATGATTTACGGATTACTTTCTCTACTACCGGCGAAGCCAGTGCCCGATGGCTCCTGTTGGATGGAGGCATGGGCCCCGCAGCCATACTCCACCATCGGCTAAAGGCGGAAAGTGACGCCGTTCTCCAGGAAGCCCAAAAAGCCGCCGACCGCATCCGTGCGGGTGCCACCTTCAGCGAAGTGGCGCTTAGCTTGGGCCAAAACACCCAGCTACGGATGTTGCAACCTGCCCCCTTTGCCATTGGAGCCATCGTGGCCGCCAAGGTAGCCAGCCTAGAGGAAGGCGAATGGGCGGGTCCCTTAGCTTCCCTAGATGGATGGGAATTATTTCGTCTCGAACAAAGAGGAGGAAGCACCCGTAGCCGAGCTGGGGTCGCCCTTTATCGAATTCGTTTTCCGGTCGGAGAAGCAAAGGACCGCGAGTTGGCCGAAGAACTTTGGAATTCCCTACCTTTATCGGGTTCACCAGAGTGGCTGGCTACTTTGCCCACCGAGTTTCGCCGCGGCCGCATAGCTCCAAAGTCTTCACCATGAAATTTTTCGACTACCGCTTCCTACCCCCCCCCACCTTCCTTGTCCTCGTTGCCCTTTTCTTGGGACCATGGATGTGCCAAGAGGCGGTAGCCCAAAAAGGCAAAAAAAACCTTTGCACCGTTTGCCAACACGACCAAAAGCTTCTGGAAAAATGGGGCATGAATCATGGCCCGTTTATTTTTGGCCCAAAACAATCCACCGAAATCGAAGAGGATTTGGCTTGGAAAGGACTTTGGTTAGAAACACCCCATTTTCGAATTGGATTTTCCTTAAAGAAGTGGAAAATTCCTAATGCGGAAAGGAAAATTTACTGGCCGGAGCTTTTAAAACTCAAGGAAAAGTTTCCTAAAGTTAAGGGAAAAATCAACACCCTTGATTCTTGGCATCGCCTCCACCTATTTGCAGAACGAAGTGAAGCTATTTATGAAGAGTTTTTGAGCCACGTCGGCCGCACCCAAAAGGAATTCGACACCTTGCCGCCGGAATCAGTTTTTTATGATGCCTTTGGCGGAGATTTCCAAGCTGTGCTCCAAGAATATGATTTGGCCCATCAAAGAGATACCTGTCTTCCCCGTTTTTTGGGTGTCGGCCGTTATTTAGGCCAGCCCATGAAATTCGAAGTTCTACTCACCCAAACGGAAAGTTTATTGGGTGAATACAAGAGAAGTTATTTAGGCATCACCCAACCAAGAGCCCAGAAGTGGAATAACAAAGTTGAAACAATCAATGTTGCGGGAGAAACCGTCCTTCGCACTCGGGCACTGTGGTTTGGAATTTCGGCAGATGCTGAAAAAATCAAGCATGACCAGCACATGCACAATGCCTTGCGCCACAACATTGCGATGAATTTGATGGATGGCTACATGTTGTATTTATTTGAAATGCCGGTTTGGCTGTCTGAAGGCTATGCCCATTACATGCGCCGCCTCAACACCAAAGACTGGAATTTTTATGACGCTGGTGAGGGTTCCTCAGGCCCTCAAAAAGACGCCAAGAAATGGGCACCATTGGTCCGAAAATTGGTCAAGCAGAAAAAGACCCCGTCTTTTGCAAAATTCATCCGGTTGAATGACTACGTAGATTTAGATTTCAATGGCCACCTATGCGCTTGGTCGTGGGTAGACTTTTTATTCGCTCAGGGAGATGGGCAATTTGGCAAGTTCCTCACTCAACTTGCTGTACAACCGGCCGGCGCTGGGGCAGCTGAAACCCAGCGGGATGCCTTTCGTGACATCTTCGGCTGGACCATCAAAGCGGCAGAGGAAAATTGGCAAACTTGGGTTATGAAAAATTACCCCACTCAATGACCCCAGCTCCACGCCGTGCGCCGCAAGACCTCGTGGTTTTTGACACTGAAACCACCGGCATGCCACCGGGGGCCCGACTCGTGGAGATCGGCGCCGTCAAGGTCAAAGGCAACCATATTGTTGACCGATTCGAAAAACTGGTTTGGCCGGAATGCCCCATCCCTGAAGTAGTGATTCGAATTCATGGCATTGATGACCAAGCGGTCAGCAAAGCCGCCACCGCCGACGAAGTATTGGCAGAGTTTTTTTCTTGGATAGGGCCACTGCCACTACTGGGCCACAATGTGTCTTTTGACGCACGTATGGTAGCCGGAGAAGCAAAACGATTTCAAATGGCGTTGCCAGACAATCCGGTGTTGTGCACTTTGCGTGCCGCCCGTAAAGTTTTAAAGAGGAAATCAAATTCACTTGTGAACCTCGTCAAGGATTTAGGTTTACCCCCTTCCCGCCATCACCGCGCCTTGGATGATGCCGAACATACCTTGCAGTTATATTGGAAAATGCAAGAGCTCGTGGGCACAGAATGCAATTGGAATTGCTTGGGTGGAGGTCCAGCTTTGAGCTCTCATTTACCTGAAGTCCCCCGCCTTCCAGCTTCTCGCGCCATCCTCCAAATTGCCGCCTCGGAAGGCAAACCATTGGATTTGCAATATCGAACTTCCACCGGCAACCTCATACCTTTGCGTGTTACCCCAAGGTGGTTTTGGCTAGGCAAATACTCCACCATGATGGAAGCACTTTGTCACCATGATTATTACTATAAGTCTTATCGATTGGACCGCATCGTGGCGGCCCATTCGGCCGATGACGCTTTCGAGGCCAAAGCTCGGCGCTTCTGCTAACATAGGGTGTCGCTTGGATATTTCGCCCGTTTCCCTGTCGACTTTTTCCAGGGCTATCTGAAACCTAACCGGGCATACCCGGACCTCCACCCATGACTGAGACCGAAACCCTCGCCGTCCCTGACAGCGATATCGCCATTGCATCCAATTTGGACTGGCCCGTCATCGATCCCTCTGAGGATCTTGATGGCGTGGAACGGGAAGATTTGGAAGAAAAATACCTAGACCTCAAAGATGAGGTTTGGCGCCTGCGCCGCAAGCTCAACCTTGAACCCTCCACGGGTGCCATGCCTTCCAACGGCGGTTACGCCGCTCAAGGTGGTTTCTTGCGCCGTCAAAATGTTGCCGTTTTCGTAGATGTACAGAACATGTACCACTCTGCCAAGAAAACTTTCGGCACAAATCTTTCCTACGCCAAGATGTTGCGTGCTTGTGTCCGCAACCGTCGCTTAGTGCGCGCCCAAGCTTACGTCATTGAGCGCGAAGGCCAAGAGCAAAATGCTTTCACGGATCACCTCCACTACTGTGGATTTGAAGTCAAGCGTCGCCCGGTAGTAGAACGCGCCGACGGCACCCGCAAAGCTGAGTGGGAACTCACCATGGCCATGGACATGATGGCGATGGCAGATAAAGTAGAGTCCATCATCATCGTTTCTGGCAACGGCATTTTCGCCGACATCATTCCTGACCTCAAGGCCAAAGGTGTCAAAGTGGAAGCTTGTGCATTCCGCGAAAGCCTAGCGGACAATTTGCGTCACGCGGTGGATTGGTATCACCTTCTTGGTGAAGAGCATCTCTACGAAGCTCCACCAGAAGAATAAGGCTTCATTCAGCCCCACCCCCCACCCCCAGGCGACCGGATAATTATTCGGTCGCCTTTTTTCATATCTACACTCTCGCCACCCTTGAGCAGCCGGGTCTTTTCCCCTTTGCGTTGCAACTCATCCCGGCCAGCCGCACCAGACTTTCCACCATCTGCTCCCGGAGCCCCTTCCAGCCGACGAGTGGCCGCGACCGAGGCCCGGGCGTCGGCTAAAAATTCCACCTCTTTCACAATGCCATCACCGCCACGGTGTTTTCCCTTGCCGCCACTGCCGCGGCGCAGGCTCAAACGGTGAATGCGCACGGGCAATTCTTCTTCCATCACCTCCACCGGGGTATTACGCGTGTTGGTCATATGGCTTTGCACCGCCGACGCACCCGGGCCGTCGGCACTGGCGCCGGCACCGCCGCAAAGGGTTTCGTAATAAACGGATTCTCCGGTTGGCGTAGACACCCCAAATAGAAAGTTATTCATGGTTCCTTGGCTGCATGCCGGGATAGCGCGGCCAAACAAAGGGCGTAGAGCTTCCATCAAAACATCCACAATGCGTTGTGAAGTTTCTACATTCCCTAAGGCCACGCCGGCCGGGGCTTCGGAGGAAATCAAGGACCCCTTGGGCAACTTCCACCGCACGCAACGCAAAGTGCCACTGGTTTCAGGCAAGTTTTCGCCGGCTAAAGATTGCAATAAATAAAACACCGCGCTGGCCACCACCGCTTGGTGAGTATTCCAAGAGCCGGCCACTTGCGGGGTGGTGCCGGTGAAATCAAATTTAAGCCTGCCAGACTTCAGGGTGGCTCGGCAAGTAATTTGCGGAGTGTCTGGCCCGTCCAGATGCAAGGTCGCCGTGGCGGTTCCCGTCGGCCATTGCCGAAGCATGGCCCGAGTTAGCTTTTCGCCGTGGTCCACCAAATCCGCCATCGCTTGCAGGGTGGACTTCTGCCCAAAACGCTGCACCAATTCAGCAAAGCGTTTTTGACCGCGACGCAAAGCCGCCACTTGGGCCTGCAAATCTCCAAAAGTTGCCGCTGGATCGCGGACCGCTTCGGAAAACTTCCCCCAAACGGCGCTCATCGCCTTGCCTCTGTGCAACAAAAGTTGCGGCGCCAAACACAATCCTTCTTCGGATAAATCTTTAGCTCCTACCATGGAACCGGGTTCCACCCCGCCGATATCGGCATGATGCGCTCGGTTCATTAAAAACCCCACCCGACGACGGCCCAAAAACAGCGGGGCCACCACCGTGACATCATTGAGATGCGTGCCCCCGCGGTGAGGGTCGTTGAGTACAACCACGTCTCCAAGTTTGGGAGATAACTCCTCCAAAATAGCTGGCACGGTGTAATGCGCACTACCCAGGTGCACCGGAATGTGCGCCGCATGTGCCACCAACTGCCCTTTACTATCCAACAAAGCACATGAGTAATCCAAGCGCTCTTTCACATTGGGGGAAACCGCTGACAAACGCAAAGCCTCCCCCATTTCTTCCGCCACCGAAGCAAATAAATGTCGAAATGCGGTGAGTGGAATCATTTTCCGCCCTTCTTTGCAGTCATTCGAATACATTGAAATCCATCCACAACTGCACCCCATCCTGGAGGAATCACGGTGGTGCCAGAATATTCCGCAATCAATGCCGGCCCAGAAATTTGTGCGCCCGGCTTGAGATCTTCGCGTTGATACCACTTGGATTTTTTTAATTTACCGCGGCCCAACAAAGTTCCACGGTCAAAAGCCTTCGCGGCATGCCGACGGGTTGGTTTTTTCTTCCATGGGAAAACTGCCGGACCGTCGGCTTGCACCCTTACCGACACCAACAGAATCTCAGCGTCAGAGCGAACATAACCAAATCGACGTTGGTGCTCGGCATGAAATCGTTCCACCAAGCGGGGGCCGTCGGCCAAAGCAAATTCACCCGCTTGACCTTGACTCCGCAATTCCACGATGTGTCGAATACGTTGTTTTGTAAAAGAAACTCCTTCGGCTTGCAATTCTTTCTTGGCCTGCGCCACCAGCGGGGAAAACAGAATGCGCCGCTCAGAAAAAGAAGGCAGAGGTTGTAGCACCGTTTGGGCCAGACTTCGGCGCGCCGGAGCAGACAGCAAACCCAAAGCTGAAAATGCGCCCGGATGTGGTGGAATCACCACTTCTTTCATGCCCAAACGCTCAGCCATGGCCGCCGCATGCAGTCCTCCTGCCCCGCCAAATGCGTAGAGAACCAAGCGCCGCGGGTCATGGCCATCGGCCAAGGAAACTTTCCGCAACGCGCGCTCCATCTCGGCCGACGCCACCTCCAAAACCGCTGCCGCGGTCTGCACCGTTGACCAACGCTTGGTTGCGCCTAAGGTTTTCAGCGCGAAAGTGGCAGAATCGACATCCAAAGGAAACTCACCACCTAAGAACGCCCGCGGGTGCAAATGCCCAGCCACCAAATGCGCGTCGGTGACGGTCACTTGCTTGCCACCTTTTCCATAACAAACCGGACCCGGTACCGCGCCGGCGGAATCCGGCCCGACAACCAACTCTCCAGCCGCATCAAAAGAAGCCAAGCTTCCGCCGCCGGTTCCAACCGTATGCACTGGCAAACCACGAGCCAACAAAGGCAAGCCTGCCAATTTCATGGCTTGCAAAGGAAGCTCTCCCATCCCCAATAACGCCACATCGGTAGAAGTTCCCCCCATGTCCAAGGTGAGAATGTCCGCATCTCCCCGCGCATCCGCCAAACTTCGAGCCGCAGCCAGTCCTCCGGCTGGTCCTGACAACGCCAAATGCACGGGTTGAATGGCGGCGGCTTGGGCATCAGCGGTTCCGCCATCTGAACGCATCACTCGCAACTGAGTTTGATTTCCCCACTTCTGGCGCAAACGAATGGCCAACTCTTTCAAGGCCGGACCAACCACCGATTGAAGTCCAGCGTCCGCCCAGGTGGTCGTGGCCCGTTCAAATTCTCGATACTCCGGAACTAACTCACTTGATAAAACCACCGGCACACCCAAGCTCTTCAGCGCCTTCCCCAACTGTAGTTCATGCCGCGAGTTTCGAAAGGAATGCAACAAACAAACCGCCACCGCTTGTGGTTGTTTCGCCGCCACCGCCGACTTCACTCGCGCAAGCTCTTGCCGCGTCAATGCAGTTACGGTTTTCCCGGCCGCATCCATCCGGGCGTTGACTTCGACTACCCGTGCCGATGACTGTTGCGGGCGTTGCAACTTTGGTTTTAGGTCATAAAGGACTGGGCGTTCTTGGCGCCCAATCGCCAACAAATCTCCAAAGCCTTGGTTGGTTATAAAAACGACTTTGCCTAACTTACCGGTCAACAAAGCATTCGTGGCGTGGGTGGTGCCATGCACCAATTCCAAACCTCCTTTCGCTGGTGGTGCCAAAACTTCGGCGGTTTCTAACACCGCATCCGACGGCCGCTTGACAGTGGTTGGCCGCTTACAAACCACAAAGCCACCTTCACCATCCGCACAAACCGCGTCGGTAAAAGTTCCTCCCGTGTCTACACCCACCCTTTGCATGCGGGTAGTTTAAATTCGCGGCAAATACGGCGGCGCCTTCCAAATTTTCAAGTAGACTGAATCTTCTGTCATGTTGTTTAGTCTCTCCTTGTTTTTCTTTTCATTCCTCAAGCACGCTGAGCAATATGACTTGGCCGACGTGCGCTGAGTCCTAGCTGGTGGCGTGCAAAATGGTGCACTCTTCCAAACGGGCACTGTTTTCGTCAGCAATGGCGAAACGTTTGGTACCCGGTTTTCCAAGCATGGTGGCCGAACCATACATCCCATCTTTACGGACCGCATAAAAAGTTAGCCCAAATCCAGGACGCCCATCTTTCCATAAGGCGGGTTGCCATCGGGCCCCGCGCTCGGCTTGCTCAGTCACCCGACGTAAAGCGTGCAGACAGGCTTCGGTTGGCGAATCACCCTCACGCATGCGTTCCACCACCAACCAGGAGCCGCCCGACAAAATGGCGGCTTCGCCGCGGCCAGTTGCGCCAGCACTGCCCACCCCGTTGTCGCAATAAAGACCACACCCAATCAAGGGTGAATCGCCAATGCGGCCGGGGATTTTAAAAGCCAAGCCGCTGGTGGTGGTGCAACAACCCAGACTGCCGTCGGGTGCTAAAGCGGAACAATGAATGGTTCCCCACGGCCGCGCTTCACCCTGAAGCAAAGGGTCCGCGGGATTGACATCCCCCAATGGCCACAAGCGGTCATCTTCAGTGCGGTTTGCTAACCATTTCTGCCAGATTTTGCGGGTCTGCTCAGTCAACAATTCGGTTTCTTTAAAACCTTGTTCCAAGGCAAAGCGTTTTGCGCCGGGTCCCACCAAGTTGATGTGGTCGGTTCGGTCCATCACCCGCTCCGCCACTTGCGCCGGGTGCAAAATATCTTGAATGCAGCCGACCGAACCGGCGTTATGCGTGGGTCCATCCATGCAAGCCGAATCCAGGGTGACCCGACCGTTCTCGTCCGGCAAACCACCCAACCCTACCGACAAATCATGAGGGTCTTTTTCCACCAAGCCCACCCCTTGCACGGCGGCACTGACCGGGCGTAATTTTTGTTCGGTCATTAATTTCACCGCCAAGGCAGTGGTTGCCACCCCGTTGCCAGAAGAAATGGCCAAGCTCTTGCCTGCCGTTGCCCAAGTCTTCGGGTGCGTGGACGCCGACGATTCCGACGGATGGAGCAAAGCCGCCGCCACCCCAGCACCGGCAGTTTTTAAGATTTGGCGCCGAGAGGGATGGGTTGAGGATTGAGAGGGGTGGGACATGCGCCTACCTTAACGGCGCATAAATAAACCCCGCAATCCAAACGAGTGGATGAACTCAGAAAGGGGCGCGATACCCCATCCAATACTCGGGATTGCAGGGTCGCTGGTTTGGACGGGGTTAGCTAGACGGGGGTTCCCAAAAAAACTTGCTGATTTGGGGTGCGTCGGGCTCGTCCATTTCAATGGTTCCTATCCAACCGGTGTCATTAAATTCACCGCGGAAGATGGCGGAAGGAAATTTCGCTTTGATTTCTTCCAAAGCTCCCAGCCGGGGAAACGGCAAGCGCACGTCCAAAGTGATTCGTGGAATCACGGTCCGCGTTCCAGCTTGATCCGCTGCTTTGGCTGTAGCGCCACCATAAGCACGTACCAAACCGCCGGTACCTAATTTAACTCCGCCGAAATAACGCACACAAATGGCGGCGACGTTTTGAAGTTGGCGCCCTTCTAGAACCTGCAGCATGGGTCGGCCAGCGGTGCCGCCGGGTTCTCCATCATCTTCAAAACGATAGGCGTCCCCCACCCGCCAAGCCCAACACCAGTGCCTGGCTTTGGAGTGTTGCTTTTTTATTGCAGCTAACTTTTCTTTAAAGGCCTCTTCGTCGGCAATCTCAAAAACCCAAGCTGAAAATCGTGAGCCGCGGTCTTCATATTCGCCCGAGCCTACTTGCGCCGGCACTTGCATAGTTCAAGACGAGCGAAACAAAGCCGCCGTCCGTTGCATCATTTCGGGACAACGGTGTTCCTTCGCGGTCATGACTGCATCATCCAAAACATGGGCCCAGCGGCTCTCCCCCAGCTGTGCCAATTGAGGCAATGATTTTTCCAATAATCCACTCACCGAGGTGGCATTGCTTTTTGCCACCGCCACCACTTGGGCGACATCCACGTCTTGGTGGTCCGGGTGCCAACAATCAAAATCGGTCACCATGGCGATGGTGCAAAATTCCATGCCCGCTTCTCGAGCCAATTTAGCTTCACTTCCGTTAGTCATGCCCACCAGCTTGCAACCCCAAGTCCTAAATAATTCAGATTCTGCTTGGGTGGAAAACTGCGGCCCCTCAATGGTGACGTAACTGCCGCCGTGGTGGATTTTTAATCCTAATGCCTGACCAGATTTCAAGACCGCCGACGCCATTTGCTCGTCCACCGGCTTCGCCAAGGGCACATGAGCGACCAGTCCTTCTCCAAAAAAACTTTGTTGGCGTTGGGTGGTGCGGTCAACAAATTGGTCGGGTAAAACAAAATCTCCCGGCACGTATTCCTCACACAGAGAACCCACCGCGGAAACGGAAACGATGCGCTCCACCCCCAGCATGCGCATGGCGTAAATATTGGCTTGATAAGGGATGTCGGTCGGCGAAAAACGGTGCCCTGCTCCGTGGCGAGGTAAAAAAGCAAATTCATGGCCACCTATTTCGCCAACCACCAAGTCCGCCGACGGCCTTCCCCACGGGGTTTCCACCGTCTGCGCTTGAGGGTTTTGCAAAGCGTTTAATTGGTAAACGCCACTGCCGCCAATCACCCCCACCCGGACTAACCCCATGGACTACTCCGCGGTCCATCCTCGTCTTTCTTGCGAGGTGGTTTAGACCGGTCGGCGCTTTTTTTCCACGGATTATCATCCTCCAGCTTGGGCCGGTCATCATGACTGGCACGCTTTTTCCATACGGGAGCTTCTTCGCGATCATCGCGTTTTTTCCACGCCGGACGGTCACCGCGGTCTTCGCGACTCTTCCACGCCGGACGGTCACCGCGGTCCCCATCTTCACGCCACGGCTTGCCCTCACGTTCCCGCCGACGCTCCCCTGAGCCAGGGGTACCGGGGTCCCATTGACGAGCTTTCCCTTCCGAATCGGGCCACACCATCGGGTGCCGAGAAACCCACAAACAAATGCGTTTGTCAGTAGCCTCGGTAGGCATGAACAAGCGCTTGGCTACCAAAGTGGCGTATTGGCCACGCGGCAACGTAAAACGAAGGCGCATTTTCTGGCAGCGAGTATAAATTTCATCCCGCTCCGCCGGTGCGGCACGCAAAAATTGCGTTGTTTGCAAGAATTTACGGTCTTCGGCGTGAGGTCGGAAACCAGGAACATCCAAAGCCAGAAAATCTTCCATCTTGGCGGCTTCGGCACGGAAAACGGATTTGTACAACCGCGCCGCGTGTTCATTTAATTCCACCCCGGGCCCGAGTAAAGGCAAACTTGCCTGTTGCAATTCCCGGCGCTGCACATCATCCAACTTGCGGAAAACCGGCAAGGGTCCGGCATCACAAGGCAACCAACATAAATTTTCACCGCTGGCCAGTTCTTTCACCCACAAAGCCGCCGCACGGTTCCACAAGTAAGACTGGTAGGCAAACAAATGCATGGTGCGCTCCGTAGTGGCCACCCCCACCCGCATGGCACCCTCAAAATCTCCCGGGTTCTCATGCAGATGTTGAAACATACTTTGGCCACGCCGACCTCGGCAATAAGAGGCCAACTCTTCCCATTTGCCCCATCTGGCCAAAATTCCTTTCTTGTATTTTTCTACCGGCTCCGACCCATAAGGTGAAGGGGCCGCCACCAAGGCCCGCGCGGCAGCTTCGGCATCACCCTTCAGCAAAAGCCGCACGATGAAACCCTGGCCATGGCGTAAACACCCAAAGCGTTGGTCATCAAAATACGCCGGCACACCAGCGAGTTTCACTTGCGCCAAGTTGTGGCGGATGCGACGCATGTCGTCACCGGATAAATCCCGCACCACAATTTCAAAGGAGTTGCCTTCAGAATCTGCCGACGTCAACGCACGCGGTGCTTTTCCAATCGGCCGGATGGTCAGTTGTTCATCTTGAAAGTTGACCGCCCTCCCACCTTCTACCGACATAAATTGACCGGTGATGCCATCTTTATCTTTTAGCCCAGCACAGGCCACTTCCTTTTTTTCCACCCCAGCTTCTTTGGCTAATTTAGCCAGCGCCTCAGGCGTAGTCAGGCCGCGCTTGGTAACACGATAAACAGTATGACTACCGTTGCCCATAAAAGATTCGTCCAGGACTTCAAAGACCCGGAAATCGTTTTGAATTCGTTTGAGACGCATGGCGCCATTTCTCCATTTTGCTAAGGAGGACCCGCAGGTCCTTGGGGTGGTCGGCCTCAATGTATTGCTCCTTGCCATCTAATCCGGTGAGACGCACCGATTTGGCATGGAGAGTGAGACGTTCCATGAGAGGTTTTTCCGGGCGGCCTTTTTTGGGCCGATACCCCGGTTTAATTTCTGAGAGCAGAATCCGTTCACGACCCCCGTAAAGAGGGTCCACCATGAGCGGATGACCAAGCGACGCAAGATGGACTCGGATTTGATGAGTACGTCCGGTACGCGGTTTGGCCTCCACCATTGTAAATCCGCGGTAGATCTTGGTGGGGAAGTATTCGGTCACCGAGGGTTTTCCGCCGCGTTTAGCCACCTGCATGCGCTTGCCGCGGTCGGCCTCTTCCAACGGCGCGTCCACCACCCCGCCCTCGTGAATTTCTCCGATGACCAAGGCATGATAAGTTTTCTCCACCAAGCGGGCCTCAAACAGGCCGCGGTAATGGCGCTCCGCTTCTAAATTCAGCGCGTACAACACCACCCCACTGGTGCCTAAATCCAAGCGGTGCAAAGCGCGCGGCCGTTCCGCAACTAAACCATCTTCACGCCGACCTCCTTCAGCCCATTCCAGCAAAGCCCCGGTGAGATGGATGGGATGTTCTCCCCAACGGCTAGGCTCCACCGGAATACCGGCCGGCTTATTGACCGCCAGTAAATTTTCATCGCGGAATAAAATCTCCAGCTTTATTTTTGCACGGCTGGTTTTCTTCGGCAACTCACCCCCCATTTCCACCAAAACCAATTGTCCCGAACGCAAGGTTTGCGAAGGAGAAACCTGTTTACCTTCGACAGTAATGGCGCCGTCACGAATCAAACGGCGGAGTGCTCCTTTGGCCACGTCGGGCCAACGCAAAGCCACAAATTCGTCCAATGCGATGCCCCGGAATTCATCGGGCACGACGAAATGGTCGTCTTTCATAAAAGTTCACTTTCGTCTAAGGCTAGGATTTCCGGGAGGTTACGGAATTTCCCGGCAAGATCTAAGCCGCAGCCGACCAAAAATAAATCTTCTTCGATTTTAATGACGTAATCATCGGCTTGGATATCCACCGCCCGGCGGATAGGTTTATCCACCATCACCACCACGATGACTTCGCCCGCCCCCATTTCTTCCAAAAGAAAACGCCGCGCTTCGACCATGGTGCGGCCAGTGTCCAAAATATCATCCAACAACAGCACAGTTTTGTCGCGAATGTTGCCTTCGTGCGGCGTCCAATCAATTTTGGCTTGGCGCTGAGGAGATTTGGCATCACCATAGGTTTGGATGCGTAAAAAATCCATCACCAAGCCGGGGGGAAGTCGGCGTACCAAGTCGGCGGCAAAAAACATCGCCCCGCCCATGATGGGGACAACGGTGACCTCCTTGCCCTCTAATAAGGGCTCTAACCGCCCGGCCAATTCCCCCAAACCCTGGGCCAGGCCTTCCTTATCCAAAATTACGCGGTGACTGAGATGCTCCAAGTGGTCATTGTAAGCCTGCTTTCTGTGCCCCCGCCCCCGCCCAGCCTTGAATCCCGCCGTGCGGAAGGCCAAACTCATAGGCTGTGATTCAAAAAACCTCCGATGGTCCGAGCATTCTGCTGGTTGAAGATGACGAGGAACAGTTGCGCTTGTTGCAGCAGGGCTTGCAGCGCAACAATTTCAAAGTAACTGCCGTCAAAGATGCGCGCAGTGCTTTGGCGCGGCTTTCGCTGGAACCCTTTGAGGTAATTTTGTCCGACCTCTCTTTGCCCGGCATGAATGGTGATGAATTGCTTCGCCATGTCCGCCAAATTGAACCGGAGATGCCTTTCCTGATGCTTACCGGAGTCAATGATGTCACTACCGCGGTGCAAAGCATGCAGGATGGTGCAGATGAATATTTGCTCAAGCCGGTAACTCCCAGCACGCTCACCAGCAAAGTATTGGCGGCCATAGAGAAACGCACCTTGACCGCATTGCAAGCACGCAAAGCCCGCGAAGCTGACCTCGTCAAGTTGATTGCTTTTTTACGCGGCGTGCGCACCATGGTCAACGCCTTAGAGGCCAAAGACCCTTACACTAAGGCCCACTCCCGCAAAGTCGCTCAGTGTGCGGTCATGATGGCGCGCGAAATTCCCGGCATGGACCGCGACGGGTGCCGAGAAATTCGCGTCGGTGCCCTGCTTCATGACATCGGGAAAATCGGCGTGCCCTTGGAAATCTTGCACAAAAACGGGCCGCTGAATGCCGATGAATGGGACGTGGTGAAGGAGCATCCCAATTATGGGGCGCGGATTTTGGAACCGTTGGAACGGCACTATCCGGTGGTGGTGGATATTGTGCGCAGTGAACATGAACGCTGGGACGGCCGCGGTTATCCCAAAGGGTTGGCCGGCAAGGACATTCCGCTGGGTTCACGCATCATCATGATTGCCGATACTTATGACGCCGTTTGTTCTACGCGGCCGTATCGCAAAGCCATGGACAAAGACCAAGCCCTGAAAATCATCCGCGAAGGCGCCGGGTCGCAATTTGACCCAGAACTTGTGCCGGTGTTTGAAAAGGTTTTGGCCGACCTCCCACTACCGCGCTACTAAATGCTGATTGCGCTGGCTTTAGCCGTCGGCATGGGATTGGGCGAAGGTGGACATCCGCTGTCGTTGTCACGGCTCAGCTTGGATTTAAAAGAGGATGCGCTCCACTTGGAGTGGACGGTGCAAGCGCTGACCATCATTGAAATTCCTGGTGAAATCATCGACACCAATCATGATGAATCTTTATCCCGACAAGAAATCCTGGCGCACTGGCCACGACTCCGGGAATACTTGGAAAGTGGTTTCGCCCTGCGCGTTGATGATTTGGAATGGGCCCCGCAATTTGAAGTTTTTGAGTTAAGCCCCAATGGCCAAAACCTCATCGTGCGCGCCACCCTTGCCCTACTCCAAACTCCAGCCACCGGAACCGCACCGCCCGAGCCAGTCACCACCATTGCCATCACCACCCATCACTTTTTCGCCGACGGCAATCCCGACCACCGCATGCATATCCGGCTCACCGGGCTCGCTGCAGAACCGCAATTCTATTTATTGTCCGAACGATTGCGCTCGGTAATTTTCCCTGTTCCAACCAGTGATTCCGGCGCCCAACCGCATCAAATTTTCCCGACTTATTTCAAACTGGGTTGGCAACACGTGCTGGCGGGTTGGGATCATTTAGCCTTTCTGTTGGCTTTGTTATTCGGCATTGGTGGCATCCGCGCTTTGGTTTGGGCGGTAACCGCCTTCACCTTGGCTCATTCCATCACTTTGTCCTTAGCGGCATTGGATGTATTCCGATTACCCGCCTCCTTAGTAGAGCCCACCATTGCCGCCTCAATTGCCATCGTGCTGTGGTGGCATCTGCATCGCGGCAAAGATTTGGCGAAAGCATGGAAGCCGGCGTTTTTGTTTGGCTTGATTCACGGTTTTGGCTTTGCCGGGGCACTGCAGGGAATTGGCATCCCGCCGGATGCACGCTTCTCTTCCCTGTTTGGATTCAACTTAGGTGTTGAAGCCGGCCAACTTTGTTTTGTCCTGCCCGCATTTGCGGTGGGCTTCATAGCAAGCCCCCGTCTTTTGCCGACCCGATGGCAAGCCGAAGCCCGCCGCACCGTGGTTTTACTTTTGACTGCCGTTGCATTTCACTACATGGTGCAAGCCTCTGGCTGGTGGTTTGCGGTTCTTATTTCTCTTTCCGGCCTTGCCTTTTTTCGACGCCCCCTCAACCGCACCGACCACCCCATGGCCGGCGCCGTGGAAGGATGGTTAATCTTGGGGTGCTATTGGCTGGGAACTCAGCTTTAGAAAGCTGTTGTCCGCCGGGCTTGGCCTGACACTTCACGATACCGAATTTCTAACCACTTTTTAAAGCATTTGCTCGAACGCTTCTTCCAACTCAGGGTGGAGAAACTGGTAGCCACTGTCTATGAGTTTCTTGGGTAGCACACGGGTACTGGCCAGCAACAGTTCATCAGCCATTTCACCGAATGCCATTCGGGCTACAAACGCCGGAAGTGGAAATATTGTTGGGTGATGCAATGCCCGTCCCAATGTTTTTGTGAATTCACGATTGCTGACCGGGTTAGGGGCCACAAGATTGACCGGGCCTTGCAGTGAATTGTGGGCGATAAGGAATTGAATCATTCCTACCACGTCATCAAGACTCACCCAACTCATGTACTGCTTACCAGCCCCGATAACGCCACCCAACCCCAGTTTGAAGGGAAGAAGCATGGTCTTCAGGGCACCTCCCCTAGTACTCAGAACTACACCTATACGAGCATGGGCCACCCGAATTCCTGCATCGCTAGCCGAAGCAGTAGCCGCTTCCCACTGCTTGCACACATCGGCCATAAATCCGCTTCCCGGCTCACTAGTTTCGTCAACGAGCTCATCTCCGCGATTTCCGTAAACCCCTATGGCCGAAGCTGAAACAAAAATGTCCGGTTTGTAATCTGCAGCTGAGAAATAGTCAGCCAATAGCTTCGTCCCCATCACGCGGCTGTGAAGTATGCGCCCTTTCTTTTGGCTATTCCATCGACCCTTTGCCACATTTTCGCCAGCTAGATGAACGACCGCATTGACATCACTAACATCAGCCAAATCAATGACGCCGTTTTCTGGGTCCCACATCGGTGAATCGTCGGTTAACTTCTGGCGCCGCAAGCGAATCACTTCATGACCATTTGCAACCAAGGATTCCGCCAACGCCGCTCCAATCATCCCTGAGGATCCGGTAATGAGTACTTTCATTCCATTACCTTACGATGGTATTTCATCTTGGTAGCTGATGACTTGGCGAGATGTTCATGTCTGTAAGGTTTGTTCTTTTAAACTCCACAAGCTTATCCTCTCAAAGTCAGCGCACCCCCACCGACCCAGAGCGCGCGAAGACCCAAGTTCGCTCTGCGGATAAACCTTTGCGAAAGGTGTAGCCATTGTCCTCGAAATTCTTCATATCTTGCGGATTGGTAATTTTATTTGTGATTACAAACCGGGCCATGAGACCGCGTGCTTTTTTGGCAAAGAAACTCATGACTTTAAAATTATCGCCGCACTTCTCTTTGAAAACCGGCGTAATGAGGGTGGCGTTTAATTGCTTATCCTTGACTGATTTGAAATATTCATTGGATGCTAAATTCACCAGCACGTTGTCACCTTGGGCGTTCAATTGCGCCTGTACCGCGGTATTTATTTTATCACCCCAAAACTGATAAAGGTTTTTGCCATGCGAATTTTCGAAACGAGTCCCCATCTCCAACCGATATGGATGCATCCAATCCAAGGGCCGAAGCACCCCGTAGAGCCCCGACAAAATCCGCAAATGCTGTTGCGCAAACTCCAATTCTGATTTGGAAAAACTAGCCGCTTCCATGCTGGCGTAAACATCCCCTTGAAATGCAAACACGCTCGCCCCTGATTGTCCAGCACCAGTTTTCCAAGCGCGAAAACGCTTATGGTTGAGGTCGGCCAAAACTTCACTCAAATCCATTAACTCACTAAGTTGCGCAGCGGATAACTTTTTGAGGCCGCGCACCAATTCCTGAGCCTCTTTCAAAAACTGCGGCTCAGTGCAAGTCACGCCTGATGAACATTCATCGGCTAATTTCTTGGCAGGGGATAGCAGCAACAGCATGGCAAGGATTCTATACCCCGGCGTAGTCCACTTGCTCAGCCCGCAAGAGTCTCAACTTAACCGGCAAGCCGCCGCCAGAGAACCCGCCCAAGCCACTATGAGCGCCCACCACCCGATGACAAGGCACCAGCAACGGCATCGGGTTGGAGGCCATGCAGGTTCCCACCGCGCGCGCGGCACCGGGACTCCCCGCCTTGGCGGCCAACTCTCCATAGGTGCGCACTTTGCCGCGCGGGATTGCCGCCGTGGCTTGATAGATTTTTTTCTGAAAAGAAGTGGTGCCCGGCATTTTCCATTGGCCCGGAAAAGCGTCGGCGGTGCCATTCAAAAAAGCCGCCAACCAACTCTTTAACGCGCTTGCCGACGGCGCCCCAGCAGGCCGCTTGCCGTGCATCCCAGCGGCTTGTTTGAAATCCAATTTCAACTCCACTAAAACGCCGCATGCATCAAATTGAAAACTAACTCTACCCCACGGCACAGCCAAGGTGTGGATGAAGACGTCACTCATACCGCAAGGATACATTGTGCGTATGTCTCGGTCAGAAGTGCGGCTTTCGCAAGTGGTGGTGGTCGACAACCAACCCCAGCAATACCTCCAATTTGTCGAAGCCGGTGACGCCGACGACCCCCGCGTCCTCACCTTGGTCATCGGCGCTTCGGAAGCGGTGGAAATTTCGCGTGCCTTACGTGGTGAGGAAACGCCGCGGCCCATGACCCATGCTTTGGCCAGCCAACTGCTCACCGAATTAGGTGGTCATCTCGAAGAACTTGAGATTCATGATTTACAAGAGGGCACGTATCATGCCGCCCTATCAGTAACGCAGGAGGACCGCCAAATGCGCATTGATTGCCGCCCTAGTGACGGGGTAGCCTTGGCTTTGCGCGCCGGCGCCGCCATCTTTGTGACTGACAAAGTTTGGGCCAAAGCCGAGTCGGGGCCGGAGATCAGTTAAATAACGGAGAGGTGCCAGAGTGGCCGAATGGACTGGTTTTGAAAACCAGCGTCTCGCAAGGGACCCAGGGTTCGAATCCCTGCCTCTCCGCCATTTTTTTTACCACTTGCGGTAAGTCTTTCCCATCAACCACGGCGTAGATAAACTTTGCGACCGGATTGTGTGGAGAGGTGGCAGAGTGGCCGAATGCGGCAGCTTGCTAAGCTGTTGAGTCCTTTTTGGGGCTCCGAGGGTTCGAATCCCTCCCTCTCCGCCATCCCCATTGGATGAAGCCCTTGCACCCCCACTCGCTCCGCAATCGCCCCGTTTTGGTGATGGGGCTGGGCTCCTTCGGCGGCGGACTGGGTACCGCCCGCTATTTGGCCAAGCTTGGCGCCAAAGTTACCGTCACCGATTTGCGTTCCGCCGACGAGTTGGCCAAGAGCGTGGACGCCTTGGCGGATTTCAATCTGCAGTTCGCCTTGGGTGGGCACCACGAGGATTTATTCACTAAGCATGAAGTGGTCGTGGTCAATCCGGCGGTACCGCGCCATTCGTCTTGGCTAAAAATCGCCCGCCAGCATGGCTGCACCCTCACCAGTGAAGTGGAGTTGGCTCTGACTCAGTGCGCCACGGTCCCCGCCGCCGCCATCACCGGCACTCACGGCAAATCCACCACCGCCGCTCTTTTGGCCCACTTAGTTTCTGCCCTCCCTGGAAAAACCGTGTTGGCCGGCAATTTGGGTGGTTCCTTGTTAGAAAAAACTGCTGGGCTTACCGCCGACGACCGTTTGGTAGTGGAACTTTCCTCCTTCCAGTTGGATGGGTTGCAAACGCCAGCCGGCTGGCCGGAGGTCGGCATTCTTACTTGCCTTCGCCAAGACCATTTGGATTGGCACGGCAGTTTTGAAGCTTATGCTAAGGCCAAACAGCAGTTGTTTTTGAGTCAAAGTGCCAACGGCTTGACTTTACTGCCGCAAGAAGAAGGTGTGGAATCTTGGGCAAAATTAAGCCCGGCCAAGGTGGGTTGGACCCATTCCGCTTGGGAGCCGTCGGGCGTTGCCGTGGCGGAACTTCCCTTTTCCGAACCTTATCGCCGTAACCAAATTCAGGCGGCAGTGGAAACCGCTCTTCACTGGGGACTCAACGAGGACGAGGTGATTTCGCGGCTCAAGGATTTCAGCGGGCTCCCGCATCGGATGGCCAAGCTGTCTGCCCCGGATGGCTATTGCATTTTGGATAACGGCGTGGCCACCCACCCGGAACCCACCGCGGAAGCTTTAAACCACTTGGCCGGGCCGGTGGTTTTATTGGCTGGTGGCAAAGACAAGGATTTGGATTTGGCTTTGTTGGCCGAAGCGGCCGGTACTTGCGTAGCAGTGCATCTTTTTGGCAATGGCGGGAAACGTTTAGCCGACCAAATCGTCCCCCGTGGTGGGGTTGTTATTTTTCACCCCACCGCCGGGACCGCCATGGACGCCGCTCTCCACCAGTTAGAGCCCGGCCAAACCTTGCTTTTTTCCCCTTCATTCTCCTCTTTTGACGAATTCTCCAATTTCCAACAAAGAGCCCAGCTGTTTGGTGGAAAATGTCAAAATTTCCGCGCCGATAAAAAGAGAAGCTTGTGACGTCGGGCTTCACCCGTACTAAATAGGTATGAATCTCATGCATTGTCAATCCTGTCAAAAAAATGTCGCTTCGGTCCATCAGGTCCAGGTGATTTACAACGCCGACGGCCAACCGTCGGTGCAGGAGATGCATTTGTGCCCCCCTTGCGCCAAAGCAGGTGGGGTTCCCCTCGCGGATGTGCCCTCCTTCCCAAAAATGGTCAGCATGCTTGGCCAAGCCATACTTGGCGAAAACCTGCCCACCAAAGGACACGGGGGCAAATCCTGCCCGGATTGCGGCTGGACCTTGCGGGATTTCAAGCAAACCAGCCGATTTGGTTGTCCCAAGGACTATGAGGTCTTTTCTGAATTCGTTGAGGAAATCCTGGAAAACATCCACGGATTCACCGAACACTGCCCTGAGCAGGAGAATATGGAGGTCCAAAACCTCCGCACCCAGCTCCGTGAGGCCGTCGCCAAAGAGGATTACGAATCCGCTGCGGCCCTTAGAGACTCAATTGAGGCCGTAGAAGCCGAAAATGAGCAAACGTCTAAGCAAGATTAGATAAATCTTTGCACTCCTTTATTCCGATGGAGATAATGGAGAATTCCTAAACCGCCATGTTTGACCGCTTCACTGAAAGAGCCCGCAAAGTCATGGGCTTCGCACGCCGCGAAGCTCAGCGCTTCCACCATGAGTACATCGGCACCGAGCACATTCTGCTTGGCCTGATCCAAGAAGGCCAGGGTGTGGCCGCCAATGTGCTCAAGTCCATGAATATTGACTTAGAAAAAATCCGCCGAGAGGTGGAAAAAATTGTCAAGGCTGGGCCCGCCATGGAACCCTCGGTGCAAATCCCGTTTACACCGCGCGCCAAAAAGGTGGTGGAACTAGCCTTGGAAGAAGCCAGCAATTTGGGCCACAATTACATCGGCACCGAACATCTGCTGTTGGCTTTGCTGCGTGAACAAGAAGGCATTGCCGCGCACGTGCTGTTGGCCTTAGGCGTCCGCTTAGAAGAAGTTCGCGATGAAGTCATTGAATTTTTAGGTGGCCCTACCTCAGAAGATGAAGTGGAAGATGAACTTTCGGGTGCCGACGAAGACAGTCCTGCACCACGGGGTAAATCAAAAACTCCTGCGCTGGATGCTTTCGGCCGGGATTTAACCGAAGCCGCTTCCAAAGATGAGTTGGATCCGGTCATCGGCCGCGCAAATGAAATTGAACGCGTTGTGCAAGTGCTTTCCCGCCGCACCAAAAACAACCCGGTTCTTTTAGGAGAACCCGGCGTCGGTAAAACTGCCATCGTCGAAGGCTTGGCGCAAAGCATCATCACCGGACAAGTTCCCGAAATTTTGCGCGGCCGCCGCATCGTGGTTTTAGATTTGGCTGGTATGGTTGCCGGCACCAAGTACCGCGGCCAATTTGAAGAACGCATCAAGGCGGTGATGGCCGAAGTGAAGCGTGCCAAAAACGTCATTCTCTTTATTGATGAACTACACACCCTAGTTGGAGCGGGTGGCGCCGAAGGTGCCATAGACGCCTCCAACGTTTTGAAGCCCGCCCTGTCACGCGGAGAAATTCAAATCATCGGTGCCACTACTTTGGATGAGTATCGCAAGCACGTTGAAAAAGATGGCGCCCTGGAACGCCGTTTCCAATCCGTCATGGTGGACCCACCCACTCGCGACGACACCGTCGCCATTTTGCAAGGTCTTAAATCCCGTTACGAAGAGCACCATCACATCGTCTACACCGATGAAGCTATAGAAGCTGCAGTTGATTTCTCCATCAAGTACATCACTAACCGCTTCTTGCCTGACAAAGCCATTGATGTCATCGACGAAGCCGGCGCGCGGTTGCGCTTGCGCACCATGACTCCGCCTCCTAATTTGGCCGAACTAGACGCAGAGATTTCTGCTTTGGAAAAATCCAAAGAAGCCGCCGTGGCGGATCAGGATTTCGAACTTGCTGCCCGCAAACGGGATGATGCTTACCAATTGCGTCGCAAGCGCGAAACCACGCTTACCGAATGGCGCAATAAAGAAGCCGAAAGTGAGCCGGATGCCATCGTAGACCGCGAAGTGGTTGCTGAAACCGTTAGCCGCATGACCGGTATCCCTGTAACCAACTTGGCCGAAGAAGAAGCACAGCGCCTCCTTCAAATGGAAGAAGAGCTGGGCCTTATGGTCATCAACCAAGACAAGGCCATCGGCGCTATCGCACGCGCAGTACGTCGTTCTCGCTCTGGCCTGAAAGACCCTAATCGCCCCACCGGTAGCTTTTTGTTCGTGGGCCAATCCGGGGTTGGAAAAACTTGGCTCAGCAAACAGTTGGCTAAGTTTATGTTTGGCCAAGAAGAGGCCTTGATTGCCATCGACATGTCAGAGTACATGGAAAAGCACAACGCCAGCCGTTTGGTCGGCTCCCCTCCGGGCTACATCGGTCACGAAGAGGGCGGCCAGCTCACCGAAAAGGTGCGGCGTCGACCTTACTCCGTAGTGCTTTTTGATGAAATCGAAAAAGCCCACCCCGATGTTTACAACATGTTGTTGCAAATCATGGAAGAAGGTCGATTGACTGATTCCTTAGGCCGGGTCATTGATTTCCGCAACACCATCGTCATCATGACCTCCAACGTGGGTTCGCACCAAGCCAAAGAAGGCGGCGGTGTCGGCTTCCAAACTTCGGATGAAGGAACCAGCAAACGCATCGAAGACAGTGTTCTCGGTGAAATCAACCACTTCTTCCGTCCGGAATTTCTCAACCGCATTGATGAGATTGTGTTTTTCAACGCACTCCAACGTAACGACTTACTCCGCATCATTGATTTGGAAATGGCCAAAGTGGAAGAACGTCTGGTTGCCAAGAAACTGGTTCTTCACCTTTCGGATGCCGCCCGTGATTTCATTATCGACACTGGCTACAACCCAGAGTATGGGGCCCGGCCATTACGTCGGACCATTGAAAAGCACATAGAAGATCCGCTGGCCGAAGAAATGCTGCGTGGCAAATTGCCGGAGAATTCCTTAGTGGAAGTCTCACACAATAAAGGTGACGACAAATTGTCCTTCAACGCTATTCCAGCTCCTGAGCCAGCCGGCGAAAAAGAGGAGCCCGCATCCGCTGGTTCCGGTAGTGAAGACAGTGACTAAGGAGTTTGCGGGGTGCTGGTTTCGGAATTCGTCCCCCACACTTTGCGCAATTGGCCCAGCAACATCAGGCTGGCAATCGCCACTCCTAAAAGAAAACCGCCACAAACTCCTTCAATAAGGGCGTAGCCATAACGCGGTGCTAGATGCCGGCCCAGCATGACCAAGGGCACCACCAAAACGATTGCGCGAAAGGCGGAGTTGTAGAGACCTGGACGCGGCTTTTGCAAACCATCGAAAACTGAGCGGGCGCAAAAGAAAGGTAAAAGCGCAAACGCGGTCCATGGCAAAAAGCTAAATGCTGCCAAGGATGCTTGCTGGGTGGCGGGAGTGTCGGACAAGAAAGCCACCAAAGGCGGGCCAGCCAGCCAAGAAAAGGGGACCACAAAAAGAATGACGTAAAGCACTCCTGCCCGATTCAAAACGCGGTATTCCTGCCGAATACTTCCCCAATCTCTCCTTCCGTAGTAACGTGCGGCCAATGGGAGCATGGCCACGCTGGCGGCAATCATGGGCATGGTTAAAAAACGTAAAGCACGGTCAAAAATAGACCAGGCCGCCAAGAGTGAAACAGAATCAGCACCGGAAGCCAAGGTGATATTGACGGCGAGGGATTCCACCGCAATGAAAACGTAAGTCAAGGCACCCGGCACTGCCAAAGCCAAAATAGAACGAACCGGGTGTGCCAAAAGTATGGACTGATTGTCAACAGAATCAGTCATGCGCCTTTGTTCATGACCATGAGCGCGGTGAAGTGCAAAACTCAAACCAGCTATGCGGCCCATCACCGTAGAAAGTGCAATGCCCAAAATTCCCCAACCGAAAACGAATAAAAACAAGGTGTTGAGCAAGACATTGGTGGTGCCGGAAAGAACTCCAGCCCACATCGTGCCGCGGGTGTCATGGTGAGCTTTGACTAAAGAATCTGGAAGTATCGCCCAAAAAGAAGTGGCCGCCGAACCAGCAATCAATACCGTGCCATAAATGCGGAATTGCTGAGCCACCAGAGGGTCCAAGCCCACCTTGTCCGCAAACCACCAAATCCCGCTGGCCACGACAATGGCTATCACCGCCAAACTCAAAATAATTCGTAAACAGGCTGTTTTAAGTTGAGCCACTTTGGCCCCTTCACCGGCTCCCATCGCAGCCGCCAAGCGAGCGGTAAGCCCGTTGGAGGAACCGACCCAAAGCGACATCATTAAAAACTCAAAGGGCAAGGCTAGGCCAATTGCCGCAATGGAAGCATCCCCTAAGCCCGGCGTTGGCTCCATATCCCCCAGTTCGGCGGCGTAAAAAGTGTCCACCCATGCAAAGGCCGACCGCAACCAAAAGGAAACAATCAGCGGCGCGGTAAGCCGAAGGATGCCAACGGGGCGGGACATTCGGCAAAGGATACCGGCGGTGTGCTTTAGAATGTGGCCGATGAAAGGACTTCCACTCTGTTTCTTGTTGTTGATAGCGGCTTGCACGAAAGCTCCAGACCCGGCCGTCGGGATGCCAAAGCCAGCTGAACAAGCGGCGCCCCCCGCCGACTCAACTCCCGAAGCCCCGCAGGTGGTTATCCAGGTTGCGGAGACTTGGAAGGAAACACCACCGACCTTGTCCTTTTTCTTGAAAATGTGGAAACTGCCCAATGGTGGCGTCGCCAATTTGTCCTGGCTAGGAAAAAATACCGACATTATCCAAATGAATTTGGACCGTTGGTTTGGCCAATGGCAGGTGGAATCAGGCACCCCTAAAGAAACTGCCAAGGTTTTTGCATTGGAAGGCGGGGCGTGGAAAACCACGGTAGCTACCTTGTCGGGGACCTTAATGGCAACCAGATCGGTTGGCGGTGGTGAGCCAAGGGCGGACTGGATGTTGGTGGCAGCGGTGTTGGAGTCCCCCGCTGGGCCGCTTTATTTCAAGTTGATGGCGCCCAGGAAAGCTACCGAAGCTGGCATGGATGCTTTACTTGAAACGATTAAAGGCATCCGCTTGCAATAATCGGATAACGTCCCGGTTTTTCCCCGTCTTCAAAATGTGAACGATGAAGAGCGGCATGCGCTGATGGGGTTAAATGCTTGGCCCGGCTTGGGCTTGGTAGGAATCCATACATTGCTGAGAGAAGCCGGCTCTGCAGTGCGAGTTGCAAAAAATCCCTCTAAATGGTGGGCAACCATAAAACGGAAACCCGCCTGCCCTTCCGCCGAAGAGCTTGCCAGGTTGAGCCAGGAACAAAGTCGGCTTTGTGAAAAATGCCAAGCAACCGTTTGGCTACCTCAGGACCCAGATTGGCCGCCGGGGTTTCAAAACCTCGCCTTGCCGCCACCTCTACTCTTTGTGACTGGCAATCGGCCTCATTCAGAATTTAAAAAAGTAGCGGTCATTGGGTCACGAGCATGCACGCCTTACGGCAAGGAGCAAGCGTTTCGCTTTGGGGAAGGCTTGGCCCACGGTGGGGTCACCGTGGTCAGTGGCGGCCCCCGCGGCATAGACCAAATTGCCATGCGCGGCGGACTCAGCGGTGGCGGCCTCGTGGTGGGCGTAGTGGGCAGTGGATTAGATTGCCCTTATCCTCCCGATGCAGCACCACTGTTTAAGGATATGAAAGTTGCCGGGGGTTGCGTGATTTCAGAGTTTCCCTTTGGCACTCTCCCAAGAAGAGGAAACTTCCCCCGCCGCAATCGGCTCATTGCCGCCCTTTCCCACGCTGTGGTGGTAGTCCAAGCCTCGCTTAAAAGTGGCAGTTTGCATACCGTTGCCGAAGCCTTGGCTTTGGGCATTGAAGTATTTAGCGTGCCGGGTCCAGTTTCATCTTCGGCCTCAAGAGGCACTCATCAACTTTTACGGGATGGGTGCGCTCTTGTGGAATCCCCACAAGAAATTCTGGCTCATTTCGAAATCAGTGGGGATGCTTTAGATGTAGACCTTCGTTCCCCGCTCTTTCGGGCATTGAACCAAGCGGAAGCCAGTGTGGACCAGATAGCGGCGGAGGTCGGCATGGAACCAGACTTGGTCCAAATGGAATTATTAGAAATGGAAATCCGCGGCCGGGTGGTACGGGTAGGCGGCGGAAAATACCGCCTGATTGGGCCATTGCTAAAGGACGGTTTGTAAAAGCTAAACCGCTAAAAAAGAAATGCCAAACAGCCAAGAAAGCCAAGCTAAAGCTAAGACGGCGCCGCCGAATAAACCCGCCCGGCGGGGAATTCCTTTGAGGATTTGCTTGGGGTCGTCATCCCGATAACCACTAATGACCGCCGCAAGGGACAGGCTGAAAATGGCCAAAGTCATGAAATGTCCGATGAGGCTCACTTGCTTTCTCCGTCGGAAAGGTAATCTTTTTCTGCTCGGTGGTAAGCATCCAAAGCAGCAATGAGATTAAATAAACCTGCGCAGGTAGTGAACATAGTGCCGGCGTCGGCATACGGAGGAGAGCCTTTGGCAACGACGGCTTCCAAAGGCAAGTAAAGGAGCCAGGCGGGCAAGCCCATTAACATTTGGCCGATCCAATAGTAGGGATGACGCTGGCGGTCAAAATCTGCAAATTCACCTAATGCAAGCCCAATAAGGAAGAGGCCCAACACCGCGATGAAAAACAAGCGGGCCTTAAATTTTCGGCCAGTAAGCCAATGGCCAAAGCCGGGAAGAATCAAAGTAGCAAGAGCGGCAGTGCCGGGATGAAGGCGGCCGGACTTGGAAGGTTGATGTTTCATCAAGGTCATTCCGGCAGCATGAGCACAAGAAAATGCCGCCAATACCCCGCCGGCCCCACTCAATAAATAGCCTAGATGACGAAAGGGGATAATTTCAGGGCTGTAGCCTCCGCCCTCCACACTCCGCAACCAAAGTCCGGCCGCCCAACTTCCAGAAAAATTGCCCACTTCGGGAAAGAGGGCGAACATGACCGGAATCCCGCCCGGGCTCAGCCAAGAACCGTAATCCAATTGGGCATTGCCGGCCAAAGCCAAGCCGCAAAACAGTAGCCCTTGGCAGAGTAAAAACCAAAAAAGCGCCCAATCAGTCCGGCCGGCAACCAAATGTCCAGCTCCAGGAATCAAAAGCCCAAGACCAATGGCCTTCAACACTTGCTCCCGAGTCTGCGCTTGTGGATACAAATCCGTCATACGGGGCGGATTCTACAATCCCACTATGGTTCACCACGAATCCGAGTACCGCATCCTTTACCGCGACGTTGATTCCATGGGTTATCTGTATTACGGCCGCTACCTTGAGCTTTTTGAATTGGGGCGCGTCGATTGGATGAGACTGGAGGGTTTCCGCTACCGAGACATGGAAGACCAGCTTGGATTGGGTTTGCCGGTCAGCCAGGCCATCTGCCGGTACAAGAAACCCCTGCGTTATGACGACATGGCGGTCATTCAAACTCAAGTCGTAGGCTGGAGTCCTGCCACCATTAGCTTCGGCTATGAGGTCCGCCTCAAAGGCGAAGAGGCCATCCGGGCCACCGGAGAGGTGGAATTGGGTTGCATTGACCTCCAAACTGGTCGTCCTAACCGAATCCCAGAGGGATTGTTAGGACTCCTGGAAACCAAGCTAGCGGCCAAAAAAGGGCGTCCAAAACGGCATTAAACCCGCTTTATTGCAGTTTTTCCGGCTTTCTCAGTAGTCAAGCACTATTTTAGTGCTATTTTATGGTGATGCTTCGACTCACCCGACGCTCCGAATACGGACTCATGGCTTTGGCTTTTCTGGGCCAGAGGGATGGGTATTTTGGCAGCGTTCGACACATCGTCGAAGAATTACGGCTTCCCAAACGGCTCTTGGCGGAAGTTTTGAAAGACTTGACCCGTGAAGGCTTGCTGAAATCCAGCCGTGGCCCAGGCGGCGGTTACCGGCTCGCCAACTCCCCCGCAAATGTCACCCTGGCAGACGTAGTCATGGCTTTAGAGGGTCCAGTTCATGTTTCCGAATGTGAAGCTGGGGCCTGCAGCCTGGCACCTTCTTGCCGCATTCAAAACGGAATCTCTCGGGTCGGCCATGAAATTCAAGCGGTTTTACAAACCCACACTATTGCCGACATGACGTCCCACGCACAAACCATCACGGTATGACGACTTCCCAACACCCGCCCGTTTATCTGGACCACCAGGCCACTGCACCGGTAGACCCCCAGGTCATGGAAACCATGTTGCCCTGGTTCACGGAGCAATTCGGAAATGCCGCGTCTCGTTCCCATGATTGGGGTTGGCAAGCCGAGCGCGCCGTGGATGACTCCCGGAAATCTTTAGCGTCGGCCATAGGCGCCAAAGGCAGAGAAATCGTTTTCACCTCAGGAGCAACTGAATCAAACAATTTGGCCATCCTTGGGGTAGCTCGCATGTATGCCCCAAAAGGCAAACACCTCATCACTTGTGTCACTGAACACAAAGCGGTGTTGGACCCCATGCAAGCTTTGGAAAAGGAAGGCTGGGACGTCACTTGGCTAACGGTGGATAGCACTGGCAATATCAATCTAGATGAATTGAAAGCTTCCCTGCGGGAAGACACCACTTTGGTTTCCATCATGCATGGCAATAATGAAGTTGGCACCTTGCATCCGGTCAAGGAAATTGGTGCCATCTGTCGCCAAGCTGGGGCCTTATTCCATTGCGATGCCACCCAGACCTTGGGCAAAGAAGAGATTGACGTAGAGGCCATGAATATTGACCTCTTATCCGCTTCGGCCCACAAAGTTTACGGACCTAAAGGGGTTGGCCTTCTTTACGTACGCCGACGTAACCCCCGCGTAAGGTTGGCCCCCATCATTCATGGTGGCGGTCATGAACGTGGCTTTCGGTCAGGAACCTTGAATGTTCCGGGCATTGTCGGTTTTGCAAAGGCAGTGGAAATTTGCCTAGAAAGTTGTCAAGAAGAGCAAGGTCGCATTCGCCAATTGCGGAACCGTTTAGAAAATAAGCTGACTAACACTTTGGAGAGCGCCGAAGTCAACGGCCATCCTGAAAATCGCTTGGCATGTTGTCTAAACATTAGCTTTGGCTACGTTGAAGGCGAATCCCTCATCATGGGAATGCCCGGCATCGCCGTCAGTTCCGGTTCCGCTTGCACTTCCGCAAGCCTAGAACCTTCTTATGTGCTACGCGCCATGGGCGTTGGCGATGACTTAGCACACTCTTCCATCCGTTTCGGCATCGGCCGTTGGACCACTGAGGAAGAAATTGATTACGTTGCGGAAACCGTGATTCACGCCGTGAATCGTTTACGCGACATGTCCCCTCTTTGGGAAATGGCCCAAGAAGGCATTGACCTTTCCACTGTGGAATGGTCTGGTCACTAGGAGAATAAAAATGGCATACAGCAAAAAAGTTATTGATCATTACGAAAACCCCCGCAATGTAGGCTCTTTAGACAAAGAGGCCGAGGACGTCGGCACTGGTGTGGTTGGCGCACCAGAATGCGGCGATGTCATGAAACTACAAATCCAAGTGGAAGATGGTGTCATCACAGATGCCAAATTCAAAACTTTTGGATGTGGTTCCGCCATTGCCTCGTCCAGTCTGGCAACCGAATGGCTGAAAGGGCGCACCCTTGAAGACGCCTACGCCATTCGCAACTCAGACATTGTCGAAGAGTTGGCCTTGCCACCGGTAAAGATTCACTGCTCGGTGCTTGCCGAAGACGCCATCAAACAAGCTATTGCGGATTACCAAAATAAACAGCACGCCATCAACGAATTAGCGCCAACCGCAAAGTAAGGCCATGACCGAAACCACTACTACGCCAGACGCGACCGCTGCCGAAATCATTGTTTCGGAATCCGCTGCTGCCGAGGTCAATCGTCTCATGAAAGAGAATAGCCTTCCTGGAACCGCCGGGGTCCGGGTTGGAGTCAAGGGGGGTGGTTGCTCCGGATTCAGCTATACCCTGAATTTTGACCATAGGCCCGCTGAGGGAGACCTAGTCCTTGAGAAGAATGGAATTCGGCTCTTTTGTGACCCGAAGTCCCTGCTTTACCTCAACGGGACCACGTTGGACTACACCGACGGCTTGCAAGGCCGCGGATTCCAATTCAAAAACCCAAATGCAACCAGCACTTGCGGTTGCGGAGAATCTTTCTCTGTCTAATCCCTTCGAAGTCCTCGGGCTCAAACAAGGATTCAAACTTGATGAGTCTGCCCTTGACGACGCTCTCGTTGAGGCAAGCCTGCGGTGGCATCCAGACCGCTGGGTCGGCACCCCTATTGAGGAACAAAAAGAAGCGGAAAGGAGCATGGCCGAAATCAACGAGGCATTCGCTTTGTTGAAGGACCCATTGAGCCGGTCGGAAGTGTTATTGAAATTACATGGCGCTCCGCTTCCAGAAGGGACCGACAAAAATGCCACGCCTGAGTTTCTCATGGAAATCATGGAGCTCAAAGAAGAGGCCAAGGCGGCAGCGGCAAATCCTGAAACACTTTCTCGTTTCCGGATCAAGTTGCTCGGCATGGAAATTGCTGATTTAGAGAAACTCCCTCCCCTCTTTGAAGCCCTTAAAAGTAGTGGTGATACTATCGGTCTAGAAAACCCAACTTTGGATACGCTACGGGCGCAATTGAATCGGCTTTTTTATCTGCGGCGAACCCGGGAAGACCTAGAGCACTCCACCTTCCAAAGCGCTTAATGAAATGACCGAGTTACCGGTTCTGGGGAAAGAATCCCTCAACGAAGGAGCCATCCTGGGGATTGATTTAGGAACCACCAACACTTTGGTGGCAGTTTTTGACGCCGGTGGGGCACGCATCTTGGCAAATGAGGCTGGAGAACAAATGCTCCCCTCAGTCGTCAGTTTTCCCCTCAATGGCAACCCAGTGGTTGGCAAAGAAGCTATTGAACGGGCTTCCTTGGACCCAACCCGCACCGTCCACTCCGCCAAGCGTTTGCTTGCGAAAAGCTGTGAGGAGCTGTCCGCATCCGGGGCCACCTTTCCATTCCCATTGGTCAACGCAATAGGAAAAAGCTTGGCCTTGGTGGACTTGGGCGAACGGCAAGTTAACCCAGCCGAAATCTTGGGACACATTCTGGTGACTATCCGCAAGCGCGCCGCCACTGCACTGAAAATGGACTTCGACAAAGTAAAGCGCGCCGTGATTACAGTGCCGGCTTATTTCGACGACGCCCAGCGCCAAGCCACCCGCGATGCAGCCACCTTCGCTGGCTTAGAAATTGTGCGTATGGTGAGTGAGCCAACTGCTGCTGCACTGGCCTATGGATTAGACAAACATGACAAACAATGCGTTGCGGTTTATGACCTTGGAGGAGGAACTTTTGACGTCAGCATTCTCAAATTAGAAAAAGGAGTGTTCCGGGTTCTCGCCACCGCCGGTGATACCCAATTGGGTGGAGATGATTTTGACCGTACTCTCATGCAGATTACCGCCAAGGCCATCCAAGAAAAAACCGGCCATGATGTCCTTGCCACTCCTGCTGGCCGATCCGCTTTACGTCTAGCCGCAGAGCGCTGTAAAATCCAACTTTCAAACGCCGAAGAAGGTGAAATGGTTTACCAAGACCTTGAAGCCGAAATCGCTTGGCGACAATTTGTGGACTGGAAAACTTTTCAAAGGGCCATTACCCCGCTCGTTCAAAAAACCTTAGATGCTTGTGACCGCGCCTTACGTGACGCCGGCGTAGAAACCAAAGACTTAGATGAAGTAATTTTAGTCGGTGGTTCTACCCGGATTCCATTTGTAAAGGCGGCTGTGTCCCAGCACTTCCTAACCCATGCCAAGGACGATATTGACCCCGACAAAGTAGTGGCCCTGGGGGCTGCCTTGCAAGCTGGAGTCTTGGGTGGAAGGGTGGGCAACCTGCTCTTGTTAGACGTCACCCCACTTTCTTTAGGAATGGAAACCATGGGAGGCTCCGTCTCCAAAATCATTTCCCGCAACACCGCCATTCCCGCCCAGGCCAAAGAAACCTTTACCACCTATGTGGAAGGCCAAACTGCGATTGAATTTCATATCGTTCAAGGGGAAAGAGAAATGGCCGCAGACAACCGCAGCTTGGGGAAATTTATTTTACGAGGCATTCCCCCCATGCCCGCCGGTTTACCTCAAGCTACGGTTCAATTTACTCTAGACGCCGATGGCGTATTGCAGGTCAAAGCCAAAGAGCAACGCTCCGGTGTCAAAGCCGACATTCGCATCGAACCCAAACATGGCTTGACTGACGAAGAAGTAGAAACCATGTTGGCCGACGCTTGGGCTCACGCTAAAGAAGATTTAATTGAGCGCCGCCTCACAGACCTTAAAGTGCAATTGGCATCGGTAAAAAAATCTGTCGAGAAAAACTTGGCGCTTACCATTCAGTTGCCCAAAGCCCAGAAACTTCGGTTGCAGGACGCTATCGAAGAGGCCAACACCGCATCGCAAGTAACCAACCCTGATTTAGTCAAAGGTATTTTGGATGAATTGGAGGACGCCGCATTTCCATTGGCCGAATTGCTCATGAACGGAATTGCCATGGAAGCGGTCAAGGACCATCACATCAAGGAGTTCTCCGGAGAATGACTAAATTCAAGATTCAATTCCTTCCAATGGGGGTCACGGTAGAAGCTGACACCGAAAACTTGCCGAAAACCCGGGATGGTCGCCGAGGTTCATTATTAGGGCACGCCCTCAACAGCCACCTGGAAATGGACCATGCCTGCGGTGGGGTTTGCGCTTGCAGCACTTGCCACGTGGTGGTGAAAGAGGGTTCGCAGTCTCTTTCTCTCGCCGAAGAGGAAGAAGAAGACATGTTGGACTTGGCCCCTGGCCTCACCTTGCAAAGTCGCTTAGCTTGCCAAGCAGTTCCAGATGGTTCGGCAGACTTGGTTGTTGAAATTCCATCCTGGAATCGCAACCGTATTACCGAAGGAGACGAGGAATGATTTGGACTGACATCAATGACATTGCGTGCGAACTCTTTGACGCCGCGCCTGATCTAAATCCATTAACCCTACGTTTCACGGATCTCCGGGACAGAGTCATGGCACTCAAGAATTTCGAAGGAAATCTGGAAAACTGCAACGAAAAAATCCTCGAAGCCATCCAAATGGCCTGGCTAGAAGAGTTCGAAGACCAGGACTGAATTACCGGTTGCTGACTGGGACGCCTTTGATTCCTTCGGAACCCTCAACGTCATCTTCATCTTTGGCTTCAGCTTCGGCAGTCAAGATTTTCTGGGCCATATCTTCGGCAGCTTGCAAGGAAGTGACCCCATCACGACGGGATGCCTCCAAAACCCTTGAAACGGTTTCACCAATATGGCGAATTTCTGAGCTCCAATCCACTTCACCGGTGGCGTCATAACCAGCACCTTGAATCAATGCGCCAGAGTTCATGACAAAGTCGGGCACGTAAAGAATGTTGTGTTCGGCAAGTAAATTGGCATGCTCAGGATTTGCCAAGGCATTATTCGCCACTGGCGCCACGATTTTGCAACGTAATTTAGGAATTGATAAATCATGCAAGACTCCCCCAAGTGCAGCGGGAACCACGACATCGGCTTCGGCAAAAAGAACTTCGGCGGGGTCTTTCACTTCGACGCCTTTTTGTTTGGCCCACTCATTGATAATGGGGTCCAAATCAGCTGCAATGACCTTGGCCCCGGCAAGCAGCAAGCGCTCCACTAATGGTTTCCCCACCGCACCCATTCCTTGAATGGAAACCGTGGCTTCAGCCAAATCCCCAAGCCCCGCGTGCAATAAAGCCGAACGAATCGCCCACTCGGCACCTTCGGCAGTGGCATGCCCGAAAGGTTGAGCCTTGCAACCTCCCTTTTGAGCCAACCATTGAGTGGTTGTTCCCACCTCGACTTGGTCTTCCGGCCGAAAGCCAATATCAGGGCCAGCCCGATACATCCCGCCCATAGCCTCAATATGACAGCCAAGAGCTTGCATAGCTTTCTTCCGGTCTACGATGGAGTCTGCAAGCACCACCGTCCTAGCTCCCCCAGCCTCCACCCCGGCCAGCACACATTTGGTGGTCATCGCGTGAGAAAGGCGTAAAGCGTCAATTGCCGCCTCAGTTTCATTGCGGTAGTGCCAAATCCGCACCCCGCCATAAGCCCGCCCAAAGCGCGGCTGGTGGATAGCAATCCAGGCGCGTAGGCCCGAAGGACTGTCCTGAACCGCAGTAATGCGGTCGTGGCCCAAGCGGGACATCCACTCAAGAAGTTCCATAAGAAAAGGATGAGGTCACCGAAGGGGTTCGGCTTGCTTATATTTTACTTCATACTCAAGCCATGGTACGCCACCTTCTCCTTTTTGCCCTTTTCGGGGCTTTCACCGCCTGCGGGATGCTGCAACGGGGCCAAGAAGCCCCTGACCGCGGCACCCAAGCCCCACCGCCTGCCAAGTTCATTACCACCCAAGGCCACATCAGCCTGGAAACCGACGGCACCATGCCGCTTGGAGAACTATTCCTTCAGTGTGAAAAGCATATTCGTTCCTGGAAAAAAATCTTGGCACAGCCGCCCTCTTCTTCCATTACTGCCGCCCAGGCTTCCTTAGAAGATGCCTTTGCCGACCTCATCTATCGCAATCGTTCCACGCTTGAAAGCCAAATCCTTCACGGTGAGCATCGTAACCGAGGAATTGCGTCCGCCACCTTGGGGTTTTCAAGAGACCCCCACACAATGCCGCTAATTCTCAACAATGTGACTGACCCACTGCCATCCGTCGCTGCGCTTGCCATGTTCGGACTCGGTGTGCTTGCGTCTCCTGCAACCCCCATTGGACCCATTCGAAAAGTTCTTACCGAAGGAACTCCTTCGCTTGCCATGATTGAAAATGGTTCTTTCGCGCTTGCACGCATTGCCGAAAATGCCAAAGCAGATCCAGACGGAAACCTCGAAGCAGTTTTCATCATGTTGATTGAAAGGCCAGAAGCGAACATTCGGGCCCAAGCAGCAGCCTGCCTTGGCTTGATTAAAGCCAAAGCCTCGGGCCCCTCCCTTGCCAATCTATTAGCCAGAGACTCGGAACCTGCCGTTCGCGTTTCGGCCGCATACGCTTTAGGTGAAATAGGTAACACCTCTGCTTTCGGTGTTTTGGTTGGCGCCTTAAATGATCCGAGCGCTTTAGCTGCTGGTACTGCCCGCGCATCCTTAGCAAAAATTTACGGCAAAGACCTTGGCCCACATGCGCAAAATTGGCAATTAGCATTTCCATAATGATGTTTTTTACCATTTTCGTTTTGGCTTTCCAACAAAGCCCATTGGAATTGTGTTGCCAAGCAAGAGGATTTGAAAAATCCCCGCCTGCCTCACCTTCCCAACACTATTTTTTGACCGGAAAAAAAGAGGTCATGGGGCCAAACAAGAAAATCGTCAGCGAAAGATTACAGATTTTCCTTGCTGGCCCCAATTTAGTCCGAGTCATCAACTCCACCCCCAACGGGAACCAAGTTCAATTACTCCATTTTGGGAAAAATGGTTGGAAAAAGAATCCCGGTGGAACGGAACTCTACCCCATGAAAAATCTGCTGGATTTGCAAAGAAAGTCCACGTGTCGATGGATTTGTTTGCGGTTCCCTTGGGGCTGGAAAATTCACCCGGATGGCTCAGCCTCCTTGATTTCCGAAAATGAAATTCGCATGCAATTGGACTCCGATTACCGACCAAAAACTCTCCACTGGGGAAATGAATTCACCCTTTCTCTTCATGACTGGAGAAAACGCAAGGATGGGCGCTGGTTTCCCCATCAATGGAATTGGCACCAAGGCAATGAGCAGGAGGTGGAAAAATTTTACCTCGTGGAACCGGACGCGCTTTGGTTAGATTCTGGGTTTATGCCACCAAACAGTGAGATTCCCACTTGGAAAGCAGTCAGAAAAACAAAAGACGGCCCGTGGCAAGGTGCATTTGATCGTATTGGTCTGGTCATGAAATCCACCTTGCATACCCAAAAATCAGACTGGGACTCATTAACCATCCCCCGCCCACCTGGGGAAACTTGGAAGATTTACCAAAAAAATAAAGCCACTCTCGTCGCTTGGATACCGAATTTCGCAGAAAAACATTGGCCAGAGGCTGTAGCCAAGTGGGGAGAAAGTAAAAATCAACTGCATTTGAGATGGTCCACTTATAGCGGAGCAACTCCTGAAGAGGCCTGGACCCGGTTGCTCGAAGCGGCCAAGCAAAACCAAATGACTCCCAATGGTGGTTTGTGGTTGGCCCAACCCACTGAAGTCACTCCATTCAAAGAATACTTTTTACCGGTTTTAAAAAAGAAACTTTAAGGGGAGAGCGGGATTTCTTTCGGTCCGCCAGCGGGACGAAACCATTGGACTTCGGTAGGCAAGCCACAATCACGGGCGTAACCCTCCGTCATAAACCCGGAAAAAGCTGTCTTGTGGTCTGGATCCACCAAGGCAACTGTGCACCCACCAAACCCTGCCCCAGTAAGTCGGCTCCCGAAACAACCTGGCGCCTCGCTTGCCAAATCCACCAAAACGTCCAACTCCGGCGTAGACACTTCATAAAATTCTTTGAGGGACTTGTGGGCATCGGTCATGGCCTTTCCAAAGGTGACTAAGTCTCCTTTGCGCAGTGCCCTTGCACCGAGCACCGTCCGCTCCACTTCTCCTACTACATGCTCCACCCGCTGGCGGTATGGACTCGGTAAGGCATAGGCATATTTCTCAAAGTCAGCTCGCTTCACATCACGCAAACAACAGATGCCCGGAAGTTTCTGTTGGAGAATTCCTAACGCATGAGTGCACTCAGCAACTCGGGCGTTAAATGCTGAACTTGCCAATTGACGCGCAACCCCAGAATCTAAAATGGCAATTTCCACTTGTTTGCCATCAAGCGGAAGATGCTCTCGAGTCAATTCCGTGCAATCAAAAAGAAGTAGGGAATCTTTCTCGGCCAAAAATATTGCCGTTTGGTCCAAAATCCCACAACGAACGCCGACGTATTGAGTTTCTGCCGCGTGGGCCAGGCGAATCATTTCGTCGGCTTGCGCCTCAGGGTTGAGCCAGTGAGCCAAAGCAAAAACCACTGCCGATTCAATACTGGCTGAGGAAGAAAGGCCTTTCGCCATAGGCAAATCAGCACAAAAGGCCATGTCTAAACCCTCCATCTCTCCCCACGCTTGAGTCGCGGTATAAACCGCGCCCTCTGCATATGCCGACCAACCCTGAGCTCGGTCAGGATGAAGGGCTTTCATCGGGATATCAATTGCTTCACCTGGAAATTGCGCGGACCGGAAGGTGAGTCGGCCGGATTGGTTGGGGGTCACCGCCGCATAAGTTCCCTTGGAAAGGGCTACCGGCATCACCCACCCGCCGTTGTAATCCATGTGAGACCCCAAAAGGTTGGCTCTTCCTGGCGCGAAGAAAAGCCTTGTTGCTTGGTTCACCCCATTGGTCAACAAATCCATAGCTTTTTGCCCGAGGGAGGGAGTTACCAACATATAAAGCGAGGGTACGATTGCGCAAGTACCGATGCTCCCCTTAATCCTAAACCTTGTAACCGCCATTTTGTGGCTAGGGATAGCCCAACCAGAACTTCAGTCCCAGAAAGACCCTTTAGCAATTGGAGTTTTGGTGCAAGCGGAAACAACCTATACCGCACGCCAAGTCTTGGAAAAAGTTGCCAAGCTCAATCCCACTCTCCTGGCACCCCTAGAAAATGACTCCGGCTACCGAGAACAATATCTTGCTTCACCCTTATTCCTTGACCAAGTGCGGGCTTTTTCGGATTGGTTGCTCATAGAAGAGGCAGAACTTCCCAAAGTGAGTGAACAGGAATTGCTCCAAGTTGCCAAAGATTGGGGAATTCCCCGCGGTCGCTCACAGTTTCCAAAAGCCATTCTCGCAACGGCGGGCATCCGGGTAGAAGTAGAAGCTCGTCTTCTTTCCCTCACTCCTGAAGAATTTCCAATTCCAAAACTACGGAAAAGATTTCATAAATCCATCCCGGAATTTTATGGTGAATTCCAAGTCTCGGTCATTCGCATTCCCATGATTAATTGGCAAACAGGCAGAGCCGCCACTCAAGCGGAAAGAAAAACGGCTTGGAAAACTTTAAGTGAAATCGGTCAGGATATTGCCCTTGGCAAGACCACTTGGGAGGAGGCTCACCTAACCAACTCCAAAGACCCCTTTACAAAGCAAAAATTCGGAAGGATGGGGATTTTGAAGCCGGTCATGCCCGGAAAACATGAACCCGAATTTCTCAAAGGTGTATTCGAAGGTTTCGGAATCACTCGACCCAATCTTCCCTTAATTCGGGGGCCCATCATGACTAGAGATTGGGCAAGCTTGGTAAGACTTGAAGCCTTAAATATTCGGGGGGTAGCAGAAATGACTGCGGTGAAAGACCGAATTGTGGAACTTTTACGCCAAGATCTCGCCACCACAAGATTGAAGGCTCTTCAAGCCCGGGTGCAACGCAAAGTATTGGTACCTTTTCCAGCTAAACATGCTGATTGAAAAACTTGAGGATTGGAATCGTCGCCCAGCCGACCTCGCCTCAGTTAACTTGTTAAAAAAGGTTTTGCTTGGAGACCCGGAATATTTTCGGATTGAACATGCAATCAACAATCACATGGTGGGCGCCGATGGATCCTTAAACTCCGTTGACACCCAACTAGCTCAAAAAGAATGGAATGGCCTCAAGGCGGCTTATGAAAAGGTCGGTATCGAAACTGCAGTCCTGCCCAGCAATCCCGAACTTCCCGATAGCTGTTTTACCGCTAACCCCAGCATGGTAATCCCTCTTCCTCTAGGGGGCAAAGAAGTTTGGCTGGCGAAAATGGCGCATCCAAGCCGCCAACGGGAAGTTCCCCTTCACAAAGAGTTTTTTCAAAAACTCGGATTCCCCCTGAGAACCATGCCCAAAGAGGTTACCCGATTTGAGGGATGCGGCGATGGCATCCTCCACCCAGGCCGCTTTTGTCTTCATGCCGGAGTAGGTACCCGGACCTCCCGAAAAGCTTGGGAGACCATCGCCGATGCTTATCCAGAAATGGACATTTTGCTTTATGAACTGATCCATCCTGATTTTTATCATCTGGACACCGCATTGGCACCTCTCAATGAGGATGTGGCCTTTTTTGTGCCTGAAGCATTTCATCCAGACGGAATTCAATTCATTGAGGCGGCCTTTCCCCGTGCCATTGCTCTTAATCGCGAAGAATCCATGCGTTTTGCCGGCAACGCTCACTGTCCAGACCAGAAACATGTTTTCATGGAATCCGGTTGCCCGCTAGCTGCTTCCAAACTACCCGCCTTAGGCATGGAAGCCGTCACCTTAGAGACCGGCGAATTTCGAAAATCAGGGGGTTCTGTTTTTTGCCTAAAGCAAAGTTTTTAATTGGAAACCAGCCAGTCCTAATCTTGGTTTAGCAATCCTTCGCCATCTTTCTCAAAGAGGATGGGCAAATCCACGGTGTAGTTGATGTCTTGCCCAAACATTGCATTCCAAGGGAAGGCCAAATGCTCAACCAAATGGCCCAGAGCAATCGCCGCCGAAACTCTTGACATGTCTTTGGATTTCTCATTCGTCAAAATAGCCAGCAACGGTCCAATTGCATTTTTGTTGTGCAACAGGGCAAGGGCCTGAGAAGAAGCTTCAACCGAGGCAACCGTCGGCTTTTTGCCACTACCTTTTTCTAGCATCTCAAGTAATAACCCGGAGGCCTCCTGGCCATTCATCAGCGCCAGCCCTAAGGCCGTTCGTTTCAACAGGGTAGGTTTCGCTAAATTGTCCTCAAGCTGCTTCAAGAGCAAAGGGATTGCATTTTGATCTTCCATGATGCCTAAAGAAACAGCAACTAGCCCACGGTAACCCGGGTCCTTTACTTTTTTCAAAGATTTGCGAATATCTTCGGCCGCTGGCTTGTACTTAGAGAAAGCAAGTGCCAAGGCACAGGCCGCCTTGTTCGAGCTGTTCCGACCGCGACGGAAGGACTGGTGCAAGGTCTCTAAAGTGTCTTGAGTCAATTGGTCGCCGCGGTCCACTAAACCGGCAGCAAAGATTCCTAATCCAAGTGCCGCCCAACCTTTCTGATGGGTTTGAGCTTTCCTTAGACGACTCACTAAAGCATCTTCGATAGTTGACCTTTGGCGTGAGAGCGGATTGGTTTCCACCCCCCATTGCCCCAAAGAAATCATCGCTAAGCTCCTTTGATGGCGGTCTTTGGCTTTCCTTGCGGTCAGGACAAGGGAATCAAGTGCATCTTCTTCATAGGTAGCTTCACCAAGCGCTAGAAGCCCCAAGGCTTGAATCGCCGACTGTTGCATTGGCTTAGGGGTACGCCTTTGGTCCATCAACTCTAAGCAATATTCCGCCATATCTTGATTGAGGGAAAAGGAGCTTCCCTGAAGCAGGCGGGATGCAGCATTGAGCGCATGAGACCTCAGTTCGTCGGTTTCAGTCTCATCCACGACCACTGAAAATAAATCCGCAGCGAGTGAGGATGGGTCCTTGGGTTGCAAAACACCCATGGATAAAACGCAAGCATGAAGCACGGAAGGGCTCCGATTGGTGTCAATCGCGAAAGCACCGAATAATGCATTGAGCACTTCCTGAATCTGGGCGGGGTCGGTTGAGTGCCGACCGATCATTCCTAAAGCATAGGCGGCAAAAGCGCGGGTTCGATTAGGGACTTCAGAACGATCCACCATCTCTTTCCCCTTGTCAGTATTGGCAAGAATCAATACCAAGCTGGGAATATTTGACGGGTCTCCTAAAACACCTAAACCAAGTACAGCCGTTTCAGAAATCCCTTGGTTGCGGTGAGACATATTTGCCACCAGCATGGAGGTTGTTGAAATTCGTTCCATGCCAACCTTTGCCAGGGCCAAAACACTCGCTTTGGTTAACTCAGAAGAACCGTCCGCAATAACAATTCCTTTGAGGGCGGGCAAAACCTCTTGACTCACTTGGGATTGGCTAGGAAGGAAAACTGCAGCATTGGATGCATAAGGAGAACCGTCTCCACCGCGAAGTTTTGGGCGGAGTTGGAGATAAGGTTCTTTATTAAGGACCCACCAAGATTCCCAATTTTTAATGTCGGACAATTTATCGAATCCGGCGCCTCGGCTACTATTGGCAACCGATGGCCCTTCAGAAGGCAATTGATCTAGAGATGTAAAATGAACTAGTCCATTTGAAAACCCTGTAATGCCTGCGTCGGATAATTCACCTTGGTGTTCCACCACCTGGACAAAGACTAATTCGGGGAAATCAGGATCCAAATTTAAGATTACTTTTCCTTTATCCATCAGTATCGGAGAAAAAGGAAGGGCCATGCCAGGGTCAATGAGTAAAGAGCCTTCGCCGAGGAATGAATCCAGCGGTGCTTCCGAAAACAGCAACGAATAATTCATGCCCTGCCGAGGGTTAGCAATACTCCAAATAGCTTGGTGTCCTGGTGCCACCGCCGAGGACTTAAGCCGCAAAAAGTCAGCTGGGCCAGGCTCCGAGCCCATGTAGGAACGGGTGCCGTCGGCAGAAGCGTAAACCTTCGCTGCCAACCCCAGCCCATCTCCTTGGAGCCTAGCGGAGCGGCCACGACCGGACGCTACCAGCGAATCCGCTTGTTGGTCTCCAGACGCAATGAGGGGACCTGTCTTCGGGTTTTGAAATTCCAAACCCCAACCCGCAAGAATTCCTTCATCACCGAGACCGGGGATGTCACATTCAGAACCCCCTGTTAAATCCACAGCAACCGTCCAGCATCTCAACTCACCCTTTGGTCCTCCTAGAGGGAAGCCATGAATGACGTACTTCGCAATTTCCCTGCCGACGGGGCCACGAGAAGGAAGGGTTTCATCATAAAAGCGAAGAATCATTCGCCCACTATTGCGACTTGGGTCAGGTTGCTCTGAGCAATAACTAAATTCAAATCCGTTTACTTGGGCACGCGCAGAAACGGCTCCTGGGTAAATCGCCGCATCCTCAATCCACTCATCTCCTTCGCCAACTAAAAAGTAATAACCCGACGCAATTTGGTTGCTGAACAACACATCTGGTCCTGCTGCCGATTGCACGTGTGGCGGTTGAAAACCACTGCCGGGACGAAACACGCCAGCATTTTGTGGAGTCACTGCCTTTTTCGGTTTGGAACCCCCGCCTCGAGGTCCGCCTCCCGGAGCAATCACCACGAAAGGCTCTTCGGAATCACCAGGGTCCGAGGGTCGAACTGGGTCTGCACCACAACTTGTGAGTGCCAACAGAAAAGCAAAGAAAGCGCAGCGAATTTTGAAACAGAACATTATTCGTCGAAATTCAAAGTAGTTGGGGTTGGTTGACCACCAGATGTGTAAGTCAGGGATGGATCTGTTTCATTGACGCTGACGTTTAAGTCGGCGGGAAAAGTGGACCCATTCGCTGTGGCCATGGCAAAGACTGCGTTTTCACCTGTTCTGCGCACAATGACCACCGGGCTAGTCGTTCCGGCTGGGTACCAAGGGCTCTCTGCAACCAAAACCAAAGTTCCAGGGGAACCAAAAAATCGAATCGTGTGAGAACCCGAATCATCTGAAACGGTCACCTCGAAGTCATCGTTGGTGGTTGCCGTTTTCATGTTTGATAAAGCCTGGTAAGGGGTGGAGTTGACCCCTGCCGAAGTTGTGGAAGTCAAGCTAAGGTTGGTGGTTAGGGAACCCGCGTCGCCATAACTATGAATGACATAATCATAAAAGTGGCTAGACTCAGAACCGGCTTTGTACAAGTCCAACATATAGCCCTCAGGGGTCAAGTGCACCATGCGGGTGAGATCCACCCCATCAGCAGCGGTGTCGCAAGAAGCCACCAATCGCTTACCCGAGGAATCAAATACATCTAGGGTGCCACCAACCTCCTCATGGTCTTCCCCGTCCACTAGAACCGTGGAGTGGGCAAGGGTTCGCTTGTAATAGCCTTTGTAAAGAGTCGTTCCATAACCAATACTGCCCGCTTCTCCGATAGCTTTCCGGCCGTTCAACCAAGTGGTGATGCCCAACTTATCCGGATGGCCGTGGTGACCACCATGAGGACCGAAGTCCAACAATACGGTGCTTTGATTTGCACTACTGCCGACTCGAATAATCGCCGCCCCCATTGCCGGAAGATTTGCGTCGGCCTGGTCTCCTGCCGATGCTCCAGAAGGCAAATCATATTGGCCATAAATGAGGGCTTTAAAATCAGGACTTCTATCCCATTTGGCTAAGGGCGCGGCAATGGTTGCATCTCCGTCAAAAAGCCCCACTGCTTCTTCAAAAATTGACCCTCGATAAACTCCTTCGCCGTCCGACCCCGCGGGGCTTAGACGAGAAAGCGAACCATCGTTCAGCATGGGCAAAGTACCATCGGGGGCAGTCAAGGAATAAGGCCCGGTGAACATCGTTCGTAAAACCGAAACATCTTCGGTCATGCCAAGATTTTTCATAGCCCGAGCCATGGGGAGTGATCCTCTTAACATATAAAAGTGGTAACCGAATGAATTTTCAATCCACATTCCATCGGACTGAACGCCCTGGGAAAGTTGCTGCAATAAACCATCACTAGCATGAATTCGCGCTCTAGCAAGTGCTGGCTCTCCGGCAATAAGGTAGCCAAAGAATGCGCCGGTATTCAAATAACATTGGATGTTATGAATCCCTTTGGAATCCTTCACGAAAAGGTCAGCGGCGGGCTTAAATAAATTAGTTGCCAACATGGTTTGGTTTTCTTCGGTAAACAAATCCGACCCACGCAACAAATCGTAACCAGAAGCAAAGTCAATCATCCACTCCGCTTCATCCAAAGTTTGGCACATTATGTAACCCGCAGCTGGGCGAGAGGAGGAACCGGTACCTCCAATCCGGTCATGCAAAATCAGTTCCGGGTAAAGAGCACCGTAACCCAAAATAATATCTCGAGCTCTTTCCCCATGCGCGGCAGTGCCATTGATGAGATAAGAGAGAGCTAGCACGTAAACCTCTTCCGCCAACCGCCAATGCTTATGGGTAGCAATGACATCGCTATAGGTCACCGAAGAGATGGCGGTTGCATCTGTCCCCGCGAAAAATGTGCCATCTTTGGAGCATTTGTGTTTGGAATCACTGATGTAAGTCAGCTTAGTTCCATGGTCAGGGCAGTTATAAAGCTCCACCCACGCACCACCTTGCTGCGGGATAGCTAAATTGTCTGAAATATATCCATTACTGGCTCGGGTAATTTTACTCCGTAACATACTGCTGTAGCCAGAGTTGGAATTTTTCAAATCCTTAATCGCTTGTAATTGAGCCGCCGTCAAGGAGAGCAAAGGCGCAGAACCAAGGTTCACTGGCTCAATGAGATCCACATCTAAAGTTTCCAATGAAGTACCAGTAGACATTCGCAAATCCAGCACCGCCGAAAATTGAGTTAGCGGATTGTCACTTGCGGGAATAGGAAAAGTAATGTCCGCGGTACTGCCGGCAGGCACAAGTTCCATGTCCACGCCTGACGAAGTAGTGAAAATCAATTGAGCGTCTTCTGAGTCTACATTGGTTACCGTCACATTCAGGTTGCTCCCACTTTGGCTGGCCGAAGCAAAAGCACTACCAAATCCACCGCCACTGTCACCGGAACCACCGGAACTTGAGTCACCGGAACCGGAATCGCTGGAGCCACCCGACCCCGAATCCCCGGAACCTGAATCGCTGGAGCCACCAGAACCGGAGTCTTCAGAGCCACCGCCACCCTCACCGGACTGATTGGAATCTGACTTGGCAACCCGGGCAGCCCGACGTTGGGTCCGCGCTGCACGGCGCCGCCGATTACCGCGGCTGGAATCTGCTGCCGAGATTTGTAACCCTCCTTCGTCCGGTTCAACCTGTTGAGGCACAGATCCGCAACTGGGCAGTAGGAAGGGGAAAAGCAGGGAAAGGGCTAAGAGAAGACGTTTCATGCGAAAAAACAAAGGAAACTTACAACCCTAGAGGGTTGTAGGCGGCTCGCACCGAGTATACCCCAGCCTTGGGCCTTGGAGGCCTCTGGAGTAAAAAAAGAGTGGTCGGGGCGAGAAGATTTGAACTTCCGACCTCTGCAACCCCATTGCAGCGCGCTACCAGGCTGCGCCACGCCCCGGACCGATTCCGTATGGCAAGGCCAAGCTTTAAGGCTGAAACCGCCAGACGGGCCGGAAAGTGTACCAACTTGCAGCCCTATTCCTCCAGGGTGTAGCACCAGCGGGCTCTTTGGCCAGGAGTCTCCTCTATAGAAACCTCCAATCGCTCAATGGTGATATCCGGAAAATCAGCTTCAACCCGACTGCGTAATTCCCGGCCAAACCAAGCACTCATATTTTCAACGGAGGTGTTGTTGATAGGGAGTATGGTCACGTCCTCCTGCGGAGCCGCGTAATAACGCTCCAAATACCGCACCTCCACAATGCCGTCCTCTCTTAGCTCCCATTTTAAGACTGGGTGTTCGCCTGGAATGAGCCATTGCTCATTCAACTCATCACAAATCCCTTTCACCACCGGTTTTATTTTATTGAAATCGAAAACCAAGCCAAATTCTGACAAAGCACCCTGTAAGGCTACAAATACACGGTAGTTGTGACCGTGCAAGCGTTCTGCAGACCCATCGGGAAATATCAAAAAATGAGCGGAAGAGTACTTAAACGCCTCTTTCTCAACTTCGACTGACCACTTTTCCACGGCGGAATCATAACCCCGCCGTTTCTATTTCGTGTTAGGGTGGTTTATCACCTACCCACATTTTCCCATGAAATACTTGCTCTTCCCCCTGCTCCTATTGTGCCCTCCCCTCGTTGCCCAAAATCATGCCATCCAGGAGGATTTTGAATCGGGTGCCTTTCCGCCGGCAGGTTGGGCCTTAGAGGAATTGGGGTATTCCGGTTATGTATGGACGAGCAGTACGGTTCACCTCCAAGGGACCAGCGCTTATCACGACGATTGGTACGGAACCAATGACAACCGACTCGTCTCCGTGGCGGCCGACCTAAGTACGCATGCGGAAGTTTTTCTGCACTATGACCAACGAGTCGTTTATGCCTCGTGGCGGGATACCCACCTCATCGAATATTCCTTAGACGGAGGATTAACTTACACCACCGCCCATACCGATATCACCGGAGATACCACCTCCACGACCACCATCATTCCTATCCCAAGTTTAGCGGGCTTAGCCAGCGTTCAACTTGCCTTCCGCTACATCGGCGACTACGCCAGCGAATGGAATCTTGACAATATCTTGCTTACCGACGAAGGTTTAACAGCCTTGATGGAAGCCACCAACCCGGCCAATGGACACAAGTATTATCTGTTACCACAAAGTGGTTGGAATGACGCCCAACTCATGGCGGAATCCCTCGGTGGCAACCTGACCACCATTGATGACCAAGCTGAAAACGATTGGATCTTGCAAACTTTCGGGGACTACAACGGACTGGTTGCGGATTTATGGATTGGCTTCAATGACGTAGCGGTGGAAGGCGTTTTTGAATGGGCCGACGGCACTCCACCGGGATTTACCAATTGGCATCCAAACCAACCGGACAACAACGGCAATAATGAAAATTATGTCCACATGTATGGAATCAACAGCATCTACGGGCAGGGCACTTGGAACGACATGTTCGATGCCGCAGCTACCGGCTGGAGCGATGGCTATTTTGGAGTGGCCGAAACCAATATCGGGCCTATTTACGCCATTGACAATTTAACTGCAGGCCAAGTAGCGACACTCTCTGCCTCAAACTGTGAGCCTGGGGCAGTGGTTCACTTTGCTTACTCCTTAACTGGGTCGGGGCCGACCTCCACCCCTTATGGTGACTGCCAAATGAGCCCACCGATAAAACGGATTAACCCGGTTACAGCCGACTCAACCGGCTTCGGATTTTTCAGCACGCCTATTCCGCCATGGACTGCAGGTGTGATGGTTTACACCCAAGCATTTGTGGTGGATTCCAGTAACAATGTGGTCCTCACTAACGCCTTAATTGAAACCATTCAATAAGGCTTTAAAGAATCACTGCATTCAAATCAAAGGCCGGGCCTTCCTGACAAGTCTTGGCCCACGGCCAATCCCCAAGAGGCCCCTCAGGGTTGGTTGCGGTTGGGCAAGCGTTGCACGCTCCATAACCACAGCCCATATAGGTTTCTAAACTCACCTGACCTTCTAAGTCATGTTGCTTTGCAAATGCAGCAAAGGCTTTGAGCAAAGGCTCCGGACCACAAGCAAAAAACTTGGCGTTGGCGGAAATTTCACCCGCTTTCAAGCCAGACTCAAGACATTGCAAAACATTGCCATGAAAACCAAAGCTACCGTCATCGGTGGCAAATCGAGTTTGAATTTGCAATTTCTCAAAAGTGGCACGGTCATAAAGCCGGTCCTCGTTACGCGCACCAAAAATAAATTCCGTGCCGCCGGTTCCCTTTTCCGCCACTCGCTTTTCAGCGAGCAACAAAAAAGGTGCCGACCCCACTCCACCGGCAAGCATGACGGCTGGCCGATCCGCTTCGGGCAAAGAGAATCCAGTTCCTAGCGGCAAGGTGACTTGAACAAGCCCTCCTAGCTCAACGTCTGCCAAAGCTTGAGTGCCTTTGCCGATGACTTGGACCAGAAAGGTCAACCGATGAGCACTAGTTTGGCCGTAAAAACTGAAGGGGCGCGGCAACACCGGGCCACTGCCATCGGCCGGCGACAACATGACAAATTGGCCGGCATCGATGGGTCCAACCTCTTGGTCAAACTCCAATTCCAAAATAAAGGCGTCTGGTCCGCAACTTTGTTGACCGACGACCTTGGCTTTCTCGCAGCGTGCCTTTGCCATTCGCAGTGAAATTCTAAAGGCGCGCGGAAGGTTTCCTCAATGGCTAGCAAAAATTTCTAGGATATGGGCATGAAACAAGGCAAAGGTACGTCGGCAGACCCCATATTGGCGGCAGGAGCGGTGATTTGGCGAAAAGGGGCAGAAGGTCCTGAATTCCTGTTGCTGCAAAACGCAGACCATCACAGCTGGGGCTTTGCCAAAGGTCATCTGATGGAGGGAGAGAGCCTGTCCACAGGGGCATGTAGGGAGATTTTGGAAGAAACCGGCCTTTCTATCACCCCCGCAGACTTCACTGAAGGTTTTGCCGATGCCGCTCTCTACCAAACCAAGCCCAGTTTCTGGAAACGCACGGTGCTTTTCTTGGTAGAAGCGGATTTAGGCTTCGAAGTTCAAATTTCTGCCGAACATGACCAAGCCATTTGGGCCGGCTTGTCTCAAGCTCTTGCTTTGATGGAACACGACAAACTGAGGCGGACCTTGCATAGGGCGGCATATGTAGTGGTGGTTTAGGCAAATCCACCACAAGGAAAGGGGTTTTTCATTTATTCCCGCCAGCGGCCCCATCGGCTGCCGATTTTCTTCGCAGAGGAAGTCATGAAGTTCACGCCCACTCATTTGATTGCCGGATTAGCCCTAGTTTGGTTGCTCCTTTCTGCAAACCCAGCTAGCTCTAGTATGAACGAAGAACTCAGCCTGTCGGTGCAACCTTTGCATACTGGCGGTTGGACCTTGGCCATCTTGGAGGGCGCCGGCCCTCAGCAAAACGTTGCCTTCCTCTATTCTCGCGAGGGTATCGGGGAATACCAACACACTGCCGACCTAGTTTTGGATTTGGCACCCCCCATCACTAAAGTCGCCTTCACCCGAACCAACTGGGCAGGCACCGCCATGGCCATGATTCCAGTAGGCCCTAGCATTGACTACCACGGCACCCAGATTTGGGGACAGGCAGTTGTTATCGATAGCGAAGGCAACTTTTCAACTTCTCCGGTAGTTACGGAGATCGTGCAACCTTAAAGCGGCGTTTCGTCTGCTTTCTGGCCCTGCCTTCTTACGAGAAGGTAGGGCCGCTTACTTAGAATGCGCGCTTTTCCCAGCGATAACCGTGCTGACTCCGCAACAAGCCGAACAAACTCTGTTGGAGCACTCGCCACCCGGCGAATTGTGGCCATTGCATTGCCGCCAAGTGGCAAAGGTGGCCGCTCGGGTGGCCAAAGAGTTGGAAAAGCGTGGGTGCCAGGTTTCAGCCGATGAAGTTGAGGCCCAAGCCCTGGTCCACGACATCGGCCGAAGCAAAACTCATGGGCCGATGCACGGTTGGTCGGGCTTCACCCTGCTTCGCGCACTCGGCCAAGAAGAAACCGGCAGGGGCTGTATCACTCATTGGCTAAAAGGCCGCGCCCCAGAAGATTTACTGGCCTCGGACCATTTCTCTCCCGCTTTTGTAAAACGCATTTTCGCCGCCCTCAATCCCCCAGAGTGGTGCCTAGGGGATTCGGTTCTTTCCTTTGCAGATTCCTGCGTCATGCACACCACCATTGTTTCGCTAGCCGAAAGACACGAAGATTTACTGGTGCGTTACGGAGACTCCCCGTGGATGAATCAGGCAAGGACTTTGGCCGAAGCTCATGAAAATGAACTTTCCCTAGCTTTGGATTTCCCGGTTGAAAATTTAGTGAGTCCTCTCCATGGAGACAAATTGTAAATGGCTCTTTTACACCTAATCGGAATGGATGTCTTTGCCGACCGCATTCGGACGGCGCTGAGCCTGGCCTTAGATTTACCAAACGACCAAATTATTTTGGAAAAACCGCGCCAAGAGGAACACGGTGAATTCGCTTTCCCCTGTTTTCGTTTTGCCAAGCAAGCCGGCAAGAACCCAGCTGAACTGTCTGCTCAATTGGCAAAGGATTTCGACATTGCCGATGTAACCGCCAAAGACGCTGGTCCTTTTCTAAATTTCTCCATTCACAAAGCAGCCTTGGCTGAACAAGTACTGGCCCATGCCCGTAGCTCCAAGTGGGGCACACAAGATCGCCAACGTAAGATTTTGGTGGAGTACTCTTCTCCGAATATTGCCAAGCCGATGCACGTCGGGCATTTGCGTTCCACCGTCATTGGTGCAGCTCTGGCCCGTATGCATGCTCATCTTGGAGATGACGTGGTTCGAATCAATCACATTGGTGACTGGGGATTCCAGTTCGGCAAACTCGTTGCCGGCTGGAATCGCTGGGGCAGTGAAGAATCTTTTCAGAAGGATCCCATCGGCCATCTGCTTGAGATTTACGTTCGCTTTCATAAGGAAGAAAAAAGTGACGGCTCCCTCAAAGAGGAAGCTCGGGCCGCTTTCCAAGAATTGGAGTCCGGCAAGGACAATGCCACTCGCCAACTATGGACTCAGTTCACTGAGTTTTCGCTCAAAGAATTTGCAGGAATTTACCAGCGGCTCGGCGCTTCCTTTGATTTGGTGCGGGGGGAATCCTGGTATGAGAGCCTACTGCCAGACATGGTTTCGTGGCTGACAGATTGTGGTGTCCTCGAGGAAAGTGACGGGGCTCAAATCGTGAATTTAGAAGATGAGGGTATTAAAACACCCTGCTTGGTTCTGACTTCTCATAACACCACTCTTTACGCCACCCGAGATTTAGCCGCCGCAAAATCACGCTGGGAAGAATTTGGTTTTGACCAATGCCTTTATGTGGTTGGTTCCGAACAAACTTTACATTTCAATCAATTCAAAGCGGTACTCAAAAAATGCGGGACAGATTGGTGGCAACGCCTGGAGCATATTCCGTTTGGGCTCATTCGTTTCAGTGAAGGAAAGTTATCCACTCGTGAGGGTCGGGTACTTCGGCTAGAAGAAGTTTTAAATCGTGCGGTTGAACTGGCCCATGAAATCATCAATGAAAAGAACCCGGACCTGGAATCCAAAGAGCAAGTAGCCGAACAGGTCGGAGTCGGCGCCATTATTTTTCACGACCTCAAACATCAGCGTCAAAAAGATGTGGTTTTTGATTGGAACGAGGTGTTGAATTTTGACGGAGATACCGGCCCTTATGTCCAATACACCCATGCACGCTGCTGCAGTATTTTACGTAAAGCTGAGATTGACCTTAGCCATGAGATTGATTTTTCTTTATTGGCCGATGCCCCCCAACTGTGGGTGGCCATGGGTCGTTTTCCAACCGCTATACAGGAGGCCTGCGACAAACACGAACCGATGATTTTGGTACAAGCCTTAATTAAAGTAGCGGCCGCCGGAAATTCCTTTTATCGCTCTCACCGCGTTCTTGACGCCGAAACTGCAGAGTTAAGACAAGCGAGACTGGTCGCCATCGATGCTTTACGAAATACTATTGCCATTGGACTTTCACTCATCGGTGTGCCGGCACCAACTGCCATGTAAAGAAAAATGTCAGCACCGCCCTTCAACCTCTACGATTACATCCGGGATGTTCCCGATTTTCCAAAGCCCGGAATCGTCTTTAAAGACATTACCCCGCTTTTAAAATCTCCCGAAGCCTATCGCTTTGCTTTGGATTCTATGGCCGATCTCATCCGGCCCCACCAACCCACTCACATTGCCGCCATTGAATCACGTGGCTTTGTCTTCGCTGGAGGAATCTGCGAAAGGTTGGAGGTCGGCTTTATTCCGTTGCGAAAATCTGGCAAACTGCCGGGCAAGACTCACTCGGCGGTTTATCAGCTGGAATACGGCACTGATAGCCTAGAAATTCACCAAGACGCTACCAAAGTGCTAGATCGAGTGGTCTTAGTCGACGACCTCTTGGCAACGGGTGGCACCGCCACCGCCGCCGTAAACCTCATTCGCCAAACCGGGGCTGAGGTGGTTGCGGCCTGCTTTGCTTTGGAATTGTGCTTTTTGGAAGGCCGAAAAAATCTTCACGGAATCGAAGTTCATAGTCTTCTCCCTGTCGCCGATTAGAATCTGACTATGGTTGTCACTGAACCTCCTCCAGAACCTGCTCAGGAACCCATTCCTACCGAGGAACTGTGGCAGAGATTCCAGAAATCCGGTGACTCAGAAATCAAAGCGGAATTGGTCCATCGTCACCAACAAGTTGTGAAATATATTGCCGAACGCATGATTGCCAACTTGCCGAAAAGTGTGGATTTAGATGACCTCATCCAAGAGGGCACCTTCGGCTTGATGGATGCCATTGACAAATTTGACCCTGATCGCGGAATTAAGTTTAAGACTTATTGCAGCACCCGCATTCGGGGTGCCATTTTGGATTCTTTGCGGAGTCAGGATTGGGCCCCCCGCCTAGCTCGCTACCGCGGTAACCAAGCAGAAAAAGTTCGGCAACGCTGGATGTCTGACAAGGGCAGGGAACCTACCGACAAAGAACTCGCCAAAGAAATGGAGCTAAGCACTTCGCAAGCCGCCCAAGCCCGCTCCACCCGCGCCATGTTGAATCTTTCCGACCGCAGAGTCGATCCGGCTGGCGAAGGGCTTGGTGGCATGGAGCAACTTGGTGAAGCCCGTTCGGACAATCCACTGGACGCGGTGAATCGAAAAGATTTGATGGACGTCATCACCAGCTCATTAAATGACAAAGAGCGGACCATTTTGCATTACTACTATTTAGAAGGACTGACCTTAAAAGAAATCGGCGAAGCTCTCCATTTAACGGAATCGCGGGTTTGCCAAATTCATGGCAACGTCATCAAAAGGTTACGCGTCCGACTGGAAGGTTCCGCCGATCAATTCGGCGTCTGATGGAAAGTTCGTTTCGGGTCGAGCATCGCCCCATCTGCGCATCCACTAGCGATGCCCTCAAAGAAATCGTTTTAGCAGAAGGCCCCAAGACGGACGGATTATGTTTGTATACCGATGAACAGCCGCAAGGTCGGGGACGCAAGGCCAGGGATTGGTGGCTAGGCCCCGTAGCAGAAAATCTGGCTTTTTCCTGCGCCGTTTTTGAACCACCAACCCCTTCAGAGTCTTTAGCGGTCCTCGCTGCGGTGTCTTTAGCCGATGTATTGTCAGAGGTACTGGCCGATGAGATGGCGGAAAACAGCCACCAAGCCGTCGGCTTAAAATGGCCCAATGATGTGTTGGTCGATGACAAAAAAATCGCCGGTATCTTGGCCGAGCTGGTGACCGACCAACACCAAAACTCAATCGCTGTCATTGGGATAGGACTCAACTTACAAAGCGCACCACCCATTGAATTGGTGGACTACCCCACCACCTGCTTGGAAAATTGGGTGAAGAACCTGCCGCCTCGGATAGACGTCATGCAGGCATGGTGGAATATTTTCACGGCCCACAAAAAAACCCTTCTGGCCAACGGGCCAAGTTTCCTGGAAACTCAATTCCTAACTTATCTGCAAGTCTGGGCTGCTTCTGGTTTGCATCACCCACAGCATGGGAATCTTGGTAGTCCGTCGGCATTTTCTTTCGTCGACGGACTGCTCTGTGATGGCAACCCACAAGTCATTGCCATTACCCAATTAGACGGCCTCCGCGTGGTGCCCTCCCCAGCTTCCGACAGAGGCCACCACTCCAATCCAAGTGACCGGTAGAATCTAGCTTTACCCCCATCATCACTGAACCATGACACGCACTGACGGCCGCGCGGACAACCAACTCCGCCCTTTTCGTTTAACCCGCAACTTCATCAATTCTGCCGCCGGAGCAGTCTTGGTAGAAGCCGGAGAAACCCGAGTCCTTTGCACAGTAAGTGTGGTGTCAGGGGTTCCAAGCTGGAAAAAGGGCAACCGGGAAGGTTGGCTTACAGCCGAATATGCCATGTTGCCCGGTTCAGTCGAAGGCCGAAAGCGCCGCGAGTTTCCGCAAAAGGATGGACGTAGCGTAGAAATTCAACGACTCATCGGCCGTGCCCTTCGCTCAGTGGTTGATTTGCGCGGTTTTCCCGACATCACCTTGGCGGTGGACTGCGATGTGCTCCAAGCGGATGGAGGAACCCGGTGCGCATCCATCACCGGGGCCATGGTCGCTTTAGAGGACGCCTGTAAATGGTTGGACGAAAGAGACCAATTGGTTTCATGGCCTCTTAAAGACCGCGTTGCCGCCATTTCCGTCGGCTTCGTCGCTGGCGAAGAAATTCTCGACTTGGATTACAATGAAGATTTCGAAGCCGATGTAGACATGAATGTGGTCGGCACTGCTTCAGGAAAAATCATTGAAGTGCAGGGGACTGCCGAAGGTGAACCTTTTGAAAGAGCCGTGCTGGACCGAATGATGGATTTAGGAATGGAAGGGGTGCGCCAACTTACCGAAATTCAGACTGCGGCCATCGGTGAAGCAGTAGGAACGTGACCCAACGGATTTTAATTGCTTCGGGAAATGCCAAAAAACTGGCCGAACTAAGGGCCATCTGCCAATCTCTTCCTATTGAAATTCTCGGCCCTGAAGCGCTAAGCGGCGGGCTTCCCGAAGTGGACGAAGATCAACCAGATTTCGTCGGCAATGCCAAAAAGAAAGCTCTGTCCGCCGCTCAAGCCGCCCAGGAGCTGGGTGCCGATGTCTGGGCTTTAGCCGATGATTCTGGATTATGTGTCGACGCTTTGCAGGGACGGCCGGGTGTCCATTCAGCCCGTTATGCCGGGATTGACGATGAAACCCGGGACTACGCCAATAACCAAAAACTATTAAAAGAGTTGGACGGGCTGGCTAGGGAAGAACGGAAGGCTCAATTCCAATGCGTCATTGCGATTGCCCATCAGGACCAAATTTTATTCCATGTCCATGGCACCGCCCAAGGTCATATTTTGGAAGCACCGGAGGGAGTAGACGGCTTCGGCTATGACCCACTTTTCTATCATGGGGGGTCCGGCCGCACCTTCGCCTGCCTTTCAGGACAAGAGAAAGCCCAAGTTAGCCACCGCGGCCAAGCAGTGGCCAAGCTACACACTAAACTTCAAGAACGCTTCAGCCATAGCTCCGAATGAGTACCTCATTTCCACCGGAACGAATCCGGAACTTTTCCATCATCGCCCATATTGACCATGGCAAGTCAACTTTGGCCGACCGGTTTTTGGAAAAAACTGGCGCCGTGGAGTTGCGAAATATTAGGGCTCAAATGCTGGACAGCATGGACCTGGAAAGAGAGCGTGGTATCACCATCAAAGCATCCGCGGTTTCCCTTACCCATGAAGTGAATGGGATAGAGTATTTATTCAACCTGATTGACACCCCCGGCCACGTGGATTTTTCCTATGAGGTAGAAAAGTCTTTGCAAGCTTGCGAAGGTGCATTGTTGCTCATTGACGCAGCCCAAGGCATTCAGGCGCAAACCGTGGCCAATGCCATGCTTGCCATGGATCAGGACATGGCCGTCATTCCCATTTTCAACAAAATGGACTTGCCGCATGCACGCCCCGAAGAAATCAAAGACGAATTAGAAAATACTCTGCTCTTAGACCGAGACGCCGCCCTGCAATGTTCCGCAAAAACCGGCGAAGGAGTTCTCGAAATCTTGGAAGAGGTCGTCGCTCAAATTCCAGCCCCCAAGGGTGACCTCGATGCCCCCCTACGGGCACTGATTTTTGATGCAAAGTTTGACGAATTCCGTGGCATCATCGTTTATCTACGAATTGTGGACGGCGTACTTCAAAAAGGTGACATGGTGCATATGCTAGGTGCCAACTCAGACTACGAAGCCATTGAAATTGGCAAGTACACACCCAAAGCGGTCCCTCACCAAAAACTTTCGGTCGGAGAAGTCGGCTACCTCATTTCGAATATTAAACGGCTGGAAGATGTCCGAGTCGGTGACACCGTCACTTTACGGAAAGAAGAAAACGTAGAACCGCTGGTCGGATATCGGGAGCCGCAACCCATGGTGTGGTGTGGAATTTATCCAACCAGCTCAGGCGATTTCGAAAATCTTCGTTCCGCTCTGAAAGCCTTAAAGCTCAACGATTCGTCAATTATTTTTGAGCCTGAAAGTTCCGATGCACTCGGCTTTGGTTTTCGCTGTGGTTTCCTGGGTTTGCTCCACATGGAGATTGTCCAGGAGCGTTTAGAAAGAGAAAGTGGTTTGGATGTCATCCAAACGGCACCAACGGTGCCTTATCAGGTAGTCCTCTCCAATAATGAAGTCCAAGAGATTCACTCACCTGGAGATCTCCCGGACCCAACTCAATACCTCGCCATTCAGGAACCCATCGTGACCACCCATATTTTGGTCCCCGTGGAATCCATCGGCCCCATCATGAAACTCTGTACGGAGCGCCGCGGAGTGTTTTTAAGGCAAGAGCATTTATCAGCCAGCCGAGTCATGTTGACCTGGGATTTACCCTTGGCCGAAGTAATTTATGATTTTTACGACAAGTTAAAATCTGGCACTAAAGGCTACGGCACCATGAACTTTGATGAACCACGGTTCGAAGAGTCCAACTTAGTGAAACTGAGGATTCTAGTCAACGACTGCGAAGCCGATGCACTGTCCATTATTTGCCATGCAAACGATGCCCAGCGCCGTGGACGAGCCGTCATTCAAAAACTTCGCAAAGAAATTCCGCGCCACCAGTTTCAAATTCCATTGCAAGCTGCCGTCGGCGGAAAAATTCTGGCCCGTGAAAATATCCGTGCATTGTCGAAAAATGTGACCGCCAAGTGTTATGGCGGGGATATCACCCGGAAACGCAAGCTACTCGAAAAGCAGAAAGAAGGCAAAAAGCGCATGAAATCCATCGGTAATGTCGAAGTTCCGCAAAAAGCCTTTCTCGCTGTTCTTACTACCGGCGAGTAGAATTCCAGCGTGGGCCATCCTAAGGAAAAATCCAAGCACCCGTTTCGGGACAATATTGAAGTCATTGTTTTTGCAGTGGCCATGTCTTTGGGGCTCAAAGTCTTCGCCCTAGAGGCTTATCAAATCCCTACCGGGTCTATGCAACCGACCCTCATGGGGACTGCCTTGAGAGATGGTGCCGGTGCTGTGCATGACCGCGTCCTGGTGGATAAATTTTCCTTTCTGGTCCGGGAGCCTGAACGATGGGAAGTGGTGGTTTTTCGATACCCTCTCATTACCACCAACAACTACGTTAAACGGTTGGTTGGACTTCCCGGGGAAGAGTTGGCAATTCGCCATGGAGATTTATGGGCCAGACCTTTAGGGAGTGATGAAGGTTTTGCCATTTTGCGCAAGCCTTGGTCTATTCAAGAATCCATTTGGAAACAAGTTCTTCCCAGACCCGGCAGTGACCCATCCCTTTGGACAGGCTGGCGCTTAAGCGGGGATTTCATTCCGCCAACAGAAGGCTTGCTGGTTTTCACTGGTGAGGGCAATGCAACCTTACGAACCAGTATCCGTGACGAATACCGAGACGGTTATCCCGATGCCATTTACCCCGTCATTCCCGTTCATGGTTCCGGCGCTAGTTCTCATCAGGCAGTCAATGATCTGCGCCTAGAATTTGCGTTCACTCCCTTAGCCGATGCCAAAGAATTCAGAGTAGAACTTGATGCCGGTCCATTCCCCATTAGCTTAGACATCACCCCCACCACCGTAGAGTTCAATTACCCAAACAACCATCACAAAATATCCATGGAAGGGAGTGGAGAAACCACCGTTGACTTGGCATTTTGGGACCATCAAGTGAGATTGGTCCTGAAGAAGGACGGCAACGAAGTTAATTTTCACTTCCCCATCGATACTGAAGCAAAAGGGGCGGCTCAAAATGGAATTCGTTTTCAATCCAGCGGCGGATGGTCGGTCACATCCCCCACTATTTCCCGGGACATTCACTATTTGCCTCCCTTTAGCGGTGCTACTCCTCGATTCGAAATCCCTGAGGGCGAATATTTCATGATGGGCGACAACACCCAAAACTCGCTCGATTGCCGCGACTGGGAGGCACGGGTTTTTCGCTTTGACCCACCCTTGGCCGACGGCACCACAGAAGTCCGCGGCGACCACTTACAACACGGCTCCGACCCTTTCTATGACAACCCACGATGGAACGCGGAACGGAGTGTCCTCACCCACCGTGATGAATGGGGAAACTTGCATACTTTTAGCCGTGAAGATTTAAAAACCGGCCAAGATTTGCGGGTACCCGTTTCCACCGTGCCAAGGGAATATTTATTGGGTAAAGCCATGGCGGTCTTTCTTCCCATTCCTCCGTTTGCACCGGTTTGGCGAATCGGCTGGGTGCATTAATGGAACCACTACTCCACGCCCAAGGTTTAAGTAAATCTTTCAAAGGACGCAAAGTTGTCCAAAAGGTGAGCTTGAACGTTTGCCCGGGAGAAATCGTTGGTTTACTTGGGCCTAATGGTGCCGGAAAAACCACCACTTTTCGAATGTGCATGGGCATAGTCCCTCCGGACGAAGGGAAAATTGTATTTCGAAATAGAGAAATTACGCGCTGGCCTATTTACAAGCGAGCCCGCTTGGGCATGGGCTATCTCGCCCAAGAGCCGTCGGTGTTTCGCAAACTTTCGGTCATAGACAATTTGCTAGCGGTCTTAGAGCTTGGCAAGCTTTCCGCCGATGAACAAAAGGTGCGGGCGGAATCCCTGCTTCAAGAGTTCGGCTTGGACCCCGTGCGCCAAAGCCTGGGTGAGGTCCTTTCTGGCGGAGAGCGCAGACGCCTAGAAATTGCTCGAGCTCTGGCTAGCAATCCTTCGCTCATACTCTTGGACGAGCCTTTCAGTGGGATTGACCCGGTGGCAGTAGAGGAAATTCAAGGAATCTTGGAATCTCTCAAAAACCAAGGGATTTCCATCCTCCTGACCGACCACAATGTCCGCGAAACCTTATTCATTACCGACCGGACCTATATTTTGGCAGGCGGGGAAATTTTGGCGGAAGGCAAAGCGGAAGATTTGGTAGCGGACCAAAAAGTGCGGGAAATCTACTTAGGCAAACGCTTCGAATTGGCCTAAAGAAACCCGGAAACGGGTAGAATGCCGGGTCATTTCCTCACCAGGAGACCTTGTGAACATCATTGCTTGCGTAAAACGTGTCCCATCCACCACCACTCGCGTGGCGGTCCAGGACGGGATTTCTCTTAACCCCTCGGGGGTTGAATTCGTCCTCAATCCTTACGATGAATTTGCCATAGAAGAGGCTATTCAACAAAAAGAAAAGGCCGGAGACGGCAATATCCGGGTTTATTCCTTCGGCACCTCAGCGGCGAAAAAAGAATTGCGCACCACCCTAGCCATGGGAGCTGACGAAGCTTACCTCCTGCAAAATGACGACGCAGTTGCTGCAGATGGCGCAACCACCGCTAGAATTTTAGCCGAAGCCATTCAAGGCAATGAATTTGACCTGCTTTTGTTTGGCAAGCAATCCGTAGACCAAGACCAGCATGGCGTCGGCCCCGCAGTAGCTACTCGGCTGGGAATTCCTTGCATTACCGAAGTGGTTGCTTTGGAAATCGCCGACGGCAAAATACGGGCAGAAAGAGAAGTGGAAGGTGGCAAAGAAATTTTAGAAGCTCCCCTACCTTGCGCCATTACTTGTCAGAAGGGACTCAACGAACCTCGCTTTGCCAGCCTGAAAGGAATTATGTCCGCCAAGAAGAAAACTTTGGAAATCAGTGAGGTTGAGATTGGCGCTCCCGCATTAGACATCATCAGTTTGGAAATGCCGGCGGAACGCCCCGCTGGCCGCATCATTGGAGAAGGCGCCGCCGCGGTCCCGGCACTCATTCAGGCTTTACGGGAGGAAGCTAAAGTCCTTTAGGGCAAAAAAATATCATGACTGACATTCTTGTCCTCATCGAAACCCGCAACGGAGAAATTCGTCCCGCCTCTTTGGAAGCCGTGGGTGCTGCCCGCACCACCGTAGACAACTTAGGCGGCGGTACTGTCATTGCTTTAGCAACCGAAAATTTTCAAGCCGACGCCAGCACCATGAGTCATGCCGGTGCTGACCGAGTTTTGGTTACCGAAGCAAGCAATCACTCTCCTGAGGGTGCTGCTGCCACCGCCGTCAAGGTCGCTGAAGATTGCAACCCAGCCGCCATTTTCATGATTGCATCGGTACGCGGCCGTGATTTGTGTGCCCGAATTTCAGCTGGCCTCGACACTGGCTTTGCCGCTGATTGCACCGCCATTCAAGTTGCCGACGGAGAGTTACATTTCACTCGACCGGTTTACGGCGGCAAAGCGGTACAAACCGTCAAAGTCAACGGACCCATTGCGGTCGCCAGTTTACGTGCCAACTATTTCGCAGGAGCTAACCGTGGAGGAGATGCGGCCATAGAAAACGTGGACGCGAGCACCGGCCAAGGAAAAGTCCTGGAGATTGTCGGCAAAACGGGCGGGCGTCCTGATGTTGCCGAAGCAAACCGAGTTGTTTCCGGTGGCCGTGGCATGGGTGGCCCCGATGCCTGGCATCTGCTCGAAGCTGTTTCCGACGCTCTCCCGGGTTCCGCCCTCGGGGCTTCCCGCGCAGTGGTGGATGCAGGTTGGCGCCCACATAGTGAGCAAGTCGGCCAAACCGGCAAAGTCGTTTCACCGGACCTCTACTTCGCTTGTGGAATTAGTGGGGCCATTCAACACCTTGCTGGAATGAATACCTCCAAATGCATCGTCGCCATCAACAAAGATTCTGCAGCCCCCATCTTCCAGCACTCCACCTATGGAATTGTCGGGGATGTGGCTGAAGTTCTGCCGGTATTGGCCGAGGAGCTCAGCAAAATCACTGAGTAGTTAACAACACGAGGGCCTGCGGGCTCAAAAAACGGCGGCGCCACAAACGGGAAACTTCTCGTAAACCGGCAGCCGCCGTTTCTTTTTTAAAAATAACGGCTGATTGATAACTCAAGCTACGGCTTTTATGGAGCAACTGGTCCCGCCATGCCGGCAAGCAGCCAGAATCATAATAACTCACTAAAACATAGCGGCGGCTCACCCGAGCCATTTCTTGATAGGCGGTAACTCGGTCGTGGTGGTCAGAAAAATGATGCAAGACCCGAATGGCTGAAATCAAATCAACCGCTTGACTCGCCACCGGCATTTTTAATAAATCTCCCTGAAAGGCGACTCTCTCCTCCTCCCTATTTTGGAGCATGAGCAGAGAAGCGTCACCCGACCAAAGCTGTTCAGCTAACCCCTCCCACAAAGAAGTTAAACGACCATTGCCACACGGGAAATCCAAGACCGTTTTGGCGTCGGTGGCTACGTATAGCTCCGAAATCGCCTGAACTTCCCAAGCATTTGTTCGCCGCGCATGATTGGTTTCGGTCCAACGCCGCCGGGAATACTGTTCCGCTTGCTGGGGATCCTGATAGCCGCCGGATTTAAAGGAAAGCGACACCGGGTCTACAGAAAATAATCATCTAGAGCAGCCCCTTCCGTCCAGCTTTCGGCATCCACACCGTTTTTCACCAAACCATCCAACCAATGATTCACGGAATGATAGAGGCAAGTGACCTCGCGACATTCATGGGAGGCGTCGAAACTGTCCAGCAATGGGGCAACACCAGCTTGAGGCAATTTAGCTTTTTCAACTCCACGATGCGCAGGACAGTTGAACACCCCTAAGGGCGAGACAACTTGCCTAAATGCCTGCATATGACAAACTTTAGGTTGGTGAGTGTATTCTTTCCAACTGCCGTCCAACAATACTTTGAGGTTGGTGCTTTCTACCACATCAAGGGCGCCCCCTGCGGCCAACTTGGCGGCCGTTAAACCAACTTTTACCTTTTCTAACATTTCCTCATGGGCATCCTCTGCGGCCAATGGGTCCATCACTTCGGCTCCCTGCGGAGCTCGTAATAAAAATGGCTTAAATGAAATGTAATCAAAACCAAACTCTTTGGCCAATTGAGTTGCGGTTTCCATTTCGCAAATATTCTCCAACACGAATTCGTCACCCCGACGTGCCCCCTTCCAAGTAATCACAAAAGAAAATCCTAATGAAATGTCCGGGTTGGCCTGCTTTATTAACTGAGCCGACTGACAAATTCCCCGCAAAGTAGTGTCCTTTGCTTTAGGACGATGCATCGCAGCGAAGGTTTGTTCGGTACCTGAATCCAAAGAAAGTCGGACCCAATCCTTCTTGGTTAATAGTGGGGCGATTTCCTCAATGACCTCATTACGACTTCCATTACTTACGATGGCAACTTGGATATCTCGCTCCTTGAGAAAACCAACTACCTCGACAAAGCCAGGAAACAAAGTTGGCTCTCCGCCACCGATTAAAATTACCGAACGAAGCCCGCGTTCATGCATGGTAGCTAAAGTGTTCAACAATTCCTGAGAGTCATGGCGAACCGGCATATTAAGCGAGTCCCAATCGATGCAATGACCACAGGCATAATTACAGGCCGTGGTTAAATCCAAGTTAATAGAAAATGGACCCAACGCCGGCATCTCAGGAGGGTCTTCCCCTTTCGCTTGGGCTTTTCCTACTGCTTGTCGCCACGCGACGTAATCCAAAACCGCACCACTCAGTGCAGGCTGACGGAGTTTTTCCGTGAAGTCATGAATACTCACGGGTGTCTTAGTAGATTTCACGGTCAAGGTTGGTAAGCAGTTAATAGCCGGTCTAATAATTGCTGGCGGCGTAAGAAATCTTCTTCTACCGGAGCGTTGCCGGTTTTTCGTGCTTTCGCCACCCGTTCAAAAAAATCTTTGGCGCGTAAATAAAGAGGGTCTTCGGCCGCCACCTTGCGAGCTGGTTCCTGTTCAGCTTCCACCGGTACGAATCCGGAGTCAAAGAAAAATTGGTAGTTGGGCGGCTCAATGCGCCGTCGGCAAACGTAGTCATCAAATGCAAATTCGGCTGGACGTGGCAATTGGCCCGTATCTTCCAAAACGACCTCGCAATCTACCGCATGCTGAAAAACTGTAAATCGGAAATGCAAGCGTGAATCCGGTGCCGAAGGGGAAGCTTCTTCATAACGAATTTGATCAATTTCGGCAGGGCCATGAAACACATGCTGTAGCAAGCTAAGCGGATGAGAAAGAGTTTCTAGCCAACGAGTGCGGCCCCGGTCAGAAGGAGCCATCAACATACGAAATTGGCTGGCCGTGCTGGGGTCAAAGCCAGGATGAAGTTCGCGGAAAGATCCAAAGGTGAACGGCCATTGACAATTTTCGGCCAACACCTTGCCGTCGGCGGCAAAACGGTAAATTAATTCTTTGCCAGACTCATCAAATAAGGCCAACAAAGGTTTTTCACAAAGCACATGCAGACCGGCATCAGCGGCGGCTTCTAGCCAAGGCCGATGAGTACCAGCTGGGCTAGCCACCAGCAAAACATCGGGATGAGTTTCCTCAACCATGGGAGTGAAATGGGTGAATGGCTCAGGATTCATACCGAGATGGGACAATTCTCGGCAAGCTTGCTCAGTGGTGCTTGGCCGAGTTCCTAAAACCGAAACGACTTCCCCTCCTAGGGATTTTGCTTCACGCGCCAAATAGGGGCCAGTTCCATTGCGAACGCGACGAGCACCAACCACCGCGATACGCAAACCGTCGGCTGGGGAGGCAGTTGCCGGCTGGGGACTGGAGGCCTGCGGCATCTCGACATCCTAACCAGAATTCCTCAGCTTAGGCTTTTCCCGGGCCCGGCTAGGCTGTTTAGGTGGCCCTAACCAACCTCCTCGTCCGCCTCCCTAACCCATTGGGGGATGTAGTGATGGCCACCCCGTTTTTGCAGGGTTTACGAAAAGTTTACCCCGAAAACCGCATCATTTTGGCAGGCCAGAAAGTGCATCAAGGATTATTAGAAACGGCCGATTTTTGCGATGCCTACTTGGCTTTGCCCCCCCGCCAAGCCGGCTGGAAAGGAGTCAAAGACCAAGCAAATGCCCTCCAAAACGCTCAGGCTCAATCCATTTACATTCTTCCCAATTCTTTCTCCTCCGCACTTGCCGCTTTGTTGGCAAAGATTCCCCGCCGCTACGGCCGACGCCATGCAGGCCGGCGATTTTTGCTGACCCACCCTCTCCAGTCATTGGGGAAGGCCCGACCCATGACCGAAATTTATTGGGAAATGTTGGCAGGAAAGGCGGGGGTGAAAATCCCCCCTTGCCAACTGCCACCCCAAGTAGCCAAGCCAAAGTTACCCACCTTGGAAAAGGGGCAAGCTTGGTTAGCGGTTTCCCCCGGCGCCGCCTTCGGCCCTACAAAACAATATCCTTTGCCATTGTTGACTCAAGCCTTGGCCCAAATTCAGAGCCAACTTCATTTACACCCCTTGCTCTTAGGAGCAGAAAGTGAAGCTCCTTTGCTAGAAGATTTAAGTAAGCAGTTAAAAACCGCCGGGGTGGCGTACCATAGCACCCATCTTTCACCTCCAAGTTTGGCCGAAAGTTTAAGCTGGTTTGCTGCTTGCGATTTAGCCTTAACCATGGATAGTGGTGCTAGACATCTGGCCGCTGCGGTTGGAATTCCACAAATTGTTTTCTACGGTCCTACCAACTCAGCCTGGAGTGCTTACGGTTTAAATGAACTCACCAAAATTCAAAAGGAAAATCTGAGTTGCTTAGGCTGCCATCTCAAAACCTGTCCTATTAATCATCCGTGCATGAACGATGTCTCTCCTCATACCGTTACCACCGCAGTAGCTCGCGCTCATCAAAGTTTGCGCACCTTGGTCACTTAAGTCCATGCCTTCGCGAAAGCTCCGAGCCCCCTTTCCATTTGTTTCCGCCAATGGAAGCCAACTATTTTTCCATGCAAACTCAACCTGGAAACAACTTCTCGCAGACTTATCCCAAGGAAAGGAACGCGTTTGGGTAGAAAATTACATTTTTGAATCTGGTGAGGCTGGCCAAGCGGTTGCCGAAGCCTTGATTCAATCCGTAACGGCCGGAGCCGACGTCCGAGTGCATGCCGACGGCTTAGGGTCACGCCAACTAGAAGATTCCTTAGTAGACAAAATGCTGGAGGCGGGAATTCAATTCCACCGATTTAACAACCCACCACCTTTACTCAAAGCATTAGCCACTGGAGTCAAAAAATTCATTCGCCGCACCCATCGGCGTATTTTTGTCATCGACAACCACACTGCTTGGGTCGGCGGCATTGGCTTTGGGGACACCTGGTGGCCGGCTACCAGAGAAAACCCAGTCCGGGACACCATGTTGCGCGTGACCGGCCCGCTGGTTGCTCAACTGGCCAGTTCATTTGAACGACTTTGGAATGGCACGGTAGGTCCACTGCCGTCCGCCGCCATTGAAGAAGCTCAGCTAGGCCAAGCCCGTGCGGTGGTCCAGCACCCCGTCCTTGGGCGTCACTTTCGTCGCGGCCTTCATCGGCGCATGCACAATTCCCAGAATCGGTTGTGGCTAGCCACTCCTTATTTCATTCCAAGTTTGCGCCTCCGCCGCGCTTTGATTCATGCGCAACGCCGCGGGGTAGATGTACGCATTCTATTGCCAGGACCCCACATGCATGACCATCCCGGTGCCCGCATTGCCGCCCATCGCCATTATGGCCATCTGCTTTTTTCTGGAATTCGCATTTTCGAATATCAGCCGACTTTTCTCCACGCTAAAACCGCGGTGTTTGATGACGAATGGCTGATCGTGGGTTCTGCCAATTTAGACCGACTATCTTTTTTCGTCAACCACGAACTCGTCGTGGAATTGCGGGATAAAGACTTAACTCAACAAGCGGCTGACCAATTTGAAATTGACTTCCAAGAGTGTCGCGAAATTTCAGTTTCTGAATGGCGCGGACGTTCTCTATTTCATCGCTTACGAGAATGGTACTTCGGCCTATTTGACCGCATTCTCTGAGGATAGATAAATCTATTCCGTTGGAGCGGAATGTCCATCCAACCAAGACTGGACGGTCGTTTGATTCACAATCCTGACCCCCAAGTCTTCCGCTTTTTTACGCTTGGACCCGGCGTTTTCTCCGGCCAGCAAAAAATCGGTCTTTTTGGAAACGCTACCGGTCACTTTAGCCCCCACGGCCAGGAGAGCCTCTTTCATTTCAGGGCGAGGCAAGGACAAGGTACCCGTTAAGACAAAAGTCTTGCCAGTCACGCCGACCACTTCCTTTAATTCACTTTTGCTCATTTCCTGCGGAACTAAACCGCTTTGCACCATGGCATCCAGGGCTGCGTTGGTTTGCTCACGGCGGAAAAAACTCAAGATGGAAGTAGCAACCTCTTTGCCGATGCCTTCAATGGAGCAAAGCTGTACTTCGGCGTCTTCCAAATGGGCAAGCCCACGAAGCAAGTCCAAGCTTGGAAAAACAGTACATAGAGCGTTGGCAGTTTCCGCACCCACCTCAGGAATTCCTAAGCCAAAAATAAACTTTGCCAAAGGCGGCTTTAACGCCCGCTCCACTTCGTTTTGCAAAGCCAGGGCGGACTTTTCGCCCCACCGTTCCAGCGCCGCGACCTTGTCCCAATCCAAAGCGAAAATATCTTCCAGCTTGTGCAATAAACCTGCGTCCACGAATTGGGCAACTGCCTTTTCCCCCAAGCCCTCAATTCGCAATGCTTGCCGGGAAGCAAAGTGAATCACTCTACGCTGCATTTGGGCAGGACAGTCAAGGTTAAAGCAGAACCGGTGCTCACCTTTCTCTTCCACATTTTCACCACATGAGGGGCAAGCACTCGGCCAAACAAACTTTTTCTCTGAACCATCTCGTTCTTCGACAATGGCGCTCAATATTTGAGGAATGACATCTCCGGCCCTGCGAACCATGACCTGGTCACCAATCCGAATATCCAAATCTTGGATATATTTAGCATTATGCAAAGTGGCGTGTTGAACCGTGGTTCCTCCTAAGAAAACCGCGTCTAAATGTGCGCGGGGGGTCAACCGTCCGGTCCGGCCCACTTGGATTTGAATATCCAACAGCTTGGTGCTTTCTTCACGCGGAGCAAACTTTTGCGCGCAAGCCCAGCGTGGGGTCCGCGCCCGCGAGCCCAATAACCGGCGTAGGACAAGAGAGTCCACCTTGGCCACCACCCCATCCATTTCATATTCAATTTCATCCCGCTTGGCTTCCAAGTCATCATGGAAAGCAATCATGCCCTCGGCATCTTGGACCACCGCCTGATACGGGCTGACCGGGAAGCCCCATTCCTTTACCGCCGCCATGGCTTCCTCATGAGTAGAGAAATCCGGGCCTCCTTCCATGCGCGCAACATCCCAAGCAACGAATCGTAGACCGCGCTTGGAAACCACCGCAGGGTCTAGCCGTTTCAGGGTGCCTGAAGTTGCGTTGCGAGGATTTGCAAATGGCGCAGCTCCCTGTTCGAGCAAGGCCGCATTGTTGGCTTCAAAGACCGGCACCGGGATCATGACTTCCCCGCGGATTTCCAAAAGCGCCGGCGCTTTACCAAGCAAATGCAATGGAACGCCGCCGACCACCCGCAAGTTTTGGGTGATATTTTCCCCATGCGCCCCGTCACCTCGGGAAACTGCACGCACCAAGGAACCCTGCTCATAAACTAAGGAAGCCGAAACGCCGTCCCACTTGGGTTCACAAATAAAGTTTGGTTGTTCATCCGTTTCTCCAGCCAAGCCTTTACGCACCCGCATTTCAAAATTATGAACTTCCTCATTGCCATATAAGGACTCAATCGAAATCATCGGCACGGCATGAGCAATGCGCTCAAATTTGGAACCTTCCGGCAAAGGAGCGCCGACCCGCTGAGTGGGCGAATCCGCGGTCACCCAATCAGGGTGAGTTTTTTCCAAACCGCCAAGCTCTAAAAACAGACGGTCATATTTAGCGTCGGAGACCCGTGGCTCCGCCAACACGTAATAAGCATGGTCGTGGGCACGAATGGCAGCAATGAGCTCTTCATAACGAGCTTCATCCCCCGATTTAGGGCTTTCAAACAGCCCTTGCTCTGCGCTCACGCCTCAGTTGCCTCCTGCAACAATTCGTCCAAAGATTTCTCCACTCTTTCACCCGTGCCCGGTGAAAAAATAACTGCCAAGCCCGGCGCCGCCAATTCTTCCATTCGGCGCAATGTAGCGACTGGAATTTTCGGTAAGTCACCGCCAGTGGGACTATAAAGACCAACGCGGACGATTTTGCGGACTCCATCGGAACGAGCCGATGCAATGGCATTGGCGATAGGGTCTTGATCTAGGGCCGGGTCTTGGTACTCCAAAACGCAACCACGAAACACTCGGCCGTCATCGGCCTTCACCGTACAACCGGCAAAATGACCCCCCGGGCGCACCCGGGAGGTTGCCGCAGCCTGCTCCGCAACAGCCACTAAATTGCGATCATCCATAGCACTTAGGATAACTTCGCGGCCGATGATTCAGAGCCCCGCTGCCCTTTACCGAAAGCTTATTTAGCCAAACTGGCGTAACCTGCAAACGGCACCCGATTGGTCAAGCGGCGTACCCCCGTGACCGGGTCTTCGCGCTCTTCGGGCGTGATGGTGACCAAAGCTTTCAAGCCCACTAGGGCAGAGGCTTCCAGGTCAGTCACGCCTTCAGCCGGGAGCCCTAGGGTTTGCAGGACATACTTGGCCCGTGGCAGGCTCCGGTCCGACCAGTGGAG